>Ga0316222_1001450_pt1 | contig 28766 bp, 18 predicted proteins | sample TBH18011metaG_FD_206008 | JGI IMG/M metagenome (GOLD analysis project Ga0316222, IMG submission 206008) | Freshwater microbial communities from Trout Bog Lake, Wisconsin, USA - TBH18011 | ecosystem: Environmental > Aquatic > Freshwater > Lake > Hypolimnion/Profundal zone | place: USA: Wisconsin... | reverse complement strand
TTTATCAAGGCGGCGGGCGAGTTGAAGACCAAGCCGACGCAGCAATCGGTGGCCAAGCTGCGCGAGATCGGCATCGCGCCGCAGATCCTGGTCTGTCGCTGCGAGCGGCCGCTGGACAAAGAGCTGCGCCAGAAGATCTCGCTCTTTTGCAATGTGCCGTTCGAGGCGGTGGTGGAGGAGAAAGACGTGGACCACAGCATCTACGAGGTGCCGTTGATGCTTCAGCGCGAGCGGGTGGACGAGCAGGTCTGCCGGATGCTGCAACTGGACACGCCCCGGCCGAACATGGCCCATTGGCAGGAAATCCTCCGCAAGATCATCGCGCCCCAGCACCGCGTGCGCATTGGGGTGGTGGGCAAGTACATCGAGCTCCAGGACGCCTACAAGTCGGTCTATGAAGCCGTCAGCCACGGGGGCATTGCCAACGATTGCGGCGTGGAAATCCAGAAGATCGATGCCGAGTGCATCGAGACGGAAGGGGCGGCGAAACATCTCAAAGGGCTCAGCGGCGTGCTGGTGCCGGGTGGCTTTGGCGAGCGGGGCATCGAGGGCAAGATCCAGGCCGCGGGTTATGCGCGGGAGCACAATATCCCGTACCTCGGGCTGTGCCTCGGGATGCAGATCGCCACGATCGAGTTCGCCCGGAATGTGCTCAAGCTGGCCAAGGCCCACTCGACTGAATTCGATCCCAACACGCCCCACCCGGTGATCGCCATGCTGAACGAGCAGACCAAACTGACGAAAAAGGGGGGCACCATGCGCCTGGGCGCCCAGCCGTGCCAGTTGGTAGTCGGCACCAAGACCGCCCGGCTCTACGGCGCTTTTGTGGTCAATGAGCGCCACCGCCACCGCTACGAGTTCAACAATGCCTACCGGGAACGCTTCGAGAAGGCCGACTTTTTGTTCAGCGGGCTGACGCCGGATGGCAAGTTGGTCGAAATCATCGAGTTGCCCAAGCACCCGTTTTTCATCGCCTGCCAGTTCCACCCGGAATTCCACAGCAAGCCGCACCAGCCGCACCCGCTCTTCAAAGGGTTCATCGCCGCGGCGCACCTGCACAGCCAGGGCAAGTAAGGGCGACGGAGCCGGGTCTGTGAATGCTCTCGAGATCATAACGCGCCGGGCCGGTGGGGCGAACGTGGGTTTCCTCCTGCCAGAGGGACGCGAGCTGATCGAGCAGCGTCGAATTTGTGCTTTGACCGGGTGACCTACGCCGACGCCATCCAGTTCCTGTACGACCTCCGCTGGTTCGGGGCGAAGTTTGGCTTGGCCAACACTTTCAAGCTGGCGGCCCTGGCCGGGAACCCGCAGGACCAGCTCCGGTTCATTCACGTGGCCGGCACCAATGGCAAGGGGTCGACCTGCGCGATGCTCGAGAGTATTTACCGGGCCGCGGGTCTGCGGGTGGGGCTGTTCACGTCGCCGCACCTGGTGGCCTTTGGCGAGCGCATTCAGATCGACCGGACCCCGATCGGGGAAGGGGACGTCGTGGAGGAAATCGCGGCCCTGCGGCCGTTGCTGAAGGGGTTTCCCGAGGGTGAGCATCCGACCTTTTTTGAGGTCGCCACCGTGATGGCGCTCCGGTATTTCGCGGCCCGGCGGTGCGACCTGGTGGTGTGGGAAACGGGCTTGGGGGGCCGGCTCGATTCCACCAATATCGTCACTCCCCTGGCCAGCGTCATCACCAACATCCAGTATGACCACCAGAAATGGCTGGGCGAGACGCTTGAGAGCATCGCCGCGGAAAAGGCGGGTATCATCAAACCCGGCTGCCCGGTGGTCACCGGGGCGAACACGCCCGAGGCCTTGGCGGTGATCGCGGCCAAAGCCCGCGCACTGGGCTCACCGCTGACCCTGGTCCAGCCCACGGCCGCTCGGCTTCCGCCCCTGGATACCCTGCCGCTCCCCTTGCTCGGGCGGCACCAGCGGATGAACGCCGCCGTCGCCATCGCCGCTACCCGCGTCCTGGCCGCGCAGATCCCTGTGACCGAAGCGGTGCTTCATGCCGGCCTATCCCGGGTCCATTGGCCGGGGCGCCTTCAACTGATCACCCGTCGCGGCGGCCAACAGGTCCTCCTTGATGGCGCCCACAACGCCGGCGGCGCGGAGATCCTGGCCTCGGCCCTGGCCGAGTTCTTCCCGTCGGCCAGACCGACCCTGGTCCTGGGCATCCTGGAGGACAAGGACTGGGAGGCGATGTGCCGAATGCTCGCGCCCCGGGCGGGCCGCATCCTGCTCGTCCCCGTCCATAGCGAGCGAACCGCCGCGCCCCGGGAACTGGCCGCCGCGTGTCGCGCCGCCAACCCCACGGTTCCGCTCCTGGAATGCGCCGCCCTCGGCGCCGCCCTGGAGGCGGTTCAGCAGGACCCGTTCGTGGTCGTCGCCGGGTCGCTCTACCTGGTCGGGGAGGCCATGGAATTGCTCCAGGTCTCCGCCGCCAAGACCGGTGGTGAGCGCGGTTTGAATGAGTGGTCCGCCTCGCGGCCGTGAAGCGAGCGGGAGGCCTGCCAAGGCTCGGGTTGGTTGCCGCCTGCGCCTCAGACCACACACTGCGGGCGGCAAAAAATTCGAATATTTCTTGAGATATTCTCTTGACTCTCTTATCAACCTGTGAGGTAATGAAGGCAGCTCGGTGATAGAACGTTTCTTCTGCGGGTTCCCCACCCCACCTCCTTGGCGTCTATCACCGAGCGGTTTTTTGCCCGCAATGTACCCTCCGATCGGTCGCTGGCTCAGCCGTGACGCCAGAGTCTTCCTCAGGATAGTGGTCGCACGGACCCCGGGCGCGACGAGGGGGAGAACAGGCAACAGACCTGGGTGCCGGCGGCAGGCAGGCTGGTGATTTCCAAGGTGGCGCCGATGACGCGGGCGCGGTAATGCATGATGCGCAACCCCATGCCGGCTTGCCGGGCGTCGCGGGGTGAGAAGCCGGCGCCATCGTCTCGGATGGTCAGCGCGTAGCGGTCTCGGGCCGGCTCGAAGCTGAGGTAGATGTTGGCCGCGCGGCTGTGCTTGGCGGCGTTGGCGACCGCCTCGCGGGCGATATAGTACAGGTGGAGGGCGGCGGCGTGATCAATGTCGTCGGGAGGGTGTTCCGAGACGAAATGGCAGGGGATTTGGAACAGGCTCGAGGCGTTGGCGGCGAGCTCTTCCAAGGCGGAAGCGAGGCCGTTTTCTTCCAGGCGCACCGGGAAGAGGCCGCGGGCGACGGCCCGGGTTTGGGCGATGGCGGTGTTAAGAAGGCCGCTGATGCGGCCCGCCTCAGCGGATTCGGGCGTGGCTTTCCCCTGGAGGCGGTCGGCCAGGGCTTCGGTGAGATACGAAATGCCGACCAGTTGCTGGCACACACCGTCGTGAAGGTCGTGCCCGATGCGCCGTTGCTCGCGGTTGCTGATTTCCAGGATTTCCTGCTCCAGACGCTTGCGCTCCGTGATGTCGCGGGCGATGCCTTCGACCTCCACCGGGTGCCCGTTGTGCTCGATGAGGCGGGTGCTGATTTCGAGTTTGATGCGCTGACCGGCGGCGGCCGTAAAATCCCACTCTACGGTCGGCGGGGCCGCCCCCTTGAAAACCTGTTCGAGCCACTGCCGGGCGGCGGTTCGCTGTTCGGCCGCGATCAGGTCTGTGAAATGCTGGGCGAGGATTTCCTGGCGGCTCAACTGGAGGAGATCCTCCCCGGCTTGGTTTATCGAAGTGAGGCGGCCGGCGAGGTCGTGGGTATAGACGATGTCGTTGGCGTTTTCGAAGAGATCGAGGTAACGCTGCTTGAGGGCCCCCTCCGCGGCGAGCTTCTGGCGGATGATCCCGGTCTGGCGCTGGACGCGGCGGCGCAGGACGCCCACCCAGGCGAAGGCCCCGAGCACGACCAGTCCGAGCATAGCCACCATCCAAAGCATCTTCCCCAAGGTCCACCACGGGGGCGAACGCAGCACGGCGACGTCTGAGGACGAACGGAGCAGCAGGTGGAAAGACTTGGCCCGCCAGTCGCCGCCCGCGCGCCATTCACTGCCCGCTTCGACCGCGCACACACCGGTCACGGCGACCTGGCTGCCGTTGGCGAGCCGGGAAAACGGATCCGGGCGTTCGTTCGGTCCCTGGTAGGCGTGAAACACAAACTGGTTGATCTGGAGCACGAGGAAGGGTTCGGGGCTCTGCCGCGCGCGGTCCAGCAAATGGGCTTCCAGGCGCACCAAGCGGCAATCATAGGTCCCTTGCAGCGCTTCATCCAGGCCAATGCGGGCCGGTTTCGGCTCCGCGCCCGCGCGCACCACCCGGTAAATGGCGTCCTGGAGAATGGGGGTATAATCTCCGGTGGCGGGAAACCCCAGGACCTCGATTTGGTCGCCGCTCCGTAGCGGGGTGCGCTGGGTGGTCTGGACCAGCAATCCCTGTTTCTCGTCCTGGATGAATAGCGAACCGCCAAGTTGCTGATAGACCACCGTGCCGGCCACCTTGGTCCGGTGCCCATAGGTGCCTTCCGGCGTGAATTGGAGCAGGCTTCCCAGGTTTTGACTGGGGATGGCGAACGGATCGGCCGGGGCGGGGCGCTGGATGGCGAGATCGTTCGGGCGCGGGACCAGGAGCCGGATGTGGAGGAGTTGTCGCTGCCGGTTGAACTCCGTCGAACACACCCCTCGCAAGCGCACCTGGCTGTCCACGAGATCCTGGGCCTGGCCCGGAGCCGGAGCGTAGGCCGTGAACCGTCCGCCGCCGGTGGCAATCTCGAGCACCAGGCAGTTGGCGGTTTCATCGCGCCGCGTTGACCGGACGATGCCGGTCACCTCGACCAATTGACTGTCGTCGCGGCCGCTGGCCAATTCATCGAACGAGGCGGGCCGGGCGTCCGGCAGACGGCCCTCTCCCACCACGCGGACAACCTCCGGGGTCACCACCGGGGCATATTCGCCCGCACTGGTCTTGCCCTCGACCTCGACGAGTTGGCCCGGCAGCAAATTGGGTGGGTCCGCCCAGTCCTGGAGATAGATCCCGGCCGTATCGTCCTGGACGAAGCGGGAAAACAAGCCTTGGTTGAAAAAGGTGACCACCCCGCGGAGCCGGACGGGATAATGGCGTTCCGCCTGGTCCGCCGTCAGGCGGCGGACCTGCTCAGCGGTGCGCAGTTCCGGGAGCGCTTCCTGTGCGCTCCCCGGGCCCACCCCCAAAGCGAGGATCAGCCAGGCCATTTGCCCGATCGGCGGGCGGAAGTTGAGCTTGGGCTTCATACCAAGGCTGGGATATGGCCCATTTTTCTGGCTGGGGCAATGGTGAAGTGAAGATGGTGAAGTGAAGATGAGGGGTTAGGGGACAGGCGTCATGGCACGCGGTAACGACGGGCATCTTCGCTTTCGTGAGCAATGGCTGGAGCGGTTGGAGCCCGGGGGCCACGGCGGGAATCGCACAGCGGGCCTGCGCGTCGGGCCTACGACGAGGTGGCGGAGAAGTCGGTGCTGGCTTGGTGGTTGCGGCGGCAGACGACGGTGACGCTGCGCTGGGTGGGGGACCTGCTGGACCTGGGCCACTCTGCGCGGGTGACCCAGCCGGTGAGCCGGGTCGAGCGCCGCCCGTCGCGGCGGGTGGCTCGACTTCGCGACTGCTTGCGGCGATCGGGCGACCAGGAGACGCGGTGAGCACGAAAAAGCGTCATTATTCTAGCACCGACCTCTTCACGGCCCTCGTTTCCTCGGCGCCTTCGCGTCGTTGGGTGAAACCCCAAGATGGATCTTTGATCTTGAAATCAGATTCTCTTTCCTTTATACTAATTTCATAGTAGCTACACACCAGTAAGGGATGTTATGAGAGCGTTTCCATCGGGCCCGGCGTTGTTGAGTTTAGTCACGATGGAGCCGTGGACTCGATTGCGGTTGGTCGCTGGACCTGCTGGGCGCATCCATCGTGGCAGCCGTGGCGCTGCCCTTGTCCTCTTCAGCCTGGGGCTGCTCCTGTTGCCGTCTGACCTCGCGGCGCAGCTCTCGTTTGGAGACTTCACCTACACCACGGACGGTAGCACGGCGATGATCACCGGCTACACCGGCAACGGTGGAACGGTGACCATCCCGGGGGTTATCAACGGCGCCCCCGTGACCGCCATCGGGTACAACGCGTTCGGGTCCGAAATGAGCCTGACCAATGTCACGATCCCGGATAGCGTCACGAACATCGGACCGTGGGCCTTTTCCGCCTGCTACAACCTGACGAACATCGCTCTCCCCGCCAACCTGCTGACCATCGGAGATTTGGCTTTCGAGGCGTGCTGGGCATTGCCGCAAGTCGCTCTGCCCGGCGGAGTCACCAGCCTGGGCCAGGGCGCTTTTTTGATGTGCAACGGCCTGACCCAAATTCACTTGCCCGCGAGCGTGGCGAGTCTCAGCAGTCGAGCCCTGGGCAACTGCGCCCTGCTCTCAGCCATCTCGGTCGATCCACTCAACCCGAACTTCGTTTCCGTCAACGGGGTTTTGTTCGATCACAGCCAAACCACGCTAATCCAATATCCGGCAGGAAAGACCGGTAATTACACCGTGCCCTACGGCACCACCAGCATAAACACCTTGGCCTTCGAGGGGTGCAGGACGCTGACCAACCTCATCATTCCAAACAGCGTCACGAACCTGGCCGATCAGGCCCTGGGCAATAATGACAGCCTGGGCAGCGTCACTCTCCCGAACACTCTGACCAGTCTCGGGATGCGGGAGTTTTTCACATGCCAGAACCTGTCGGGCATTACCATCCCCGACAGCGTCACGGACATCGGCGACATGGCGTTTGACTACTGTACCAGCCTGACCAACCTCGTCTTGCCGGCGAACCTGGCTTCGGTGGGGTTCGTCGCCTTTGAATACTGCACGTCGCTGACCAACGTGGTTCTCCCGGCCAGCCTGAGCTATATGGACGAGGGCGTTTTCGAGGGTTGTACCGATCTTCCCGCCATCACCGTGGTCGCGGCCAACCCCTATTTCCGCTCGGTCGGCGGCGTTCTGTTCAACCACAGCCTCAAGGAGCTGATTCAGTATCCCGCCGGCGGCGCAGTCAGCTTTGTGGTGCCCCCCGGGATAACCACCATTGCCCCCAGAGCGTTTGATGGCTGCTCGGCCCTGAATAGTCTCTTCCTCCCGGAAACGGTCACCAGCCTGGGAGACCATGCTTTCTACGGCTGTGCCAGCCTGACCAACCTCATCCTTCCCTCGGGCCTCACCCAAGTCGGCGACGCGTGCTTTGGCGAATGTCCCGATCTCCAATCGGTCTATTTCACGGGGCTACCGCCTACCTGCGGCTCGGCGGTTTTTATTGATGACAATAACCCCACGGTTTACTACCTGTCCGGGACGGCGGGCTGGGGACCCAATTTCGGCGGCGTGTCGACCGCGACGTGGGCGGGCATGCCACCCAGCATCAAACTGGGCCCGCAAAGTCAGATGGTCGGTCTAGGCGATGCCGTCAGCCTTGCGGTCTCGGCCACCGGCACCTCGCTCCATTATGCCTGGCTGCTGAACGGTTCGCCTATCGCCGGGGCGACCACCTACGCTTACACTATCCTTGACGCCCAACCGACGAACGCGGGCGATTACTCAGTAGTCATCAGCAACAACCTGGGCAGTGTCACCAGTGCGCCGGCCCAACTGATGGTCGAGGTCGCGCACATCGCGTCTGGCACCGCCATCGTGATGAATGGCTTTGTGGTCCAGATCACGCTGGATGATGGCGGTTGGGGGTACACCAACCCGCCGTCGGTGAGTGTGGTGGGTGGCGGCGGTTCCGGGGCGCAAGCGGTAGCCATCCTGAGCAACGGCCGGGTGGTGGAGGTGGAGGTCCTGGACGCCGGCTACGGCTACACGAACACCCCGCAGATTGTGATCTCGCCCCCCTATATCCCGCCAGCCACGATCCGCCTCACTCCCTTTGCGGTTCTTACCTTTACCAATCTCTCCCCTGGACAGAGCTACCAACTCCAGAGCTATCACCAGGGGACCTGGGTTAATTGCGGCGGGCCGTTCGCCGCCACCAACAGTTTGTACACGCAGGTCGTTTCCGGACCTTGCTCTCCGGGCAACTGGCGAATGGCCGTCTGCCCCGTTCCGGTCACGGCTGCCGCGACGCCCCAGGTGTTCAATGGTTTCCTGATCGGGGCAACTGTGACCGACGGCGGTTGGGGTTACACCACGAACCCGGCGGTGACCATTGTCAGCAACGGCGCCGGGAACAACGCGGTGGCCACCGCCACCGTCAGCGGGGGAGCCGTGGCCGCCATCAACATCCTTCGTGCCGGCAGTGGCTATACCGTCGCCCCCAGTATTGTGATCGCTCCCCCGCCGATCGCCGCGCTCTGGCCTTTGGTGACACCGATGATCCAATTGAACCTCGGCGGCCTGTCTCCTTCGTTAACCTATCAGCCGCAGTTTGCGCCGGCGCTCAATGGGCCATGGAGCAACGCGGTCCCCGCCTTTAACACCTCCGACATCAACGCCGCTTTGTCGCTCCCGGCAAACGGGAACGCAGGGTTCTTCCGGTTGGTGCCGTCACGCTAGGTGGGGGAGCGGCTGGACATGGGCCGCTCTACGCGGGTGACCCCGGCGGTGGTCCGGGTCGAGCGCCGCCCGTCCGGAACTGCCGGGAAGCCTCAATCCGATCCGGCCAATGCGGCCATGAGCTGGCGGGCCTCCAGGGCGATCATCCACTCCTCACGGGTGTGGAGAACCAGGATGCGCGCCGGCGATCCCGGTAACGCGAGGTCCGCATCGGCGCGGGCGGTCCGGTTGGTATCAAGGTCGAGGTGCACACCCATGAAATCGAGTCCAGCACACACGGCGGCCCGGAGGGCAGGTGAGTTTTCCCCGATGCGATCGGTGAAGACCAGGGCGTCGAGACCACCCAGGGTTGTGGCCAGGGAACCCACCGCGCCACGGACGCGATCCGCGAACAGGTCGAAGGCGAGTTGGGCCCGCACATTTCCCCTGGCGGCCTCGGTCTCGAGGACCTCCAGATCGGGCGAGATTCCCGAGACACCAAGCAGGCCCGACAAATAATTCAGGGCTTGATCCAATTCCTCGGTGGACAGGCCGAATTCCCGCTGGAGATGAAGCAGGATGCCCGGGTCGACGGATCCGGATCGGGTGCCCATCATCAGCCCCTCCAGCGGGCTGAAACCCATAGTCGAGGCGACCGGGAGGCCGTTGCGAACGGCGGCGGCGGAGCAACCACCACCCAGGTGACAGATTACCAAGCGCGGCCGGGGCCCGTCCTGTCCGAGGAATTCGGCTGCGCGCGCCGCGCAGTAGGCGTGGCTCAGCCCATGAAAACCAAATCGCCGAATGCCCCACTTTTCATACCATTCAAACGGAACCGGGTACACGATGGCCGGCAAGGGCAACCGGGCAAAAAACGCGGTGTCAAAGACGGCCACCTGCGGGACGCCAGGCAGGGCGGCCTCGGCGGCTTCGATGACGCGCAGCGCGGTCGGGTTGTGCAGAGGGGCCAGTGGGCCAAGCCGGGCGATCGCGCACTTCACGCGCTGATCGATCCGCGTGCTTTGACCAAACTCAGCGCCCCCATGGACCACGCGGTGGCCGACCACCGCGATGGGCGCCACGCCGGCGGAAGCGGCGGCCGTAACCGCCGCGCCAACCACGCACGCGGTGGCGGTGGCATCATCTGGCAGGGCGACCTTGGATGAGTGGAAGCCGCCTTGGCGCGGTCGGAGGGTCAGCGTGGCCGCTTGCCGATTGCCGCCGGACCAATCGAGGTCACCGGCCAGGCGGGGTTCCGGTCCCTCATCGAACAGGCCGAATTTCAGGCTGGTTGAGCCGGCATTGAGGGCCAGGGTATTCATTAGGGTCCCGGGCGGGACGATCCAGCGTGGAGGTTAGACCTTCCGGCAGGGTGGCCTCGCCAGTTGTCAGCCTGATGCCTGCGGGATGTGCTGGGGAGACGCGGATTGGTTAGGCTGTGCGAAGCTGGAACGAGGGCCGTCACCGGTCCAGGCCGCTCCCGCGGGTCTATCATTGTCCCGGCGGCGGGTTGCTGGGCAGTTCCCGGATGCGGATATGGCGGAAGCTGACCGTTCCGTGGTCGCCTTGTAGGAAGATCGGGCCGGGCTCCTTGACCTTGCCATCCAACTCGCTGCCGGTGGCCTTGTTGCATTCCACGTTATCATGAATCTTCACCCCGTTGAGGATGACGGTGATGCGATTACCGATGATCGTGGCCTCGACGCTCTGCCATTCGCCAGCCGGTTTGGTGGCGAATTTGTCCGGCGCTTTGAACCCGTAGATCGAGCCGTTGCAGGTGTCGCTGGTCCCATGGCTCTCGTAATCGCCCAGGATTTGAATCTCATGCCGGCCGCGCAGGTAGAACCCACTATTCGAGTCCTTAGGGGTCATATATTCATAGCGGACGGTGAAGTTCCAGAATTTCTGGTCCCCGACCAGGTCTACGCCGTGCGTGCCGGGGAGGACGGTGTTCTTGAGGATGCCGCCCGGCAGGACGCTCCAGGTGTTGGTGGCGTTGGGCCGGCGCAGTTTCCAACCGGTCAGATCCTGGCCGTTGAAGAGCGGTTTGAAGCCGGGTTCGACGGAGTCTGCCGCCGAGCCAATGGAACCCGCCGCGGCGAACATTGCCGCGGCGGCCAAAGCGAAGAGTTTATTCATTGCCAGGTTGGACGCCTCAGCCTGGGGAATTATTCCAATGAACTGACCTTCGTTTCAGCGTATCCGCGCCGCGGAGGGGATATTGTAGCGTTGCAGCACCCGGGCCGTGGCTTCGCGCTCGGCCTCACCCGCTCCCAGGACGATCCGACGGATGGTGTCCCCGGGCACAAACTCCAGGAGGTGACTCCCGTCCAGCGGTTGTTGGAGCGCCGCTCGCAGCTCCGACAGGCGGTTCACACGCCGTCCGTTCACTTTATCCACCACCAGGAATTTCTGGTCCTGGTACCCGATGTTGTAGGGGTCGGGCAGGATCTGGGAAAGCAAAACCAGGGCGGGACGGTCCTTGGTGGGCTCCTCGTTGTTGTAGTAGTTGAGCCGGAACGGCGAGCTGCGTTTCCAATCCGCCCCCCAGCTCTGCAAGTAGGAATCGGTGAGTGGCTCAAAAATGAGTCCGCCGACGATCAGGTAATCCGGCTCCAGGTCGTGTACGGCATAGGGAACCAGGCTGCTGGTGTAGTCAAAGCGGGGCAGCCGGTAGCTGACTTCCATCGGTTTGGCATCGCGCCAGAGCCGGATTTTCACCGCATCGCCGGCCCATTTGCGGCGAACCGCAAGATTCTCGAGGTTCACATTGCCGAACTCGGGGTCTTTGTAGTCGCCTTGCATGTCCAGGTCGAACCCATCGATATTGAGCAGGATGTCGCTCGGTTTGAGCACCTGCTCGCCGCCGTCCGGGCGGTCGGGGACGCTGATGACGATGACGCCGCGGGGTTCACCGGGGAGCCTAAGGCGGGCAAGGGAGGTCGGGTTCTTGCCGGGTTGCCAGACAAAGTGGAAGTAGCCGAGACCATGGAACTGGCCTTTCCGGCGGGCGTCGAGGATGTTCTGGATGAAGGAAGCCGGCATGGCGTAGCCGGTCCGCCCTTCCTGCGCCGTGAACAGGCCGACCACCCGGGAATTGGCCACCAACGGCTCGCCCCAACCGCCGCCCTGGATGTCGGAACTGACTTCAAGGACCGCCTGGTTGATGGGACTCAACTGGCCTTCCCGCACGGAGAATTGGCTGAACTCGGCGCGACGGTGCTCCAGGTTGCCTTCGCGCCAGCGGAGGATTTGCAGGTTGCCGTCCACGCCAGCACCAGCGGTGCCGAGGGCGGCGGGCTTGAGCCCTTTCCAGAACTCCGGCTCCGTGGTGGTGATCAGCGCGAGGTTGGCGTGATAGTCGATCCAGACCACCTCCCCGGCCGCCCAGCGGCCTCGGCCGCCTCGTTGGAGGCGCACCAGCGTTCGGTCAAACAGTTCGTCTGCGGTGGTCAGAAGCTCCTTGGGGCCCACCACCAACCCCGACTTTTGAACTCGCCGCGTGCCCTGGCCCCATGGCTGGTAATAGTCGTATTGCTTGCGGGCCACCTCGAGGGTGACGATCGAATGCTCCCAGGCGGAGAGATCACTGTGCCGGGCTTCTTGCCCCGGCGAGGGCCGCGCCGAGCCTAGCAAGCACGCCGCCAACGCCAGGCGCCCTCCCTGCCGGGCGAGCCGTTGGTGAAAGTGTCCCATGAGAGAAAACGTTCGGTGTGGTGGATGCGCGGTTGGTTTCATAGGCGGCGGTCCTTGCTCACGGCATAATTCTTGAGGATGCCGGCATTGGCCTTGGCGATCTCGGCCCGGTCGAGGCATTCCAACGCGTGATTGGGGACGAACTGGATGACATCGTAGGTGTTGGTGCCGGACTCGAAGGCGCGGATGACGTCTTCCAGTCGGTCGATGCGGACCCCGTTAATCTGGTCCACCAGCGTGCGGCTGCGCGTGGCCACATTCGCGTTGGCCGCATCCGGCAGGATGGTCGAGAGGACGATCGGTTCGGAACGCGCGGTCTTGGTGTTTTCCACGCGGTGGTAGAAGAGCTCATACACCAGGTCGCTGTGCGTGGTGTCGGCGGAGCCACGGCCCATGGCCCGCAGAAAATCGAGGCTCAGCGGGGTGAAGACTAATCCCCCATAAACAAAGTAGCGCGGCAGCGCCTCGTGCTGGTAACCGGTGGCGATATCTCCCGAGTAGGGATAAACCGGCAACGAAACCGCCTGCTCGCGGCCATCGCGCCAGAGTTGCAGCGGCACACTCTGGCCAGCCTGCGCCAGTTGAAACGCCAATACCGCCGACACCCGGTTGCCCTGGTAGAGGATAGTGCCATCGCTGGCGACGGGAAACGTCCCGGCCCGCAGGATGACATCGTCATCCTTAAGCACCTGGCAGGTGCTCGGGATCGGCAGCAGGGCGTCCACCCGAGCGCCCACGTCGTCGTCAGGCAGTTTCAACCGTCGTCGGTAGGCCGGGTTTTGCAGGGCTGCCAGCCGGATGCCGGGGTAGGGGAACCCGTCGTAATGCTGGTTCTCGATGTCCTTCAGAAAATGTTCGATCACCGGCGGGGGGATGAAGAACCCGGTGTTTTCCAGACCCTGCATTCCCTGGAAAGCGACGCCCACGACGCGATCGTCCTGGATCACCGGGCCGCCGCTGTTGCCGGGGTTGATGGCCGCGTCGGTCTGCGCAGTGAGCAGATGGCGGTTGCCGATATGCGCATAGGCTTCCAGTTCGATGCGCGACACCACGCCGCGCGTGTAGGAAATCTCTTCGCCCCCCGCCGGGTAGCCGTAAGTCACCACTGACGAACGGACCTTGGGTAATTCGCCCAACTCGAGCGCAGTGAGGCCCTCAAAGAACCGGGCGTCACTTACCCGCAGCACCGCCAAATCGCAGTCATGACCGATGTACTCCACCTCGGCGACGTACGGGCGGGCGTCCTGGTAGCGGCGGACGAGGATCTGGCGGGCCCAACTCACCACATGCGCGTTGGTCATGATGCGTTTGCCCTTGATGACGAATCCCGACCCGCCCTGCCGCCGGACCGGTTCGGAGCGCCAAGGGGCCTCCCAGGAAGGTGGCTGCACAAATACCATGACTTGGATGACCGACCGTTCCGGTTCCCCGGCCCGCCCCGCCACCACCCAAGCAATGCACAGTAGAAAATTAATGATCAGCTTCTTAACCACTGAAACAACATGCCGCGAAACGGGGGGGACTTGAAAGGCAAAAATTAAGGCAGAAGTTAGGCTTTGACCTCCTTCACCTCGTGCCGGCGGCCGGCCTGGTCAACGAAGATGGCCACCAGTGCCGTGAACGAGAGGAAGGCAATAAAGACCTTGAGGAACAGTCGGCGGATTTCGGAGTAGTTCGTATCCGCTATTTCCCCCTTTCTGCGGGGCACTCCAGCGGTTACTCTTCTCCCCGGCCCAGCAGGGCTGGACGACCAATGAGTGCCGACGCCCGCCAGAAAGTGAAAACGACGCAGCACGCGATAAACTGCCTGATCGCGTGCGGGGCAATCCTTGCCGCCGGCTGCAACCCGGCGGACCAACCCGCCCCCTGGGCGGCGAAAGCGGATCGGGTTGAGGGGCCAGCGCGGTACACCACTAACAACGGGGCTGACTGGATGGCGCTCGAGAGGGGGACGATCCTGCCGGAGGGGAGCGTGGTCCAGACCGGTCTGGAAGGTCGGCCCTATGTCGATCTCCTCCTGGGCGATGGGGCAGGCAAAGACCGGGGTGGGGCAAAACTACCCAAGGCTGACCGGGACAGGGTGCGGCTTCATGAGGATACGGTCCTGGGGATTGACCAGCGCACGACCATGGCGGCGGGCACCGGCTTCCACGTGCAGACGCAACTGGATCTGCGCAAGGGACACATCACCGGACGCGTGAAACAACTGGAGGCAGGATCGCTCTACGAGATCCGGTACGCCAAAGGGGTCGCCGGTCTGCGTGCGCCGGAGGTCCTTTACGAGATGAGTTGGGGGAAGCGGCCTGGCAACGACGAGTCCAGCGCGGGCTGCGTTATGAGCCTGCTGAGCGGCGACGCCGTGTTCGTCCAGACCGCGACCAATCCGACCCCGACGGTCACGGTCATCTCGGCCGGGTCCACGTTCAATGGCCTCACGCAAAACCTGGCCCCGCTGAGCGAGGCGGCCCGGAAGGAGATTTCCGCCACGGTGAAAGCGATGTATTGACGAGCGGCAACGCGGAGGTTGGGGCGCCCCTGATTTCCCGCTTTCTTCGCTGCCCGCCAGCCCTTACTATCTTGCCCGCCCCGGCCTGGCCGGACGAAGAATGACCTCCGACGCCCGCAAGAATGGAACGAAAACGCCGCGCATCCTCATCGTCGATGACGATCCGGGGCAGCGGAGCCTGCTGGATTCTTTTTTGCGGGGGCAGGGATTCGACACGGTGCTGGCGTGCTGTGGCGAGGAGGCGCTGGAGAAACTGCGCGGCGGGGAGTTCAGCCTAATGATCTCGGACGTGCGCATGCCCGGGCTTTCCGGGCTGGAGACCTTGCGCCGGGCACGGGAACAGCATGCCGTGCTGCCCGTGCTGCTGGTCACGGCTTACGCGGACATCCGCGAAGCGGTAGGGGCGATGCGCGACGGCGCCCTCAATTACCTGGCAAAACCGATCGACCTCGATGAGTTGCTGGCCACGGTTCGGCAGGTGACTGGCCTGACGAAGGCGGCGCCCCGAAAGTTTACGGCCGACCGGCAACTGCCGCCTCACCTCGTGGCCCAGAGCCCGCTCATGCAGGCGGTGTTTCATGAGGCGTCGGTGGTCGCCCCGTCGGAAAGCCGGGTCTTGATTACCGGCGAAAGCGGCGTGGGCAAGGAAGTCGTGGCGGACGTGATCCACGCCTGGAGCCAGCGGGCGGCCGGCCCGCTGGTGAAGGTGAACTGCGCGGCCATCCCCGAGAACCTGCTCGAGGCCGAGTTGTTTGGGCATGAGAAAGGCGCTTTTACCGGGGCAGTGGCGCAACGGCGCGGGCGGTTCGAGAGTGCCGATGGCGGCACGATTTTTCTGGATGAGATCGGCGACATGTCACCGCCTTTGCAGGCAAAGTTATTGCGGGTGACGCAGGAGGGGACGTTCAGCCGAATTGGATCCAACCACACTCTCCAGGTCAACACGCGCATCCTGGCTGCCACCAACAAGCACCTGGAGGAAGAGGTCAAAGCGGGCCGCTTTCGTGAGGATCTGTTTTACCGGTTGAATGTCTTCGAGTTGAATATCCCGCCCCTGCGCGAGCGCCCGGAGGACATCCTGCCGCTGGCCACCGCCTTTATCGCCGAGTTCACCAAAGGAAAGGCGCGCTTTTCCTCAGCCGTGGCGGACGGCTTAGTTCGTTATCCCTGGCCGGGGAACGTGCGGCAATTGCGGAACGCGATGGAGCGCGCCTCGCTCCTCTCTTTGGGGGAACTGATTCTGCCCGAGCATTTGCCCACAGGTGTGCGTGCCATGGCCGAGTCGGCCGGGGCTTCCTCTCCCGCCGAACCCCTCGACGCCGAGAACCTGGACGAGATGGAACGTCAGGCCATCTTCCTGGCCTTGCGCAAACACGATTTCAACCGCACGGAAACCGCCAAAGCCCTGGGGATCAGCCGCCGGGCCCTGCTCTACAAACTCCAGCGCTACCGCGAACTCGGCTACCAGGTGGACCCGGAGTAACCGCGGCTACCGCCAATATTGCCATCCCAGGTTGGGGAAGAGATGGTTGCGCGCCTCGAGCCGGGCGAGCGAGGGTTCATCCAGGGCGCCGCTGGTGAGTTGTTCGTAAAGCGTTGTGAAGTTGAGCACATGGTCCTTGATCCGCCGGGTAGCGTAATCGGGGCTGGTGCCGGTATGGAGGATAAAGAGCCAATCACTGGCCTGGGCCAGGAGGAGTTCACGGGCCGCCTGTTGCAGGGCCCGCTCCTGGAGCGCCTCGGGTTGTGGAAAGCCGCGGGCCAATTCCGTCATGCGTTGCTGAGCCGCGTGCAGGTGCGGATAGACCCACTGGTTGGTTTCGTTGAGCCAGGACCGCCAAAAGCCATCTTCGCCCCAACTCGAGGCGGCCGGGGTGGCCACCTGGTGGGTGGAATGCCGCCGCAGGAATTCCTCGGGGGTCGTGAGCGTGAGCGCATTCGGGTGGCGGCAGGCCTGGCGGACGAAGAAATCGAGAAACTCCGGTCCTTCGTACCACCAGTGGCCGAACAGCTCCGCATCGTAGGGACAAAACACCAGGGGCGGCCGATCCAGGAGGGTGCCCAGGCGATGGAGTTGGCCGAGGCGTGACTGCAAGAAATGCGCCGCGTGGCGCTCCGCGGACTCGAGCGCGGCCCGGCGGCTGTAGACTTCCTTGGAGGAGGTATGGCCGGTGACGCGGTGGTACTTGATGCCGGTGAAGGTGCGCACCCCGACGCAGGGCAGGTAGGGTTGGACATAGTCCAGGTCCAGGTCAAACCCGAGGTCGCGGTAGAACTCCCGATAATAGGGGTCGCCGGGGTAACCTTCGTGGCGGCTCCAGACCTGTTTGGCGGAGAGGGGGTCGCGTCCGAAGACGGCGAGGCCGTTGGGGGTCAGGATGGGGGCGTAGAGCGTATAGCGTGGGCGCGGGGTGGCGTTGAGGATGCCGTGGCTGTCAGTCGCGAACCAGCGCAGTCCGGCCTCGCGGAGGACGCCCTCGAGGGACGGATCGTAGGCGCATTCCGGGAGCCAGATGCCGCGCGGGTTGCGGCCGAAACAGTCGCGGTAATCGTCGCGCGCAATGAGGATTTGGGCGCGGATGGACTGTGGATGCCCCATCAGCAACGGCAGGAAGGCGTGGGTGGCGGCGGTGGTGATGATCTCGAGGCGGCCCTGATCCTGGTGTGCGCGGAAGGCCGCGACCAGGTCGAGGCCTTGGTGGAGAAAGAAATCGCGCGTGGTCCGAAACCGGTCGAGATAAAAACGGGCGAGCTGGTGGAGCGGGGGTTCGCAGGCGGTCCGATGGATCTCACTGGCCGCCAGGTCGATCAGGTTGTCGAGGTGACGCAGGTAGCGCCCCTGGAGAAGCGGGTCGCGAAGCATGGCGCACAGCGTGGGCGAGAGGGTCAGGGTCAGGGGCGCGGCCAGGCCGGCCTGGCCCCAGGCCTCGATCAACTGGAGCAACGGCACGTAGGTCTCGGTGATGGCCTCGAACAGCCAGATCTCTTCGAGCGAGCGATCGTGTTCGGGGTGGCGCACGAAAGGGAGGTGCGCGTGAAGAACCAGGGCGAGAAATCCGTTCATCTTAGGCCCGGCACACCAGCGAGTGAGATCCGGATCGAGACCCGATTTAAGCCCGGTGCGGGGAGATCTTTCATCTCAGGCCGCTGCGCGAGGGGGCTCGGGGAGTGAAATGCCGGGGTGCTGCCCCACCATCCCGCAGTGCTCGGTGCGGCGGTTGAGCTTGAGCGTGGCCTCGCGCCGGTCATCGGCTCGGGGTGACACCGCGCTGACCCGTACCTGGAAGTCGCCGTCGGGCAGGGCGAGGCGGCAACTGAAAGTCCCGTCCGCTCGCAGTTCCACCGGGAGGCCGGCGAGGGTCAACTGGGCGCCGGGTTCGGTGGCCCCGTAGAGGGTCAACTCGGCATTCACGTTGAACCAAAAACTGCCCGGAGCCGTGAGGAGGCCGCCGTGCGGGCTGGAAACGCCCAGCGGCTCGCTTTGCCTCTGGCCCGCGAGGAGTTCCGGGAAAGCAAGGGGCTGGGCGAACCGTGGGGTTCCGGCCCCAGCCTCGGTGCCGCCCGCCGACAGCGACCACTGCAGGAGTTCAGCGGAACTGCCGGTGGTGCGCTGGGCCGAAACCACCGTGAACGCCGCCAGGGCACGCTCTTGCACCGGAGACCATTCACCGGGGTTGCCGGCGGTGAGTTCAGCCAACGGAAAAACGGGTTCCGCGACCGCTTCCGTGTCGGAGGACTGGTCCCCCGTGTCGAAGGGTGTCAGTGCAGGCCGGTTGGGCGGCGACGGCGGGAGCAAACAAGGCTCGAGCGCGGTGCGAAACCGATCGGGCAGGGACTCCCCTGCAGTCGCGCCACTCGGTGGTGCTGGAGCCGCCACGGACTCGGGGGCGGGCGGTGGGGTTGGGACGCTTGCAGAGGAGGGGACGGGTGGCGCCGGCGGGACCATCGGCGCCAGGGACGGGCTGGCTTCCGTTATCGGAGGCAGGGTGGCGAATTGAACCGCTCGGTCTTCGGATACGCCTTCGGGTGGGGTAGTGACCGGAGCCGCCGAGGCGATCGCGACCCACCGGTCGCCTGGTGCGTAATAACCGAGCGTGGCGGCGTACCGTGCGCCGGCGGTGGGGACCTCGATAAACCGGTATCGCGCCGTGGCCAGGACGTGGACGTCGAATGAGGCCTGGGCGTCCGGGGCTTCTTGCTGAATACGAACTACCAGGTGGCCGGCGGCGGCCAGGGATTGATAGTGGGCTTGCTGGGCGTCCGAGAGGTCCCAATGCGCATAGAGGGAACGCGGCTCGCGCGCGGCGAGCAGCAAGGCGGCGCTGCCGTAGGCGGCCGGAAGCCCGTCGGGCTGGACGGCCGATGTCGCTGCGGGCGGGACCGGTGCCAACCGGAAGGGTTCTCCCGGCTTGGTGGCGGGTGCTACGGGGGGCGGATCGTCGTTCTCGAAAAGGATGGGGGGAATGTGGAGAGCAGAACCGGCTGCGGCTTGGGGGAGCTTGTGGGGAGGCGTCGAGTGGCCGGGGCGGTCAGGCTGCCGGGCAACCTGTTTCGCCATGCGGGCGGTCCTCGGTTTCTCAATCTTCATGCAAGCGCTCTCCCGGGCGGCCACTGCCCGGGTTGGTTCAGAGTTGGTGGAACATTACGGCTGTCCGGTGGCAGGTGCAATCGCGAAAATGCGATTCGTGAAAATGGGGTAACAATCCGGAAACGCCGCTTGCCTCGACCCCGCGCCGGGTATTAACTCCCGCCACCTGAACTATGAAGTTGATTCCCATGCTGGTCCTCGTCTCGGCGCTGGTGGCGGGCGGTGCTGAAGGTTTGACTCAACGCTATGCCCCGTTCGGCGAGTTGATCATCGCTCACCTCGATTCGGCCCCGTTTCCCCACCCGAGCCGCGCCCAGGGCCATCAATACAACGACCAAGTTTTCTCCGCCGCCGAGCACTATGCGGATAACACGGTAGCGATTTTTATCCCCAAAGGTTTTCGCGAGGGCGCACGGATCGACTTCGTGGTCCACTTCCACGGGTGGAAGAACCATGTCGAGACGGTGCTGGGGCAATACCAGCTCATCGAACAATTAGCGGCGAGTGGACGAAACGCCGTGCTGGTCGTGCCGCAAGGTCCCCGCGACGCGTCCGATTCCTTCGGCGGCAAGCTCGAAGACCCGGGCGGCTTTGAACGGTTCATGAACGACGTGGCCGCCACGCTGCGCACCCAATCCGGCCTGAAACAAAAGGACTTCACGCTCGGGAACGTTATCCTGTCCGGGCACAGCGGGGGCTACCAGGTGATCGGTTCCATCCTGGACCACGGCGGCTTGACCGACCACGTGGCCGAGGTGTGGCTCTTCGACGGGCTCTATGCGCGGACGGATCAATTCCTGGCCTGGTTCGATGCCCGGCACGGGCGGCTAATCCATCTCTATACCGAACATGGCGGTACCAAGGCGGAGACCGAGCGGCTTATGGCCCGGTTGAAGAACCGGGGCACGGAGTTCCTGGCGGCGAAGGAGGCCGACCTCAAGCCGGACGATCTGAAGAACCACCGCTTGGTGTTTATTTATACGGCGCTCGAACATAACGATGTGATCCATAAACACGAGGCCTTCAAAGACTTCGCCGCCAGCAGCGGGCTGAGCCCGCGGCCATAGGGGTTGAGGCGGCAAGCCGGCGGGACGCTCCATACCACAAGGATTTGAAAGTTCGGGCTTCCCCTCGGGACAGCAACGGCCCCCGTTTAATGGAGATCGAGTCGATAGCCTACGCCGTGGACGGTGAGGAGCCAGCGGGGGACTTCGGGGTCGGGCTCGATCTTGGCGCGGAGGCTGGCGATGTGGGTGTCCACGGTGCGGGTGGTGGGGAAGGCGGTGTAGCCCCAGACGACGTCGAGAAAACGGTCGCGGGAGACGGGGACACCGGGAGTTTCGGCCAGGAGGCGGAGCATGGCGAATTCCTTGGGGGTGAGATGCAAGGGCCTGGGGCCGTGGCGGGCGGTTTGGCGGGCGAGGTCGATTTCCACCGGTCCGAGCTTGAGCCGAGCGGGGGCGCATCCCTGGCGGTGGGTGCGGCGGATCAAGGCTCGGACGCGTGCCAGCAGTTCTTCCGTGCTGAAGGGTTTCACCAGGTAATCGTCCGCGCCGGCGTCGAGGCCGACAACGCGGTCTTCGATCTGGCCCTTGGCGGTGAGCATGAGAATGGGGATGGGGATCGCGAGGCGGCGGAGTTCGGCGCAGACGGCAAAACCATCGAGCCGCGGCATCATGATGTCGAGCAGGATCAGGTCGGGTTTTTCTTCCCGGGCGCGCCGGAGGCCGGCTTCGCCGTCGCTGGCGGTCAGGACGCGGTAGGCCTCGGCGCCGAGCACATCTTCGAGCGCGGTGCGCATGGGCAATTCGTCTTCAATAACCAGGATTCGTTCCATGGGAAGGGGTCTAGGAAATGATGGCGGGGTTGGCGGGACCGGCAAGCGGCAAATCGATGGTGAAGCGGCTGCCCTGGCCAACCGCACTCTTAACCAGGACGGTGCCGCCGTGGGCCTCGACGAGGTGTTTGACGATGCTCAGGCCGATGCCGACGCCCTGTGTCTGCCGACGCAGTTCCGCGCCGCGCCGGTAGAACCGTTCGAAGATTCGGGCCTGTTCTTCGGCGGGGATGCCTTCTCCGTGGTCCTCTACCCAGAGCGCGAGCCGGGCGGACCCGGTCGGGGGGTCGCCGGTGCGCGTTTCCAGCCCGACCGCCACGGTCGCACCGGGGGGCGAGTGCTTGATGGCGTTGTCGATCAGGTTCACCAGGGCTTGTTGGATGGCCTTGCCATCGAGGACCGGCCGGGTGCTCAGGATCGGGAGTTGGGATTCGGGGATCGTAAGCGCCACTTCGACCCGCCCCTCGGCGGCATAGGTTCGCATGAGCGCTACGGTTTGCCGCACGAGGGCAACCAGGTCGGTCGGCTCGAAATCATATTGCTTGCGGCCTTGCTCGATGCGCGAGAAGTCCAGGACGTTCTCGATGAGGGAGGAGAGGCGGCGACACTCCTGGCCGATGAAACGGAAATAGTCCTGCTGCTTGGGTCCGGCGGGGATCTTGCCGCGTTCGAGGCTTTCGGCCATGAGGCGGACGGAGGCGATGGGGGCGCGCAGTTCGTGGGAGACGCTGGAAACGAAGTTGCTCTTGAGCTCATTGAGGCGGAGCTGTCGGTAAAAGGCGCGGCGGGCCGCCGCCAATCCCGCCAAGGCGGCCAGAAAAGAGACCCCGATTACTCCGCCATAGAGGAGGGTGCGCTGGCGCTGCTGGGAGAAGAGGAGGGCGGGGTCAGCCAAGCCGAGGCAAATCTTCAAGCGCGGTTGGCTGGGAAGAAAGTCGAGATCGAATTCGGGGAAGCTCACCGGGTCCAGTTGATTAATCGGGAAGGGGTGGGATTGCCCGACGTACGGCTTGGCGCGGATGCTGCCCTCCGGCTCCGGATCGGAAGGGAGAGACGCGGGGATTCTCAGTCCTTCCGAGATTTCCGCCAAAGTTCGACCGGGACTTTGGCGAGCGTCCCGGCTGAGGGTCTCACCTTCGAGTTCGGCGGTCAGCCCAACGTAGGGCGGCAGTGCCACCTTCAGGCCGCGCGCGGCCTCAGCGAAACCGGCGAGCAGGGCGGTTTTGGGGTAAAACCGGACGTCAACCACCTCGGGTTCGCTGGCGGCTGGGCTGGCCTGGCCGTAGGGATCTAGCACGAAGTGAGCGGGATTCATGACGCAGAACCATTGGTCCTGGCGGGCGGAGAGCCAACAACTGGTGGGGTTCAGGCTTGGCCCATGGCCGCTGTCGCGCAAGGCTTTGGCCAGGTCGCGCAACCGCTCTTCGCCGGCCCATTGGGCGGTCAGGGCCGCCAACCCGGTTGGGACGTTGGCGTCGGTGGCGGCGAGCGGGGTCACCAGGTCCGCCAGCGCGCTGCTGAGGGCGGCGCTGGTAGCGGCGAGCGGTCGGGCCTGTTCGAGCAGGGTGGGGGTTAACAGGCTGGGGGCGTGAGCCACCTGGTCCCGAATCGCCGGCCAGAGGTGTCTCGCCGGGGGCGACAGGTTGAGGCTTCGGGCGATGGCCAGTGTGGAGAGGGGTAGGCCCGATTCTCCCACGGCGTCGGGATAGGTTCGGGCGAAGCCGAGGAGAGCGGTGGCCGTCTCCAGGGGGGGCGTACCGGTGGCTGGGTTTGCGAGATCAAGGAACTCGGCGTTGGCCCGGGCTTCGTCCGAGGGGGCGGTTTCGAGGAAGCGCCTGGCGGCAGACTCCCGGTCCAACGGATTGGCTCCCGACGTCCGAGTCTGGCGTAGCGTCTCCCAGGCGGCGCGCTGTTCGAGGGTCAGTTCCACGAGCCAGCGGGGCGGTTGAGGGGGGACGTCGTAGCCGAGTGGCCACGGCAGCGAGCCCTCCGCCGTGAACAACAGCCGGTTGGGCAAGGCGTCTTCCGGGCGGAGGTTGGGAAAGGTGGCCTGCCAATGGGGGGACCATTCCTCGAACCAGGTTTCCGGGTTGAACTGGAAAGGCCGAAGCCGGTGCGAGGTCTGTATCCGCGGCCTGGCTGGAGATGGGCTTTCGATCCGAGCCCGTTGCCGTGCGGCCCAGTGGTTGGCGTCGAGATCGAATCGGGCCAACTGGAGGGCGAAGCGTTGGGCCAACTCGGGTGCCAGGGGTTGCAGGAGCTCGCGGGCGCGCTGCTCCGCCTCGTGCTCGACAGCGGCCTTGTCGCGGAGGATGGCCGCCAGGCCCAGTGCCGTCATCACCACCACCGGCAGGAGGATTAGGGTCCCCTGCCAGAGGAAGGTCGGTGTCCGGTTCGCGCGCGCCATCATGGTCGGTTCCGCATCGTTTGGACGTCAGTCTATGCGATCCCAGCAAAGCCGGTTGTCAGGGATTTGTAAATCTTGAAACAAATGGTGGCGGTGCGGGGTATTATGGTCGAATATAATATGAAGTATGAAACCGCTCGATTCTCCTGCCGTTAGCCGCTCGTGGCGCGCCTTGGGATTCCCCCTGAGTTGCTGCCTGGTCTTGCTGCTCCTCGTTTCCGTTACCGTGGTCCTGCTCGAGAACTGTCCGCCCTGGAGCGGGCCGGGGACTGGGGCGGTGACCCATTTTGCCGGTCTGACTCGCTATGTTCGGGCCCATCAATGGAGCGCCGATGCTCGGACCTTGGCAGCGGCGGCTCGCTACCTGTTCCAAGCCGAGGGCGGGGTCCAAAACCCGTCCTCGAGCAACCGGTATAGCCCGCTGCTGGCCATTACCAACGAACCACCGGTTCATCCGGCGGCGTGAGGTGGCCGGGTGGCCTGCCGGCCGCCTGATGGGGGCTCTAAAATGACTGTTCAAACGCAGTCGCATCGTTCACTCTGGCGGCATGAAATCGTTTGGTTTGCGATGGCTCTTGGTCGGCGGCGCGGTGCTCGTATCCCTCGGCGCGGCCGCTCGCGCCGCAGAGTCCGTTGCCGCGGAGGGCTGGATCAGCTTGTTTGACGGCAAGACGTTGGAGGGCTGGAAGGCCAGCGAAAATCCCGGCGGGTTCAAAGTGGCGAACGGCATGATCGCCTTCGAGGGCGCCCGGTCTCACCTGTTCTACGCGGGTCCGGTTCAGCACGCCGACTTCAAGAACTTCGAGCTCAAGGCCGACGTGCTGGCCAGGCCGCTGGCCAACTCGGGCATCTACTTCCACACGGCGTTTCAGGAGACCGGGTTCCCGCAACAGGGTTTCGAGGCCCAGGTGGCCAATACCTACGTGGGCAGTGGCGGGTATGTGGAGATGAAGAAGACCGGCAGCCTCTACGGCATCCGCAACGTGAACCGGTCCCCGGTCAAGGATGAGGAGTGGTTCACTATGCGAGTCTCGGTCCGCGGCAAACGCATTCAGATCCGGCTCAACGACCTCCTGGTGGTTGATTACGTCGAGCCGGAGAACCCGGTCATTGATCCCGCACGGCCCGGGCGCCGGCTCTCGCACGGCACTTTTGCCCTGCAGGGTCACGACGGCGGAAGCAAGGTCTTCTTCAAGAACATCCTCGTGCGGCCGCTCCCGGACAACCTCCCGGATTATCCCGAAGGCACCGTCCGCTTTGACGCGGTGGATGCGGAGATCGTGCGATTGAGCACCGCGAATTACCCGCTCATCGATTTCCACACCCACCTCAAGGGTGGCCTGACGATGGCTCAGGTGTTCCAACACACTTTGAAGACCGGCATCAACCATGGGGTCGCCGTCAATGGCGGCCTTGGCTTCTCCATTACCAACGATGCCGGGATCGATGACTTTCTGAAATCGGTGGCGGGCCAGCCGGTGTTTATCGGCATGCAGGCCGAAGGCCGGGAATGGCCCAAGCTCTTCTCCCCGGCCGCCGTTGCGCGGTTTGATTACGTCTTCACCGACGGCATGACGATCTTCGACCATCGTGGCCGGCGCGCCCGCCTTTGGATCAAGGAGGACGTGGAAATCCCCGATAAACAGGCGTTCATGGAGCACCTGGTGGACACTATCGTGAAAATCCTCAACGAGGAACCGGTGGATATCTACGCGAACCCGACCTTTCTGCCGGAGATTATTGCCCAGGAATATGATTCACTGTGGACGCCGGAGCGCATGGCCCGGGTGATCGGAGCCGCCGCCAAGAGCGGGATCGCCATCGAACTCAACAACCGCTACCGCCTGCCCGGGGTTCAATTCGTCAAGCTGGCAAAAAAGGCGGGCCTCAAGTTTACTTTCGGCACCAACAATACCGATCCCAATCTCGCCCGCGACGAATACGGTCTGGAGATGATCAAGGAATGCGGTCTGACCTACCAGGATTTCTGGATGCCCAAACCGGATGGGCAGAAGCCCATCCAGAAAAGACTCCCCCGGTAACGCCCGAATTGCGATTTGAAAAACTGTCGAGTAGATTCCCAGCCAATATTTATGAATAACAAGAATTCCAAGTTTATGCGGCGATTCGTCGGGACTTCACTCCTGCTTGCGACCGGGTTGATCCTGCAAGCCGGCCCGAGCGCCCAGGAAGTGAAACTCAACCTGCTCAGCACGGGCGGGGCGCAGAAGATGGGTGGCTACAGCCCCCAACGCCTGGAACTGACCCCCACCAAGCCCGAGGGCATCAAGAAGCTGCCGGAAGGGTTGACCGCGCCGTTGTTTGGGGAAATCAAGTTCGGCCCGGCGGAAACCCCTTCGAGTTTTTTCGTGGTCCTGGACGAACCTGAGGGCCAGCCGGCCCGGCTGTTCGTGGACGCCAATGCCAACGGGGATTTGACGGACGATCCGGCCGCGTCGTGGCAGGGCCGGACGAACCGGAACGCGACCGGCGCCCAGAGCACCATGTATTCGGGTGGCGCCAGCCTCGTGGTGGCCTACGGCAGCGAGAAGATGGAACTTCATGTGCCGATGTACCGTTTCGACAAGCACGACCCGCAGCGGACGGCCCTGGCCAACACCCTCCTCTACTACGCCGATTACGCCCGGGAAGGTTCCATCACCCTGGGCGGAAAGACTTACGCCGCGCTCCTGGCCGACCGTCTCGCCACGGGTGACTTTCGGGGAAAGAAAAGTGAGGAGCGTTCCGGGGTGCAATTGTTCATCGACCTCAACGGCGATGGCAAGTTTGACAGCTCGGACGAGGCGTTCGAGGTCCGCAAACCCTTCAACATCGCCGGCACCACTTATGAGGTCGCCGATATGACCCCGGCGGGCGCATTTAAGATCGTGAAGTCTTCCCAAACCGTGCCGGAAACCAAGCCCGCTCCGAACCTCGTAGTCGGCGAGCCGGCGTTGACTTTCGAGGCCAAGACCACCGATGGGCATGCCGTCAGTTTTCCTAAGACCTATAAAGGCAAGGTGGTCATGCTCGATTTCTGGGCCACCTGGTGCGGTCCCTGCCGCGCCGAATTGCCGCACCTGACGGCCGCCTATGAAAAATTCCATAGCGCGGGATTCGAAGTCCTGGGCATCAGCCTGGACCAGGAAAAGCAGGGTGATAAACTCGCCAAGTTCACGGAAGAAAACAAGATGCCCTGGCCGCAGGTCTATGACGGCAAGTTCTGGTCGGCTGAAGTGGCCAAGCTCTACCGCATCCACTCCATCCCCAGCGCTTTCCTCGTGGATGGTGATACCGGGAAGATCCTGGCCGCCGGCGGGCAACTGCGGGGCGAGAGCCTGGCAACGACCATCGAGAAGGCCCTCCCCAAGAAGCCCTGAGCTTGCCGAGTGTCGCACGACCAAGCCCGAAGCTTCGGCGCGGTGGACGGGTCGAATGAGCCGCCAGATCCTCGAGGCCAGGAAATGGTCGGTCTGGCGCATCGGGTTTCATCCCGCTACCCTGGGCTGCGCTTATGACAATCCGTGACGCGACCTTGGCGGAACTCCCGGCGGTGGTGGCCATCTACAACACCACCGTGGCTTCGCGCATGGTGACGGCGGATACCGAGCCGGTGTCCGTGGAGAGCCGGGTCCAGTGGTTCCAGGACCATTCTCCCGGCCGACGGCCGCTGTGGGTGGCCGAGGAGGGCGGGGGTATCGCCGGGTGGCTCAGTTATTCGTCCTTTTACGGCCGGCCGGCCTATTCCGGCACCTGCGAGATCAGCCTCTACCTGGCCCCGGAGTGGCGCGGGCAAGGCCTGGGCTCGCGGTTGTTGGGCCGCGCGATCGAGCACGCCCCGCGGATCCAGGTCACCACGCTCCTGGGTTTCATTTTTGGTCACAACGAGCCCAGCTTGCGACTCTTCGAAAAGCACGGTTTTATCCGCTGGGGTTGCCTGCCCCGCGTCGCTTTGTTAGACGGGATCGAGCGGGACCTGGTCATCGAGGGGCGCCGGATCTGACGCGCGGGAAGTCGCTATTGAACGGCGAGGGCGATGGCCCTACCTTACCCAGGCTATGTCCTCAGCAAAAATAGTCGCCCTGGTCTTCGCCGTGGCCGTCCTGGCGGCGGCAGGCGTCTTCGTGCCCCAGCACCGCCAACTTCAGCGCGCGTGGGCCGAACACCATGACCTGGCGGCACGGCAGGGCCAATTGATTGCCGAGCGGGACGCGGCCTCCAACGCGGTTCGGACCGCGAGACTCGAGTTGCAAGCCGCGCAGGCCGACCGACCCGAACTGATACGCCTGCGCGAGGAAGTCGGTTTGTTGCGGCGGGAGCGCGACACCCTCAAGGCGCGTCTGGCGCAACCCACAGCGCCGGTGGTGACCGCCAAGGCGATCGCCAAACCGGGCCGCTACATGACGAGCGGCCAGCTTTCCTTTGCCGGTTACGGTGCTCCCGAGGCGGCCCTGGAGTCCATGACCTGGGCGATGCTGCACGGCGACTATGACAAAAGCCTGGCTACCCTTGGCCCCGAGTTGCAGCAGGCAGAGTTAGCCAACCCCAAGGGCCGGGATGAGTTCGAGGCCCGCCGCCGGGCCATGGTACCCCTCTTCAAGGGAATGCAGATCCTGGCCAGCAAGACGCTGTCCGACGACACCGTGGAGTTGAAAGTCCAGGTGGACCTCGTCTCACTGGACGCCAGTGAGGAGATGCCGATGCTCCTCATCCAGCCGATGGTCAAGGTCGGTGCCGATTGGAAGCTGGGCAACGCGGAAAGGCCTTACGATGAAGCGTGGGATCAAGGCGGCTCGAGCCAGCCACCGGCGCAGTGATCCGTGTCGCCGCCGGGGCAGGAGCCGAACCTGGCGCCCTTTGCGGGTGGGGTGCCTCGGATTGGACGCCCGCGTCGCCCGCTCACGGCAGGTGGTTGACGCGGAAGAACCCGGCATTGCCGCTGACGTTGACGGAGAGGGTAGTGGCGATAGTATTACAAGTGAACGGGCCGCCCAGATCGATCCAAGGTCCTCCGGGAGCCGGGGCGAACTGCAATCGGTAACTACCCCATGATGAGAGGTTGCCCAGTTCCAGTTCCATAACCTGGGTTACCGTGGGCGAAAGCGCGACCACGGGTGGCGGCCCGATGAGAATACTGGGGCTGACCGTGTAGCCGTTGCCGGCGTGCTGGATATGGACGGCGGCGACCGCTCCGTTGGCCACGGTGGCCGTGGCCGTGGCATTGCTGCCGGCGC
>Ga0316222_1001446_pt1 | contig 28852 bp, 21 predicted proteins | sample TBH18011metaG_FD_206008 | JGI IMG/M metagenome (GOLD analysis project Ga0316222, IMG submission 206008) | Freshwater microbial communities from Trout Bog Lake, Wisconsin, USA - TBH18011 | ecosystem: Environmental > Aquatic > Freshwater > Lake > Hypolimnion/Profundal zone | place: USA: Wisconsin... | reverse complement strand
GAAATCCGCCGCCGAGTTGCGAAAGTCAGGTTAGCGGCAGCGGTGGGGCTATTTGTGCATCGAGCCCAGCCATTGGCGGTTTCGGGACCGGCTTCGATTGTGGAGATCGCACGGAGAGGAGCCCCGGCCGGAGAGGACTATTACTTCTTCCGCTGTTGGGCGCGGCGCTTGGCTTCGAGGAGGCGGCTGGTGACGCTCTCTTGGCCGGGTTGGCTTGCGGCCGGTTGCGGAGGCGGTGGCGGCGGTGGGGCGGCGGGGCGCCCTGGTGAGCCGGGGGCTTGACCGGGTTCGTCGCCGGGGGGCGGAAGGGTGGGGGCGTTTTCGGGCCGGAAGAGGTTCGGGTCGGGTTCGGCGGCGGGGGCGGTTTGGCCGGAGCGGACCTGGTCACGGCGGGCCAGGAGTGCATTGAGTGATTCATCGGCCTCGGCGGTTCGTGGGACCCCTTGCCAGAAGAAGAACCGGCGACGGACCTTGTCCAGGAGTCGCTGCATCTCATCCCGATCCAGTTGAATGCGGCGAACGCCGACATCCACCGTGAAGAGCAACACGGCAAACCGCAAGAGCCACTCCCACAACGGGCGAGGTTGATAGGTCTTGGTGCGGTCGTGGGAGAACGGGTTGACCTCGGGCGCATTGGGGTCGAGGACCTTGCCCTTGCCGCTCTCGGCGAGGCGGCGGAGGAGGGAGAGATTGGGTTCGATGGCGTTGAACTCGGGAGAATAATTGACGCTGGCGCCGACCCGTTGGGAAGCGCGTACCTGGCCATCCTTGACGTCCAGCAGGTTCAGCACGTAGGAGCCCACCTCTTTGGTGGGGAACCGGGCTTCGTAATGGCCCGGCCCGGTCTGCTCGACATGGACCGTTTGGCGCTGGCCTTTGGGGCTGACGACGATGGCTTGTAGGTTGAGGAAATTGCGATAATTGCCTTGGGGGTCGGAAGCGTCCACGTTGATGACACCTTCACCCTTTTCGACGTTGACTTCGGTGTTGAAGTCGGCGTTTTCGAGGCGGCGCATGCTCCACTGAGCGATTTGCGACCAGAACTGGCGGTACTTGTCCCAGTTGAGCCAGATCTTGCCCCATTTGGGCTTGGCGTCGGAGGTAAAGGCGACGGCGCGTCCGAGGCCGTATTGCCAATGGGCCAGGAGGGGATCGCCCTTTTCGGTCCAGAGTGGAGTTTCGGCGCGGGCCTTGGGGGTGGTGGCGACATAGCCGAGGAGGGTAGGGTATTCGCCGGGGCTGATGCCCCGAACCGCTTCACTGATGGAACGAGCTTGGGGTTTGAACGGTTCCTCGTAGATGGCGGATTTAAGAATGACGGCGGCTTCCTTGACGAACACCTGGGGCAGGTCGTTGGGGGAGGTGACGTTGTAGAAGCGGCCTTTGCCGCGGTCAGCCATATAGATCATGGTGTCGGGCCCGACGTGGCCGGAAATCATGATGGTGCTGACGGTGATGCGATCGCTCACCACGGCGTCGAGCAACTCGCTCGGCGGCGACTGGGGATCGCCGTCGCTGAAGATGATGATATGTTTGAGATTGGCGTTGGATTTCTTGAGCGCGGCGTGGGCTTCTTTGATCGGACCGCCGAAATCGACCATGTCCCCCTGGTTCATGCCGGCGATCTGTTCGGAGAGGTCGCGCTTGTTTTTGACCTTCTGGAGCGGGAATACCCAACGTTCGGAGCCGTCCCAGAGCAGGACACCCATTTCATCGGTGGGCCCGAGCGCGGCGAGGACACCCTGGGCGCAATCGCGCGCGACCTGGTTGCCGTTGTTGAACTCCATGCCGTGCATGATGAGGACGACCGCGCCATTGGGGAGGACCTTTTTGCTGTCCAACTCCATGCTGACCGGCAAGGTGGACTCCAGGGGCGTAGCGCGATAGCCGCCCGCCGCGTAGGCCTGGTCCCCGCCGATGCAGACCAAACCGACGCCGAAATCGCGGACGGCACTCTCCAGGAGTTTCTGGCGGTCCACGCCGAGATCCCCCGCGGAGAGGTTGCTGATAAAAATGGCGTCATAGGATTGCATCTCACCGAGCGAGCCCGGGAAGCCGGCGATGCCGACCAGGCGGGTCTGCAGGCGGGATGACTGGAGGGCGGTGGCAAGCTGTTTGTCCTGCTCGGGGTCGGCCGAGACGATAAGGATGCGGGGATCACCGGAAACGGTGGCAAAGGCGGAGGCGCGGTTGTTTTGGGGCAGTGGGTCGTTGGGCACATCCACCTGGACGTCGTAGCTGTAATAGCCGGGGTCGGGCAGGACCTGCGGGAAAGCAAAGAGGTTCTTGCCGGCGGAGAGTTCGACCTTTTGTTCGCCCAGGAACTGCTCGTTGCGGAAGAGTCGGATCGTGGCGGGGGTGGCCTGGTCCGCCTGGACAAAGATCTTGGTCTCGAAGGTCTGACCTTTCTTGAGTTTGGAGGGAACCTGCAGTTTTTGCACGCTGACGTCGTTGGCGCGGGAGACGCCCAGCGGCACGATGTCCACCGTGACGCCGAGTTGTTGATTTCCGGCGAGCACGGCCGCCATGGCATCGCCGGCGTTTTCGTTGCCGTCGGTCAGGAGGATCAGGCGCTTCTGCCCGGTCTCGGGGAACGCCGCCGTCCCCAGGCGTATGGCGGCGGCGAGGTCGGTCCGTTCGGTTCCCACGACTGCCTGGATCTTCTGAAGGTCCATGGCGGCGGAGGGCATGAGTTCGATGCTGGCTTCGCTGCCGAAGACCACGACGCCGGCCTTATCCACGGCCTTTTTCGTTTTAGCAATCTGGTTGACGTAGTCGCGCGCCACGTCCTGTTGGACGGAGGGGACGCTGTCCGAGCGGTCGAGAACGAAGAAGACGTTCATCCCCTCGATGGGGTAGAGGAGTTGGAGCCCCGCGAGTGCGAACACCATGGCGGTCAGGACCAGGACGCGGATGGTCAAGGCGGTCCAGCGCCGCCAGCGACTGACCTGGACATCGCTCTTCCAGGAGAACCAAACCACCCAACTCAGCGCCGGGATGAGCAGCAGCAGGAAATAAGGATGCGTGAATTGGACGTTCATTTGACCGCCGCGGGGTGGGGGCTTCGGAGGAGCTTTTGGACCCGGTGGTTTTGGGAATCGGCGACGTAGAGGTTGCCAGCCGAATCCAAGTCGATGCTCCAGGGGTCGTTGAACCGTCCGGGGTCGGCGCCCGGCCCGCCGATGATTTCGATGGGTTGATCGTGGGCATCAAACACCTGGATGCGGCTATTGCCAAACTCGCAAACATATTGGCGGCCCTCCGCGTCTACCCGGATGTCGTAAGGATAGCTGAGATCGCCCAACCCCTGGCCCGGTTTGCCGTAGGCCCGCAGGAACTTGCCATCCGGGGAGAAGATCTGGATGCGGTGGTTGCAGGAATCGGCGACGTAAAGGCGGTCCTGAGCATCGACGCACAGGCCTTCGGGGCGGTTCAGTTCACCCTGGGAGGTGCCTGGATGGCCAAAGGAGGCGAGAAACTCGGGTTGCGCCGCCGTCGGGGCGGTAGCCTCCCCCCCGGGTTGCGGCGCGGCGGTGGGTTCGAGTGGGCGGTGGGAGGGTTGGCCGACCACCGGCACCCCGGTTCCCTGGCGAGCCTCCGGCAGTCCGCTGTGGCGGATGTCGGCCGGGACGGTCGGTGCGGTCAGGAGTGGCTCGATAGCAACCAGGCTGAATCGCTGGATGCGCTCGACCACGCCATATTCGCTGATCAGGGCCTCGTCCTGGGAATTGATGGCGATGGCGCGGGGCATGATGAGTTGGCCGTCGTTGGTGCCGCGATGCCCCCACTGGGCGACCAGCCGGCCCGAGGGCGAGAAATGGTTGACGCGCTGGTAGTGTGGTTCGACCACAATGACGTTGCCGTCACGGTCGCGGCCCATCCCCTTGGGCCGGCCGAGGTCCGTTTGTGGCATCTGCCACGAGACGACGAACTGGCCGTTGGAGGAGAATTTCTGGACTCGGCCGGTCATATCCACCACGTAGACGTTGTCACGGCGGTCCACTGCCAGGGAGCGCGGTTTGTTGAACTGGCCGATCCCAACCCCGCGCGTGCCGAGGACCCGCACCGCGCTAAATAACTTGCTTTGGAGCGGGGTCTCCTCGGCGCTCGGGGAAAGCGAACAACCGCCCAGGGTGAGCAGCAGACAGCCGCCGAGCAGGCCGATGGCGGGCGCGCGGGACCATGCCTGGCGGAGCGAACTGGCTGCCAGCCAAAGCAGGAGGGGCGCTACCGCCAGCGCGAGCAGCGTGAGGCACAGGGCGTTGACTTGGGCGTTGTGGCCGTAGTGAAGCAGATTGAAGACCCTCAGGGCCACCGTCTCGCCGCCCGGCGGGGTCACGAGAATCATGGACTCAACATCCCAGAGGCAGAGGAGGAACACCAGGTACCACGCGCCCGCCAGGCGGGACGAGGCTTGCGGCCAGTAGACCAGCCGGAACCTCTGCCAGGGGCTCGCCCCCTCCAGCTTCGCCGCGTCCGCCAAGTCCCGGTCCAAACCTCGCAAGGTCTGGGCGACGGCATGCCAGCCGAGCGCGAGGTAACGGATGACGAAGGCCAGAACCACAATGCCGGCGCTCTGGTAAAAGAAACGCGTCCCTGGGTGGTTAAAGACAACGATCAACCCGATGCCCAGCAAGACGCCGGGGATCAGAAACGGCACCCAGAGCAGCCCGTCGAGGAGGGGAGCGAGGTGAAAGGGGAGGGTGGACCGGTTGGTTCGTGTCACTCTCGGCGGGCGGGTTCGCGTTCCGGCCAGGCCAAGCGCCAGCACGAGGGTGGCGGCGGCGGCGGCAAACCAGAACGAAGACCAGACGGCGGACTGCCCCGCCGCCAGAGCGCCGGGGAGTTCCGTCCAGGTTCTCTTCACGGCGACGAGCTGAAGCACCGGCAGAGCAAGCGAAAGGAGGCAGAGCACGAGCGTGAGGAGGGTGCAAGACCAGAACCAGGGCGCCCCGATTTGCCGGCGGAAGAGCCGGGCCGGGACCGTGCCTTCGAGGCGTGGCCAGGGGATTTCGCCGCGGATGAGCCAGAGGATCAAAAGCAAGGGCGCGAGCACCAGGGGCCAACTCAGCCGCAAGGCCCCGGCTGTGTCGAAATTGGTGTTGAACCGCACCCACATCTCGGCGGGAAAGACCTTGACCTGAAGGATGGCAGGGACGGCGAAGTTGTTTAAGGCGAGCACGAAGGTAAGGACGGCCGCTTGCGCGAGGGCCGTGCGGGCAAGGGGGAGCAGCAGGCCGCGGAGGAGGGGCCAACCCGTTACGGCGGGGTCGCTTTCCAATTGAGAGGGTTCGAGCCGTTGCCAGGCGCCCCAGACGGCCAGCAGGGGGATGGGCCAGGTCAGCAAACTCAGGATCCACACTGTGCCGCCGGGGGTGAGGATATTGAGGGGCAACCAACCGCGCCAGACGCCGGCGAGGCCGAGGAAATGGAGCCAGCAATTAGTCACCAGGAAAGGGGGGAGCGCGGCGGTCATGACGGCGGCTAGCAACAGCATGCGTCGGGCGGGACGAGGGAGACCGGCGAGGGACACCGTCGCCGAGCAGCCCAAGACCGCCGCGAACACGGCGGCGAGGCTGCTAACCAGGAGGCTGTTGGCGAGGAGCGTCCAGTTCATGTCAGACGGTCCTCCGGTGGTAATACCACCATTCGACCATCAACATCAGCAGGGCCAGGCCGGTGATGGTGCGCCATAACTCCATGTTGGTCCGCTGTAGCGACGTGGCATGGACTCGGGTGTATTTCCCGAGTTGGAGTTCATCGCGGGGTTTGATGTTGCTTTCGGCCGCGTCGAGGAGATTGACGCAGAAGGTGAGGTTGTTGGTGCCGATGTGCAGGCGATAGGCGCCCTGCCGGTAAGTCTCACCGAAGACGAACTCGTTGGCGGTGGCGTCGATGGGGAGTGTGCGGCTAGTCCCATCCGGCAAGGTGATCTGGGCGTTCTTTTCCGGATGGTTCAGGGCGAGGCGGAAGGCATCGCCCGCCTTGACCAGAAGCTGAGCGCCGGTCGCATTGGCCGGGTTAAGCCAATCGACGACGTTGTCGATGAAGATGGGGAAAGTAACCCGGAGGGGCCAGTTACTTTCGAGGGTGTTGAAGCCGATCCAGATGAGGCGCTGGCGGCCGATTTCACCGGCGAGCATCAAAGAGGCCTGGGGGGCGTCGGCGAGCGACACGGCCCAACTTGGGACCTTGGCGGTGAAGCTTTCCTTGACCTGGACGTTGTCGAAGCCGGCGTAGCGCAACAGGGGGTGGGAGGTCTTCCAGTCCACGATCGCGGGCGCCTCGACCCGCGTCACGGATTCGACCCAGTTGGTGTTGACGATGTGGATAGCGAGCACGTTTCCCTGGGGCCAGACCGCGGGGGTGACGTCATCGAGCACTACGAAATCGAAGCCGGCGGCGTTGTCGGTCAGCATCGTTGCGGTGGCCAGTTCGACTCCCGGGGCGGCGCGGAGGGCTTTTTCGAGGAAACGGTTGCCGGTGGAGACCAGCAGGACTTTCACTGGCTTAGGGAGTTGACTGACGATGAAGGCCTGGTTGTCGGCCGCCAACTGATCTTTGGCGGTGATGCGAACCGTGAATAGGCCGTCGTGGGCCTGGGCGGCCAGGAAGACCTGCGGGGAGGTCTCGCCCGCCGGGATGCTCAGCGGCCGGGTCTCCAGCAGGTGGTCCTCGAACCACAGTTCGAGTTCGGTGTCCTGCGAGTTGGTGGAGAAATTGGCCACATTGGCATAGACGGCGCGCTCCTTGGGGTTTTCCGGATTAGCTCGCACGTCCAGGCCGGTAATGCCGAGGTTGTTGGAATCCTGGCCGACTTTATGGTAGATGAGCGGCAGGGCCTTGTTCTCGAACTCGCTCAACTCGGCGACAGCGCCGTCGCTGAAGAGGTGGATTTCGGCGTTGTGCTGGTCGCGGACCAGGGATTCAGCCATGCGGAGCGCGGGGACCAGGCGGGTGGGAGAATCCGAGCAGACACAATTCTGCAAGGCGCGGCGGAGGGCGACTTTTTCGCTGGTGGCCGACTGTTTGACCTCGGTGTTGGCGCCGGCCAGGAGGACGACCATCTGGTCACTCCCGGCCAGGCTATCCACCCATTTGAGAGCCTCGGCCCGGGCCTTCTCGAAGCGGTTCGGCGTTTCGTCGGTCGCCTCCATCGAGGCGGAGGCATCGAGGATGATGACCCGCAATTCGGCCGGTTTGGCCTTGGCGGCGAAATAAGGACGGGAGAGGGCGGTGACGGCGAGGATCAGCAGGAGGATCTGGAGGATCAACAACCAGTTCTTGCGGAGCTTTTGGAACGGGGCGCTGGCCTGCGTTTCGGACAGGAACCGCTGCCACAGGATGGTGCTGGAGATGAGCTTGACCACCCGCTTGCGCTTGAGCAGATAGAACACGATGACCACCGGGATGGTGGCGGCGAAGGCAAGGGCGGCTGGGGCAAGAAAATGCATCGTCTAAGCGTCGCGTCCAGGGGTGGCCGGGAGCGGGAAACCGAAAGCGCGGGAATCCCGCGCACGCCAAATGCTTCGCGAACTCCGAGGCCGGTTCAAACCTCGTGAAGCCCCGGAATGGTGGGAGTGCCGGACCAGCGGATTCATCCCCATACCTCCGCTCGACGGAGTTGGCGCAGGAGGAGTTCTTCCAGCGGGGTGTTGGAACTGGTGGTGAAGAAATTGAGGCCCCGAGCCTGGCAAAACTCCCGCAGGCGTTGAATGAAATTCTGGACGGTTTGCTGGTAGGCCCGCATGCGGTAGCGGCCGAAAGTCACCTCCTGCATGGCGCCCGTCTCGGAGTCCACCAGGCGCAGGTCGCCAAAGGTAATGGGCGAAAGTTCCTCCGGGGCGAGGATTTGCACGAGGTCCAACTGAAAGCCGCGGCCGATGAGCGCGTTGAGGCCGGATTCATAGCCAGCGGGGTCCAGGAAATCGCTGAGGACCACCGCGACGCCGGCCTGGCGGGCCTCGAGGGCGCCGCGGCGCAGGGCCTGGTTCAGGTCCGCCGAACCGCCGGCGGTTACGGCGCTCAGGTTCTGAAAGAACTGGATGGCCGAGCGCTTGCCGCGGACCGATCGGAGCGCGCCACGGGCCGCCATTTCCTTGACCCGCGTCGCCGCGGTTTCCCCATCCTGCGGGGCGCGTTCCGGGAACGGGATGACGCTCACGCGGTCGAAACCGGAGAGGGCGACATAGCCGATGGCGGCGGCGACCTGACGGGCGAAGTCGAACTTCCGAGGCTGGCCGAAGGTCATGGACTCGCTGGCATCCAGGAAGATGCGCACCGGGAGTTCGCGCTCCTCCTCATAGAGCTTGAGAAAGAGGCGTTCCAGGCGGCCATAGAGGTTCCAGTCCAGGTAGCGGAAGTCATCGCCCTGGACATATTCGCGGTAGTCGGCGAACTCGATGGAGTGGCCGCGGGCGCGGCTCCGGCGCTCGCCCTTCGAGGTGCTTTTGGCGCGACGGGTGGCGAGCAATTGGAATTGCTCGAGGCGGCGGAGCAGGTCGGGGGTCAGGAGCGCGTCAGGCATGGATGGAGGTCAGGCACGGGGTTTCGCCTGCTTCAAGCATTGACCATTTGCGCGTCCCGAGGCACCTCTTTGAGGACCTGGGTGATGATATGATCGGTGGTGATGCCCTCGGCCTCGGCTTCGAAGTTGAGGATCAGCCGGTGGCGCAACGCCATCAGCGCCGCCGCCTCGATGTCGTCGAAACTCACATTGAACCGGCCATCGATGAGGGCGCGGACCTTGCCGGCCAGGATCAGGGTCTGGCCGCCGCGCGGGCTGCTGCCAAAGCGCAGGTATTGGGTGGCGATGGGCGAAGCGGTGTCGGTTTTGGGATGCGTGGCCAGGACCAGGCGGACGGCGTAGTCCTTGACATGCGACGCCACCGGCACCTCGCGCACCAGGCTCATGAGTTCGATGAGCGCGTCGCGTTCCAGCACTTTGGCGACCGTCACCCGGACGCCCTTGGTGGTGCGTTCGAGGACTTCGGACAATTCGCTGGCCGACGGGTAGCCGACCAGGACCTTGAAGAAGAAACGGTCGAGTTGGGCTTCGGGCAGAGGATAGGTGCCCTCCTGGTCGATGGGGTTTTGCGTCGCCATGACGAAGAAGGGCTCCACCAGTTTGCGTAATTGCCCGCCGGCGGTGACCTGGTGCTCCTGCATCGCCTCGAGCAAGGCGGATTGCGTCTTGGGGGTGGCGCGGTTGATCTCGTCGGCGAGCACCAAGTGGGCGAAAATGGGGCCGCGCTGGAACTCGAACTCGCGTCGCCCACCCGCCGTCTCCATGACGATGTTGGTGCCGAGGATATCGGCCGGCATGAGGTCGGGGGTGAACTGGATGCGGTTGAAGGAGAGATTGAGCACGTCGCTGAGGGTGCGGACCAGCAGCGTCTTGCCCAGGCCCGGAACGCCTTCGAGCAGGACATGCCCGCCCGCGAACAGGGCGACCAGCGTGCCCTCCACGATGGCGTCTTGTCCGACGACGACTTTGCCGATCTCGGCGCGCAAGGCGGAATAAGCGCCGCGAAAGTTCTGGATGGATTGTTCGATGTCCATGAGGTGGTGCTAAGTGTTAGGGGTCATTTCTTCAAAGCGTCAAACTGGTCTTTGACCTGGCGGCCCGCGCAAATCGAGGCACTGCCTGGGGGTCATTTCTTCAGATCATCAAAGTAATCTTTGACGGCGCCCTGGTAGGCGCGGGGGACTTGTTCGTGGGTGAGGGCGCTTTGCGCGTCCGACTGGGCGGCGGCGGCGGCGGCTTCGTAGTCCACTTTGCTCGAGCCCTTGATGCTGACGTTTCTCAGAGTTACGCTCGGCATCTGGGCCCCGGGAGAAAGCTGGCCGCGGACTTTGGTGGGCCGGAGGGCGTCGCTCAATTCACCTTCCCCGCGGTCAGTGTGGCCCCGGGGGTCGGTGTCGGGCCGGACGATGCCCGTGTTGTCCCAGTGGTCGGTCCATTTGCCGTCCCATTGCGCATCCTCATCGGCCCAGTTGCCGACGCCGCGGCCGGGTTGGCCGCCTTTGCCCGTGCCGGGCTGGCTGCCTTGCATGTAACCCGCGCGCCACCCGGCGCCGGTGCCGACCATGGCGGAGGCCTGGTTGAGGGCCTCCAGTTCGGCCTGGAGTGATTGGGCATCCCCCATCTGCTGGGCGAGCTTCCCCAGCTCTTTGGCGGCCTCGGCCAGGGACTGCGCAGCGGCGGGGTTGTTCTTCCCCTGCATCTGCTTGGCGGCGGCCTTGAGGTGCTCGGCCACCTTGCCATAGTTGCCGGCCGGGTCGACGGCTTTGGAGATTTCTTTGGCGATCTTCTCGAGTTGGTCGGCGGGCAGCCCGGACGACTTGAGCGCGTCAGCCATCTTCTGGAGGGTGCTCTGGGCCGCCTCCGGTTGGCCGTTCTTGAGCTGCTCGGCGAGATCCTTGCCGAGCTTCTCCGCCTGCTGCTGGAGCTGTTGCAGGGTCTTGGCCATATCGCGCAGCTTTTCGAGGTCGGTCACCGAGGCCTGGAGGTCTTTCAGGAACAGATCAGTCTGGGCCTGTGCGAGGGCTTGAATCGCGTCGTCGAGATCCGGCATCTGGAGGCCCATGTCCTGGGCCTGTTGGGAAAGGGCGGAAAGCGATTGCGAGAGCTTTTGACGATTGGCGGCGTCCCCCAGCCCGTGCTTGTCGTTCATGCTCTTGGCGGCCTCCTGGATCTTCTCCAATTCTTTTTTGAGTTTGTCGATCGCCTCGGGATTGCCCGTTGGGGTGCCGAGTTGCTTCTGCTTCGCCTCAATCTCCTTTTGGAGTCCGGCGGCGCTCGGTGAGCCGTTGTCGGCCGCGGAACGGGCGGCTTGCTCAAGCCGTTTAAAGTCGGGGTCGCGGCCCATCTCGCGAAGCTCGTCTTTGAGCTTTTCGGCGACATTGGCAATGTCCTTGAGTGCCTCGCTGCGAGTAAGGGAGGCCTTGGTGAGGGTATTGCCCAACTCGCCCACCGAGTCCAGGGCCTTCTGGGTGATCTCAGCGTTGGGCGGGCGCTTTTCCATGGTGCGCCGGGTGAGTTCGGTGAGCTGGCGTCCGGCCTCCTTGATGGCGGCTTGTTCGTTCTGTTTGCGCAGCAGCGTCTTGCTGCGGTATTCGGGCACGAACCCGAGTCCGGAACCCAGCGCCAACACGATCAGGGCCCAGCGAATAATGCGCTTCGGGAGGGTGAAAGGGACCAGTTCCCTGGCATCGATGTTCCGCGCGTGCTCGGCGGCGTCTGCCACGATGAGATCGCGCCAGGCGCCCGCATCCGGTCCCGCGGCGACTTCGAGGGCGGTGCTGAGCCGTTCCTTGAGGTGCTGGCGGTGGTCCACCCAGCGGGCGACCTGGTTGAGGTCAGGCTTGCGCCACCCACCCATGATGAGCCCTGCCGCCATACAGGGCAAGGGAAGCAACCCAACCGCCAAGCGGGTCCAGAGCGGCAGCGCCCAGAGGTGGTGAGCCCCGGCCAAGAGGAGGGACAGGATGGCCCCGACGAGCAAGCCAATCCACAACCCACGCAACGCCCTTGCCCAGCGTCGCCTGCGGGCCGCTCCGGAGAGCGTCGTTTCGATAAATTGCAGTTCACTCATGGCCTGGGCCAAACGTGCGGCACTCGCGCACCTTTGGCTAGTATTAAACGTACTCGGGAGTTAGACCGAGTTCGAGCCAAAAAGTTCTGCGGATATTTCGCCGCGCGGGAGGCCTGGCCAAGCTCAGGTTTCGGCGTCATCCGCAGTAAATTCCTTCGGGGTCAGGGAGTTGGCCGCCTCGTCATCCAGTAGTCCGGACGCCGTGAATGGTGGGCCGCGGCAGTGAGGATAAGCAGATCCTTGCGAGTTTACCGCGGCCCCGACCTTCTCGGAGCATTATCAGGGCGAAGGTAGACCTCCCGACTTCCATCCGGTGGTCAGGAGGCGGGCCGGTCAAGCGGGCCCGGCCTGCGAGGTGCCTGGGGGGAGATCTTCGGGTTTATTCCCCTGGTCTCGCGGGTGCTTTTTAGCGCGGGGAAGGGCCAAGGCGAGCACCAGGAATACGAGGCCGAGCCAGCGATAATCGGTCCATTGCAGGGCCGCCGCGCCCGCCAGCAGTGCGAGCCAGAGGGCAGCCTGGACGGCCGGCGCGGGGTACTTCCGCTCTGGATCGCGTTGGGCGGTCCGGTATCGCCAGGCCGCTTCCAGCACCAGAAAGATTCCCACGAGGAGCGAACCGATCGTGACCAGGTAAACGTAGCGCGGAACGGTCCCCCCGGTTTTCAAGGGAAAACCCTTTTCCGGTTGGACCGAAAGGAGGAACAAGATGGCCGCTTCCCCGAGCAGGGGAGCATCGACGGAGTTGGAGAGGAGCCGGGGGACGAGCAGTCTGCCGCCGGGCAGTTCCCACGCGGTGGCGATCATCTCCGCGGCCAGCGGGTAGGACCGATCGAGGCGGCCGTTTTTGCGGGCCGCCCCGACGCCGAAAGCGTTGGCGGCCACCCCGTACCCGGCTACGACCGGCCCGGCGTCGATGTCCAGGCCCCAATCATCGTTCGGGCCGCCTTTGGCATACTCGCGGAAGCCGGCCGCGGTGAAGCGTTCCTGCCAGAAGAGTTTGTCGTAGAGCTCGAACCACTGTTTGGCTTGGGTGGGCCACAATTCGGGAGCGGTGAGACAGAAGTAGGAGTTGGCACAGCCACGCGCCGCGGAGCTGGGCCGGCCGGTGAGGGAGTGCGCCTGGTAGGGGGGTAGTCCGACGCGGGTGGCCTGGGTGCCAATAAAGCCACGCAAGGCGCGGCTGACAAAAGCGGCGTGATTCGTTCCCGGCAGAACGGCGTCGGCGCGTTGAATACAGGCGATGGCTGCCATCACGTCCCCGGGGTAGCACTGACCTGGATAGTCGTCGAGCAAGCCGTGCCCGCTGGCCTCGAGTTCGCGCGCGAAGCTCTCGACCTGGTCGCTCAGGAGGTTGGTGTGGGCACCATCGTGCAGGAGCTTTTCCCGGCTGGTGAGGCTGGCGATGACCAGCATCCGGTAAAAGACGTTCTCGCGGTGCAGGTAGTTATCGCCCCACTGCTTTTTCACCCAGGAAGCATGCGTGGGATCGATCACCAGCTCGCAGGCGGCGACGATGGCATCCTTGGCAAAGATCCTGGGCTCCTGTCCGCCCGAATGGTCGCCGGCATCCCACGCGGTCTGCAGGTTTTCCATGGCCCAAAGGTAGAACACGGAGCCGAACAACGGCCATTCGGTGCCGGAGATGTTTTCGGGGGAGAGTTGGTCGGCTTTGCCTCCAACGACGCGCTGGCGCGCCCAGGCGGCATAACGGGGGGTGAGGTGGTGACCCAAGCGCCAGGCCATTTGCGGCATCCCCGGTTGTCGCAAGGCGGGGTCGCGCAGGTCCAGGAGGGCGCGCGCGGGGGGGTAGATCAGAAAGGCGAGCGCCAGCAGCGCTACCAGGAGCGCGTTAATGAAGATGAGCGGGCGGATGATCGGGTTCACGGGTGGATGGTCGCCAGGCGCTTGTACACGGCGGTGGGGACGTATTTGCGGACGACTTTCCGCCAGCCGACCGGGCCGATCAAACCACGGACCATGCTGGAGCTCACCTCGGCGATGCCGCGGGGCGGCATGAGGAACACCGTGCAGATGCCGGGGCCGAGGTCGCCGTTGATGTTCCGCATCGTGCGTTCGAACTCGTAGTCACTTTCGGTGCGGACACCCCGCAGAATGTGGGTGGCGCCGATCAATTGCGCGTAATGGATCAGATAGCGGTTGGAGAATGAGGCGACCGTGACGTTGCCGAAATCGCGGGTTGAATTCTGGAGCATGGTCAGGCGTTCTTCCAGGGGGAAGGTGTATTTCTTATCCGGGTTGACGCCGACCGCGACGACCAGGCGGTCAAATAACCGCACGCCTTCCTCGATCATCCATAGATGACCAATGGTGAGTGGGTCAAAACTCCCCGCATAGACGCCTAATCGCTCTCGCCGCTTTTGCGTTCGCATAGTGGGCAAGTTAGCACATCAGGGCCGCGAGGAAAGAACGAAGGCGGATGGCAGCCGGGGACCAAGCTTCTCTGAGTGGGCGGTGGGGGCCCGTGTGGCCCCGTTTGCCGCCGGGTCATCGAGTTCAGATCGCCGGGAACTCCCGTTCCGTGAGGCGACGAGGGCTCGAGCGGCTAAATGAACTGCACCTTGGACTCCTTTAAATACCGGCCTTCCAGCAAGCTGATAATCTTGCGGACGATGTTGCGCCGGAGATCGAGTTCGACCGGCACATTGGGGTCCTGGTGGGCTTCGTTGATACGGGTGCCGACGAGGAAATGGACGATGTCGCTCTGGAGCATGAGTTGCATGAGGTCGCGGGCGGGGTTGTCGGGCCAGAGTTCGGAGGTGGCGCCGCGATCGAGCATCTCGGCCACGCGGGCCAAGGTGATGGTGCCCTCGGTCACCAGGTCCACGCCGACCATTTTGGCCCCGGGGGGGATCTCAGGGTCGACCTTGGCCAGGGAGGTCAGCACCGGTCGATGGAGGATGCGGGAGACGATATTGGCGGTGGTGCCGCCGCAGATGGCCTTGCGGCCTTTGAAGGTCTGGACCAATTCGGCCAACTCCGAATCGCGCTCCTTGCAGAAGGGCGGTCCGGTGAGGACCAACAGGCGGCGCGGGTGCCGGTAATAAACGACGCCGCAGGTGATGTCGTCCTTGGCGGCGGAGCCGTCATTGGCGAGGGCCTCGCCGACCAGCCGGCGGGACAATTCCTGGGCCGAGATCTCGGTGTCCAGAGCGACCTGGCGGCAGACGAACCGCGTCACGTTTTCGGCCCCCCAGCCCAGGGGCAGGCCCTTGCGCCCCAGCCCCGATTGGGTGACGCCGTCGGAAAAATAGACAATGCGATCGCCAAGTTGGAGCTCGAACTCGCTGTAACGGATCGTGCGGTCCTTCCAGTTTTCGAGCGTGATGTCGGTGCTTTCCAGCGGCATCGGCTCATCGCCGCGCAACCGGAGCAACGCCGGATTGCCGTGCTCGATGACGCGCGTGCGGCCATCGTCATCGAGGTCTACGATGGTGAACGTCGAGTAGCTGATCTTGCGCACCTCGCAGATCGGGAGGGTGTCCATGATGACCCCGGCGCTCTTGCGGACATCGACGAAGGCGGAGGTGTAGCGCAGGGCCATGGTCGCGGTGAGGTTGGCCAGGACGCTGGCCTTGACGCCGCTGCCGAGGCCATCGGAGAGGATCGAGATGATCCGCCCTTCCTCTTTAATCTTGCGCGAGACGAAGACGTCGCCCGAGACGACCTGGCCGGTCTTGGCCCGTTGGCAATAATCAACGTCGATAAAGCTTTCGCCAGTCATTGTCGGTCTTGGGCTCCTCGAGTTTGGCCGGGGAAAAGGACTCGATGATCGAGTTGAGGGTGATCTCCGATTCGGCGGCGTTCTCGCCCAGCAGGCAGGCGATTTTCTGGGTGGTGGCCAGGCTGTGCTGGATGACCTCGCGGGCTTTCCGGATCACTTCGGCCTTGCGGACGGCGGGCTCGGTGATGTCCTGCAGGATGCCGCCGATGACGCAATGTTTCTCGATGGTGAAAATGGTGGCGTGGAGGATGGTCTGCTGGTAGCGCAGGTCGCGATCGAGGATCTCCTCGCCGCTCTTGAGCACACTGTGGAAGAGGCTGGCGAAGGGCATGACCTCGCTGAGCATGATCCCCTCGAGTGGCGGGGCCGCCTCGGCCGAGGCGGCAACGCCCCGGCCAAAGAGACGGGCGAACGCGGCGTTGAACTCGATGACGCGCATGACGTCGTTTACGATCACGACCGCCGAGGGCATTTTCTGGATGAGGGCGTTGGCCTTTTTGAGGGCGAGTTTGCGCATGTAAGTGACGCACATGGACCGCTCGGCCTTTTGGCCCAGGAGCGCCATGGCGAACTCACGGCAGGAATCGTAGCCGCAACCCCCGCAATTCAGCTCATCCTCGCGGGAGAGTTTGCCTACCTGGCGCAAGGCCTCGCGGATCTGCGCCTCGGCATAGCGGTCCAGCGTTGTGACCGCCGGGGGAAAGGCCGAGCGGATATCCAGGACCGACAACCGGGGCAGGACGGCTGGGGGCGGCTGGCCGCCGCGCAGGATGCGGCAGCGTTTGGCGGCGGTCCCGTCGCGGTGGGCCGCGCGGGGGCCGTTGACGCAGCCCCCTTCGCAGGCGAGCAGTTCGAGAAATAGCCCGCCCTCCACCGTTCCCTGATCGAGGCCCTCGACCGCCTTTTCGATGGCCCGGATGCCGGAGAACGCCATGAAGGAAGCATCATTGACCGCGCACACCGATTTCATGCCCGCGATCATGCCGCCATCCACCGGGTACCACGCCCCCTCGGCGGATCGCTCCGGGATGAAACAGTCCTCGGGGGTCTCGGTGAGGGTACCCGGCTCGATCTTCTCTTGCTCCAGCCAGCGGCGGAGGTCATCGAAGGTCAAAGCCACGTCGAGCAGTTCGGGATGTTCCCGGGCTTCGAGTTTCTTGGCGATGCACGGACCAATGAACACGGTGCCGATCTCCGGCCCCAAGAGCTGACGCAGCATTTTGCAATGGGTCAGCAGCGGGGAAAGCAGGCCGGTGAGAAAGTGGGTGTACTCGGGCTGGTGCTTTTGAAGGAAGCTGACGACGGTCGGGCAGGCCGAGGAGAAGAGGACGCGATTGGCCTCGCTGTGCAGGAGCGCTGCCGCCTGGGCCGAGACTTGTTGCGCGCCGAGGGCGGTTTCGGAAACGCCGGCGAACCCGAGTTGCTTGAGCGCGTGGATGAGTTGCTCGGCGCGCCACTCGGGAAACTCGCTGACGAAGGACGGCGCGAGGGAGGCGATCACCCGGGGCTTGAGCGCGAACAGTTGTCGAGCTTGCGGCAGGTCATCGCGCACGCGTTTGGCGCCGTTGGGGCAGACCTCGACGCATTGCCCGCATAAGATACATAACTCCGGGATCACGGACGCATAGCCACCTTCCACTTTGATGGCCTTAACCGGGCAATGGCGCAGGCACTTGTAGCAGTCCTGGCATTCGCGCTTCTCGGTGAAGATGGGATTCAAGTAGTTCATGCTCGGGGCGGGGTGAACCGGCTACCGGGGTAGCCGGCAGGTGTCTTAGCTTGGCAGACGGCTGGCAGCCGGGAGCGCGTTCGGCGGCGCGGGACTCCTCGTGGAGAGGTAGTGGTTCAACAACCCGATGATCACGATGGGGTCGACCTCGTGGTACATCTTGTCGTTGATGGTCACGTTGGGGCCGACCTTGCAATGGTCCTGGCAGAGGTGGCCGGTGAGTTCCACCCCCTGGGGCAGACTATGCGAGGAGATGTAGTCTTGGATCACCTCGATGTTCCGGTTGTTGCCCCGCAGGAAGCAAGAACTGCCCATGCAGATGGTGATGTTCGCGAGTGGGTGGGGAGTCATCATAGGCTAGCGGTGGAAACGACTCGGGTGTGTGCCGTGGTCGTCTGGGTGGCCGGGTTGGGGGGACGAACCGTCTTCGCTTCGCTTCCCGGGCGCTTCCCGCGGCCGCCCGGGCCTCGACCCAACCGGCGCCCGATCGAGCGGATGCGGACCTGGAGACAGCCATTGCAGGCATCGCCGGTTTCGGTGATGCAGGCCTTGGCCGGGTAGATCTCATAGAGTCGGCGATATGGGACGGGCGTCAGGTTGGGCATCACCACGTTGGCGCCACGCCGCAGCCCCAACTCGCGGCCGTTGCGTTGGTTGATGGTCGCTAGTGCCGTGGTACTGGGAATGTTGGCTTCCGGACACACCAACCGGGTGAGCGCCACGGCTTTATAGACGATCCCTTCCGTGGCGGGAACCTGGTCGCCTTGGGCCGGGGTGGGCGGGATCTTACCCTGGCCCAGCGGGGTGGCCGGGTGCGAGATGAAGGGGCCGATGCCGATCATGTCCAGGTCCAGGTCGCGGAACAGGTCAATGTCCCGCGCGACACTTTCATAACTTTGGCCCGGCAGACCGACCATGATGCCGCTGCCCGCCTCATAACCGAGGGCCTTCAACCGGCGTAGGATCGCCACCCGGTCGGAAGGAACGTCGTGGAGTGGCGGGTGGATCAGCGCGAACAGGCGCTGGTCCGAGGTTTCGAAGCGCAGCAGGTAGCGGTCCGCTCCCGCCTCGCGCCAGGCGGCCAGGTCTTCGTCCGCGCGTTCCCCCAGACTGAGGGTGACCGCTAGCGGCGTTTCGGCTTTGATGCGCCGCACCACTCCGGCAATCCAGTCCCGGGTGAGGCCGGCGTCCTCGCCGCCTTGAAGCACGACGGTGCCGTAACCGAAGGCGACCGCCTGTCGGGCGGAGCCGAGGATCTCCTCGACCGTCATGCGGTAGCGTTCCAGGGGCCCGTTGCCGGCGCGCAGGCCGCAATAGGCACATTGGCGCGCACAATAGTTCGAGATCTCGACGAGCCCGCGGAGGTGGACTTCGTCCCCGACGTGGGTGCGGCGGACCTCGTCGGCCCGGCGCCAGAGTTGCTCCAGGCGTTGCGGGTCCTCTTCGCGCAGCCAGGACAGGATTTCCATTTGGCTTGGGGGAGTGCTCATCTCAATTCTGCCCTCCCGCGCGGTAGAGTTCGAGGGCGGCCGGGAAGGGTTCCAGGGCGCGTTCGAAAATACCCAGGCTGTAGGCGATGGTCAGGCCGTAATTGGTGATGGGCACGCCCGCCTGTCGGCAACGCAGGATGCGGCTCAGCATCTCGCGCCGGTTCCACAGGCACGCCCCACAGTGTACCACGAGCCGGTAGCGAGCCAGGTCGGCCGGGAAGTCGTGCCCCTGCACATGGTCGAACTCGAGCTTGCCGCCGACGTACTGCGTGAGCCAGCGGGGGATCTTGACCCGGCCGATGTCTTCGCCGATGGGGTGATGCGCGCACGCCTCGGCCACCAGCACGCGGTCACCGGCGCGCAGCCGATCGATCGCCAGGGTGCCTTCCACTTGCGTGAGCAGATCACCCTTGAAGCGCGACATCAGGATCGAAAAACTAGTGAGCGGCACGGCGCGCGGCGTGTCGGCCGCAACCTTGAGGAACGCCTGGGAATCGGTAACGACCAGCCGGGGCGGCGCTTTCAAGCCCGCCAGCGCGCCGCGCAGTTCGCGCTCCTTGACCACGAGGCAATAGGCGTCGCTCTCGAGCAAATCCCGAATGGCCTGGACCTGGGGGAGGATGAGCCGGCCCTTGGGCGCCTCTTTGTCGATGGGAATGACCAGGACCGCCATTTCGCCTGGCCCAACGAGGTCGCCGAGGATGGCGGGGCTGTCGATGAAATCGGGCGGGGCCGCCTCCAACAGGGCCTGTCGCAACTCGTGCATTCCTAACCCTTGCACGGCGGAAGTGAGGACGACGCGCAGTTTTCGTGCCGCCAGGCTCGCCAGTCGGTCCGGGTCTGGCGGGATCGCGTCGGTCTTGTTGAAGACCACGATGACCGGTGTCCGCTGGGTGGCAAGTTGCGCCAGCAGTTGCTCCTCGAACTCGCCCCAGCCGCCGGCTTCCGCTACCAGCACGGCTACTTCCACACGCTCCAGCGCCTGCTTCGTCTTTTGGACCCGGAGTTCACCCAACGCCCCGGTGTCATCGATGCCGGCGGTGTCGATAAACAGCACGGGTCCCAGCGGCAACAGCTCCATCGGCTTTTCGACCGGGTCGGTGGTGGTGCCGGCGATCGCCGACACGATCGAGACCTGTTGACGCGTGATCGCGTTGAGCAGGCTCGATTTTCCGACGTTGCGCCGGCCGAAAAAACCGATGTGGAGGCGCAGTCCCTTGGGGGTGGAAGCGATCATGAGGTTACCAGGTTTCGAGGTTTCTCCCTCCCGTCCACTCCGGTGGGGGCTTCAAGGTCCAGCGTCCGGGGCAGGCCGAGTCGGCAAACGGCCTCTGGTGTGATCAACTCGTCGAACTGTTCCGGCGTCAGCCAACCCCGTTCGAGCACGACCTCACGAACCGTGCGGGCGGTGGCTGCCGCCTGGCTCGCGGCCTCGCCCGCGCGTTCATAGCCCAGGGCCGGGAGCAGCGCGGTTGCGGTGGCCGTGGAATTCTCGACGAGGCGGCGGCAGCGCTCCTCGTTGGCCTCGATGCCGTCGATACACAGCCGCCGCAGCAGGTCATCGGCCCGCGCCAGCAGTTCGAGGCTTTCCAACAGACAGGCCGCGACCAGCGGCAGGAACGGGTTGAGCTCCAGATTGCCGGCGGCGCAAGCGGCGGTGATGGTCACATCGTGTCCCATCACCAGCATGGCCGCCTGGGTGACCGCTTCTGGAATGACCGGGTTGACCTTGCCGGGCATGATGGAGGAACCGGCCTGCCGGGCGGGAAGCCGGATTTCGCCGAGTCCCGATTCCGGCCCGGACGAGAGCAGGCGCAGGTCCGTGCAGATCTTGAGCAGGGAAACGGCATGGGCCTTGAGGATGCCCGAGACCTCGACGAAGACATCGGCATTCTGGGTGGCGTCCACGAGGTTTTCCGCGCGGGCAAAGCCGATCCCGGTCACGTCCCGGAAGGTGTCCACGACCTGGAAGATGAACTGCCGGGGCGCGGCCAACCCGGTGCCGATGGCGGTGCCACCGAGGTTGACTACCCGGAGGCGTTCCTCGCATTTGTAGATGCGCCAGCGATCGCGGTTAATCGCCTCCGCATAGGCGCTGAACTCGCGGCCCAAGGTCGTGAGGACGGCGTCTTGCAGTTGGGTCCGTCCGACCTTGACCACGTGGGCGAAGCGCTGTTCCAGGCGCTGGAAGGCCTCTTGCAGCGCGACGACCTGCGGTTCGAGTTGCTGCAGCAGGCGGATGGCCGCCAGCCGTAGGGCCGTGGGATAGGTGTCATTGGTGGACTGGTGGCGATTGAGATCGTCCAGGGGTGACACGCGCGCGTAGGTGCCACGCGGCTCACCCAGCAGTTCGAGGGCCCGGTTGGCGAGCACCTCGTTGACATTCATGTTCGTGCTCGTGCCCGCGCCGCCTTGCAGCAAATCCACCACGATTTCCGGGTCGAGCTTCCCCTCGTTGAGTTCGAGACAGGCTCGCTCGATGGCGTCGGCCTTGGGCGCATCGTCAGCCCAGGCGCCGAGCCCGCGGTTGGTCCGGGCGCAGGCGAGCTTGACCGCGCCATAGGCACGGGCCAGCGCCGAATGAACCGGACGGCCCGCGAGCGGGAAGTTCTCCCGCGCCCGCGCCGTATGGATGCCATACCGCGCGTCGGCGGGAATAGTCTTCGAGCCCAGCAGATCGTATTCGGTCCGGGTCATGCGGCTAGACGTAAACGTCGCGTTGGTCGGCTTTGACCTCGGCGACCAGGCGTTTGCCGATTTGCTGGACGGAATCTTCCATCACGTTGAGCTCATGGCGGATGAGTTGTTCACCCACCAGGCGGGTGCCGGGACTGGCGAAATCCAGGAGGTATTCCTGGCAACTGGAAAGCGCGTTGGGGGCGCAGTGGTGTTTGATGAGCCCCGGCTTGGCCAGGTGCATGAAGTCGGCCCCCGTGCGGCCCAGCCGATAGCAGGCCGTGCAGAAGGAAGGCGTGTAGCCGAGCGAGGCGACGTCGCGCACCACCTCGTCCAGGGAACGATGATCGCCCAACTGAAACTGTTGGACGTTGGCGGCATCGCCGGTCTGGCTGTAGCCGCCCGGGTCGCAACGGCTGCCGGCGGAGATCTGGGAGACCCCCAACTCGAAGGTCGCGCGCCGCGTGACCGCGTTCTCACGCGTGGACATGATGATGCCGGTGTAGGGGACCGCGAGCCGCAGGATGGCGACGATCTTTTTGAAATCGGCGTCCGAAACCGCGTGCGGCGGGCGGGCGGCCAGGTCCGAGCCGGCCGCCGGTTCCATGCGCGGCACACTGATCGTGTGTGGCCCCACGCCGAAGGTCGCTTCGAGATGTCGCACGTGTTGGAGCATGGCCAGCAGCTCGAACTTCCAGTCGTAGAGCCCCAGGAGCACCCCAATGCCGACATCATCAATGCCGGCCTGCATGGCGCGGTCGAACACCGTCACCCGCCAGTCGTAGTCCTGCTTCAGCCCGGCGGTATGGACCTTGGCGTAGGTCGCGCGGTGATAGGTCTCCTGGAAGAGTTGATAGGTGCCGATCTTCGCCTCCTTGAGCTGCCGGAAGCCGGCGACCGTGAGTGGGGCGAGGTTGACATTGACCCGGCGGATTTCGCCCCGCCCGCACCGGGTCTGGTAGATGGTCTCGATGGCTTTGAGAATATAGTTGAAGCCCTCCTCTTTGGGATAGGATTCACCGGCGACCAGCAGGAGGCGCTTATGTCCCTGATTGATCAGGATGCGTGTTTCATGGGCGATCTCCTCCTGGGTGAGGGTGCGCCGGACCAGTGACGTATTCCCCAGGCGAAAGGCGCAATAGGAGCACTCGTTTCGGCAGAGGTTCGAGACATAGAGCGGCGCGAACAGCACCAGCCGGTTCCCGTAGATCTCGTCCTTCACCCCCCGCGCTGCCGCGAAGAGCTCGCCAAGCAGTCCGGGGTCCTCGACCTCCATCAAACTGGCGACCTCCGCCGCGTCCAGACCCTTCAAGCCGCGGGCCTTAGTCAGCACCGCGCGCACGCGCGCGGTGTCGGGATGGCGCGCGGCGGCGAGCGTGACGGCGATTTGAGTTTCGTCGATGAACGGGGCTATGGTGGGTTCAGGTGCGTTTTTCATTTAATTTGTCCTCCATGGCGGCGCAGGCCTTTTTTCCCGTGCAATGATGGAGGGTTTTCCCATCCACGCGCACCGTGGGGCCGTGTTCGCAGTGCTCGAAGCAGAAGGAGGCGTTGATCTCGACCTGATCTTGCAGACCACGGTTTTCGACGTCCGCCAAGAGGTCGCGCAGGACCGTTTGCGAGCCTTTCAGGAAGCAGTTGGTCCCCACGCAGACGTTGACCTTGAGTTTTTCCGTCGCCGGGCCCTCGGCCAGCCGGATGGTCTCGTCGGTGATCCGCCGCCGATTCTGGTAATGCGTGTGCAGCAGGGTGTGGGCCTTGTGTCCGCCGATTTCGCCGAGAAACTTCTGATAGCACTCGGTGACGTAATGGTTTTCCTGCGACTTATGGAGGTCGAGGTGCTTGTCCACGTCGTAGAGGCCGCGGGTGCGGGAGCGCCGGGTTTCGGCCTCGCGGGAGACGGGTTGGCCGGCGCCGCCGATGCAGCCGCCCGGGCAGGCCATCACTTCGATCAGGTCAAGGTCCGACTCGCCGCGCCGGACCTTTTCCGCCAGCGTCCGAGCGTTCTTGAGTCCATGCACGACTCCCAGCTTCAACTGGAGGCCGTCAATCTCCACGGTCGCCAGGCGCAGGCCGTCCTCGCCGCGCACCGCGTGGAAGTCAGGGTTGGCCAGCTTCTCGCCGGTGACTTTTTCGACGGCATAGCGCAGCACCGCCTCGCTGACGCCACCCGAGTTTCCGAAGATGACGCCGGCGCCGGTCTTGAAACCCAGGGGCATATCGAAGGACTCGGCGGGGAGACGGTTGAAGCGCAGGCCGGCTTCCTCGATCATCCGCGCCAATTCCTGCGTGGTGAGGACGTAGTCCACATCGGGCTGGTGGTCGCGCCCGAACTCCGGCCGGCGCGCCTCGAACTTCTTGGCGGTGCAAGGCATGATGGAAACGACCACCAGGTCTTCCTTGCGGATGCCCAACTCGGCGGGCAGCGTCTCTTTGCAGATGGCGCCGAGCATTTGCTGCGGCGATTTGCAGCTCGAGAGATTGGGCAGCAACTCGGGGAAATACTGCTCCGCGAACTTCACCCACCCCGGACAGCAACTGGTGAATTGTGGCAGTTTCTCCCCCTTGGCCTTGCGTTTCAGGAATTCATTGGCCTCCTCGATGACCGTGAGATCCGCGCTAAACGAGGTGTCGAAGACCTTGTCGAATCCCAGCCGCTTGAGGGCGGCGACCATCTGGCCGCTGGTCGAGGCGCCCGGCGGCAGTCCGAACGCCTCGCCCAACGCGACGCGCACGGCCGGAGCCACCTGGGCCACCACCTTTTTCGTCGGGTGGTTGATCGCCTTCCAGACCTCATCGATTTCGGGCCGCGGCGTGAGCGCGCCCGTGGGGCAGACCGCCGCGCATTGGCCGCAGTTGATGCACTCGCCCTCGCCTAGTCCGTTGCCGAACGAGGGGAGCACCGCGGCGTCATGACCGCGGAAGGCGAAGTCGATCGCCCCGATACCCTGGATCTCCGAGCAGAAACGCACACAGTCACCGCAGAGCACGCATTTGTTGGGGTCCCGCACCAGCGAGACCGACGAGCAATCCACCGGCACCGGCTGGTGGACGGGCTTGAACCGGACCTTGGTGATGCCGAGTTTGCGGGCCACGTCCTGGAGTTGGCAGGCCGAGCTTTTGGGGCAGGTCGGGCACTGTTGATCATGGTTGGCGAGCAGCAGTTCGATGGCGATCTTGCGGATCTCGCGAATCTCGTCCGTTTGGGTCCGCACCTTGAGGCCGGGCTCGGGCGGAGTGGAGCAGGCGCCCTGGATGCCGCGCCCCTGGATGTCCACCAGGCAGAGCCGGCAGGCGCCGTACACGCTCAGGTCGGAATGGTAACAGAAGGTCGGCAGGTCGATGTCGGCCTTGCGGATCAGTTCGAGCAGGTTGCGCTCGCCGTTGATCGGCACTTCGAGGCCGTCGATGTTGAGAGTTTTGGCTGCCACAGTCGTATTCATGAATGGTCCTTGAAAGCAGTGGGTTATAAGTATGGGTTAGACTCCGACGACGGCGTCGAGTTTGCAGGCGTCCGCGCATTCGCCGCACTTGATGCACTTTTCCTGGTCGATGACGTGGGGTTGCTTCCTTTCGCCGCTGATGGCGCCGACGGGGCATTTCTTGGCGCAGGCGGTGCAGCCCTTGCATTTGGCCGGGTCGATGCTCGGTTTGGCCAGGGCCTTGCATTGGCCCGTCGGGCAATGCTTGTGGAAGACGTGGGCGTCATATTCCTCGCGGAAATAACGCAGGGTCGAGAGCACGGGGTTGGGGGCGGTCTTGCCCAGGCCGCAGAGCGAGCCTTTCTGAACGGCGCCGGCGAGCTTTTGGAGCAGGTCCAGGGTCTCACCGGTGGCCCGGCCCTCGATGATGTCATCGAGCAGCGCCAACATCTGCCGGGTGCCTTCGCGGCAGAGGACGCATTTCCCGCAGCTCTCGCGCTGGGTGAAGTCCATGAAGAACCGCGCGATGCTGACCATGCAGGTCTGCTGGTTCATGGCCACCAACCCGCCGGATCCCACCATCGCGCCCGCGCTCCGCAGCGAGTCATAGTCCATCGGCAGGTCAAAATGCTCCCGCGTGAGGCAGCCGCCAGAAGGGCCGCCGATCTGGACCGCCTTGAAGCCTTCGGGGTCGATCTTGCCCCGGCGGTTGGTGATGCCGCCGCCGATGTCGAACACGATTTCGCGCAGCGTCGCTCCGAAGGGCACTTCCACCAGGCCGGTGTTGGCGACGTGGCCGGTCAGCGCGAAGGTCTTCGTGCCGGGTGAGGCGGCGGTGCCCAGTTGGCGGAAAGTCTCGGCGCCCTCGCGGAGGATGCGGACCACATGGGCCAGCGTCTCCACGTTGTTGATGATGGTCGGCTTGCCCCACAGGCCGCTTTGGGCCGGAAAGGGCGGCTTGGGCCGCGGCATCCCGCGTTCCCCTTCGATGGAGGCGATCATCGCGGTTTCCTCACCGCAAACGAACGCCCCGGCCCCTTCGAGCACCTCGCAGTTCAGCGACTGCCCCGAGCCGAAGGCGTTCTCGCCCAGGAATCCGAGCCGGCGCGCCTCGGAGACCGCCTGGCGCATCCGCCGGACGGCCAGGGGATATTCCGACCGGACGTAGATGAGCGTCTCATCGGCGCCGATGGCCCGAGCCGCAATCATCAGCCCCTCGAGCACACTGTGCGGATTGCCCTCCATGACGCTTCGATTCATGAACGCGCCCGGATCGCCCTCATCCGCATTGCAGATCACGTATTTCTTGGGATTCTGCTGGAGCCGGGCCGCTTCCCATTTCCTCCCCGTGGGGAACCCGCCACCCCCGCGGCCGCGCAGGCCCGATTTGGTGATTTCCTGAACGATCTGCTCCGGCGTCAGGGACAGGAAGGCTTTCCGCGCCGCCGCGTAACCCCCCTCGTGCAGGTACTCCTCGACGCACTCCGGATCGATGGTGCCGCAATTGCGCAACACGAACCGCTGTTGTCGTTGGTAAAAGGGGATTTGGTCCACCCCGTGGCACCGTTTCTTGGTGGCGGGGTCCACGTAGAGCAAACGGTCGACCGCTCGTCCGGCTACCAGTGTCTGGGTGACGATCTCGGCGACGTCCTCAGCCTTGACCTTGCAATAGAGCAGGCCCTCGGGCAGCACCGTAACCAGTGGTCCCATTTGGCAAAAGCCCTGGCAGCCGCTCTGGTTCAGGCGCAAGTCAACCTGCTCGGCTTTGAACTCGGTTACCACCGGAATGCCCGCGGCTTGAATCTGGTGTTGAAACGCCTTGAGCACCTGGTTGGCGCCGCTGGCGACACACCCGGTGCCGGCGCAGACGATGACACGACGCGGGGCCGGCTGGCCTGCGCCACCGAGCGTATTTTGGGTCAGTTCAGAAATCACAGGGCCACCTCCGTCGCCATCACTGCTTCCACCAGTGTTACCGCGCTCTCGGGCGTCATTTGCCCATGAACCTGGTCATCGATCACCACCACCGGGGCCAGGCCGCACGCGCCCAGGCAGGCCACCGTTTCCACTGTGAACAGCATGTCCGGCGTGGTTTTGCGTTTGGCGTCCAGTCCGAGGCGTTTCCAGATCGCCTCCAGGATGGGGACCGAGTCCTTCACATGGCAGGCGGTGCCGTCGCAGAGGCGGATGAGGTGTTTGCCCTTGGGTTGGATGGCGAAATGCGCGTAAAAGGTCGCCACCCCATACACCCGGGCCGGTGACACGTCCAGCGCCGTGGCCACGTAGGTGAGGACCTCCTGCGGCAGGTATCGGTATTCCTCCTGAACCGCTTGGAGAATCGGCACCAACCGCGAGGGCTTCCGCCCGTACTGGTCCAGGATGTTGCACACTTTGACGAATTTCCGCCCGGTGCTTTCGGGTTTGGATTTGGTCATCATTAGGTCTGACTTTCTAGCTTTGGGTTATGGGATTAGGGGGCGCCTCTCGCCGGGAAAACCCGGCCGGCCCGCCATGGAATCAGTGGGAAATCAGGGCGGCGATACGATTGCCCGGGGCGGGCGAGGGTCCGATCTCCAGGGCCTGGCTCAGTTTCTTGCTCAGCGAGGCCAGCGAACAATAGAGGTCCTCGTTGTGGACGATGATCCGATCCGGCAACCGAAGGCGGATGGGGGCAAAGTTCCAGATCGCCCGGATGCCTCCCTCGACCATCCGGTCTGCCACGGCTTGGGCCTCCGGGGCGGGCACGGTGATGATGCCCATCAGCACATGCATCCGTTGCGCCAGGTCCTCGAGTTTTTCCAGCGGCAGCACATGCTTGCCGTGGATCTTCCGGCCGACTTTTCCCGGCTCGCGATCGAACGCGGCGACGATCTTCAATCCGCATTCCTCGAACTTGTGGTAGCCCAGCAGGGCCGACCCCATGCTGCCCGCCCCCACCAGGAAGGCCTCGTTGATCTTCTTCCAGCCAAGGAAATCCTCCAACCCGTCGATGACCGCCGCGATCGGGTAGCCGATGCGCGGCCGGCCGGCGATGGCGGCGGCCTCCAGGTCCTTGCGCACCTGGGTCGGCTCCAGCTTGAGTTCCGCGCCGATATCGGTGCAGGAGACGAACTCACGGCCGGCGTCTCGCAGCTCCTTGAGGCAGCGGTGGTAGAGCGGGAGCCGCTTGAGAGTCGGCTCCGGGACGGTTTTAGGCGTTTCCGGATTCATGGCGCTTCAGGTCGTGGTTTCTCATGCGCTACAGCTCTATCGAGAAACATTTCTCGATAAGTAAATAGCCAATGCCTTCGCGAGTCAAGCGGCGGATGCAACTTTTGTCGGATCCGCTGGATGTGATGCAACCACTTGTGCGACAATATGCTAAGACTTATTCCTCCGGGGAGATTCCGATCAATCGAGAAAAATATCTCGTTACCGATGGAGCGATTAACCGGAAAAAGCGGATGGGCCGCGAGCGTGAAACGGGGGCCGCCGGGATCCCATCTTGGCGTTAGACACTGCAGGGCGTGACTGGCACGGGCGTCGGGTGAAGAGTGACGATTAAAATTCCCCAGGGGAAGAATAATTGTCATTGACCAGTCGGGGTCTTCATTCGCTCCTGGCACCGGCGCTCTCACGTCACCGCCCGCGGGAACGAACGCAAGGACATCTTCGGCATAGACAGCGACCGTTTCTATTTTCTGGAACTGCTCAGTGAATAGCACAGGTGGTCGGCCCGGGAGGGTGGAACGTGGTCAAGCAGATCTTCGGCCAGGCCGCCGTGGGGGGCGATCAGGCCCACACCATGCCCCAGGGCGATATGCTGGACGATCAGGCTTCGCAAGAGAGTCGTTTTGCCGGAGCCGGTCTTTCCGATCCCTCCGGTGCCTTGGATGGCTTGGCCGGCTGGTGTCTGTAGAGGCGGCCTGAGCCTGCGGGGTGTCCTTGGTAAAGAAGATCCTGAAAGAAGAGGTTGACCGGACCGCTGTTGAACTCCGGGCCTTGCCCAAAGGGCGGAGGAGTAGTGTTTTAATGGTCTGGTGGTTGCGGCGGCGGATGACGGTGACGCTGCGCGGGGTGGGGGAGCGGCTCCACATGGGCTACTATACGCGGGTGACCCAGGCGGTGGTCCGGGTCGAGCGCCGCCCGTCCCGGCGGGTGGCTCGACTTCACGACCGATTACAGCGAGCGCTCGACCAGGAGGCGCCGTGAGCACG
>Ga0316222_1001443_pt1 | contig 28928 bp, 6 predicted proteins | sample TBH18011metaG_FD_206008 | JGI IMG/M metagenome (GOLD analysis project Ga0316222, IMG submission 206008) | Freshwater microbial communities from Trout Bog Lake, Wisconsin, USA - TBH18011 | ecosystem: Environmental > Aquatic > Freshwater > Lake > Hypolimnion/Profundal zone | place: USA: Wisconsin... | reverse complement strand
AAAGACGCCAGGCAGACCACCTTGACGGTCCCTGAGGGCAATGTCGTGCGTGCGATGTCGCTCAGGGCCGGGAAATCTCCCAGCAGGGTACCATTCGCATCGTAAGCCAGACCTTCCATCGTGCAATGCACCAGTCGCAAAGCCCGAAGCGTTCCCAGTCCATAGCTATCCTGGAAGGTAATCACGATTCGGTTTTGGCCATCAATATACCACGGCGGCGCCACGGTGATATCGCCAGCGACACACACGTGGGCATTGAACCCAAAATCCAGCGTCTGGTCGCTGCCGCCTTCGGCCAGCGTTCCCGGTGTGGTCCCGCTGGGACTTGGCTTGCTGCCCATGCCAGTCGTGCCCTGACCCGTAAGCGTCGGCGTGTAGCCGGTTGCCGTCGTCACCGCGACCTGATAAGTGCCCGGCAATTCCGTAAACTGGTAATGCCCGTTGACATCCGACGTTGTCGTGTCCGTCACGGCGTCGCCCGCCACGTCCGTTCCCGTCAACGTCAACGTCACCCCCGCCAGCCCCGGCTCGATGGCGTCTTGGACACCGTTGCCGTTCAAGTCAATCCACACGAAGTCCCCGATGGTCACCGGCTTCACGAAGCCGAAGTCCAACGTCTCGTCGCTGCCGCCCTCGACCAGTGCCGCCGGCGTCGTCCCGCTCGGACTGGCGTTGCTGTCCTTGGCAGGGTCGCCGCCCTTGCCTACCGAGGTCGCCACGTAACCGGCCAGCGGCGCCTGCGCGTCGAAGTTGGTCGCGTCGACGCTCACCGTGTAAGTTCCCGGCGGCGCTGTGAACAGGTAGGTGCCGGTCGCATCTGTCGTGGTGTAGATGGTCAACGCCACGCCGGTCGCGCTGCTCCCGGTGAGCGTCAATCCCACGTCGGTGATGCCCCCCTCGCCGGCGTCCTGCACCCCGTTGCCGTTGACGTCGTGCCACACGAAGTCCCCGATCGTCGCCGGCTTCGTATTGAGGTAGTCCTTGCCCGTCACACTCTGCCCACTGGCTACCGTTGCCGACAGGGTCACCGGGCTCGTGCCCAGATAACCGCCCGGCACCGTCTCCACAATGGTGTAGCTGCCTGGCAGCACGCCCGGGAAGCTGTAACTCCCATCGCTCCCGGTCGTGGTCGTCGCCACCGTCACCCCGTTGGTTTGCAACGTCACCGTCACCCCCGAGATACCGGTGTTCTCACCGGCGTCCCGCACCCCGTTCCCGTTCACATCGAGCACCACCGTACCGCTCACGCTTCCGGGCTGCGCGTCCAGGAAGTTGTTCTCCGTCGAGTTCTGCCCGCTGGCCAGCGTCAACAGAATCTGGTTGTCGTTCGGCCCTTCGGTGTCCCCCGTGCTAACCCAACCGGGCAGATCCGTCTCCACCACCGTGTAATTACCCGGCGGCAAGTTCGAGAAGCTGTAACTCCCATCGCTCCCGGTCGTGGTCGTCGCCACCGTTGTCACCCCGTTGGTCCACAACATCACGGTCACCCCCGGGATGCCGGTATTCTCCCCGGCGTCCTGCACTCCGTTCCCGTTCACGTCCACGAGCACGCGGCCCGCGGCGCTGGCCGTCGGGGCAAAGCCGAACTCCACCACGAGGTTGTCGCTGGCGTCGCCGTTGGGGCCGTTGGCGCCCGCACCCGCAGCGGCGGTCGCTTCGCCGGTTGGCTGCAGGTTGGGCCCGACCGTCACCGCCGTGCTGGCGATTCCGTTGACCACCGCGCCAACGCTCACGGGTGTGTCCCGGCCGTGGTCTTTGAGGTCTCCGGTGATGGTCACGTCGCTGCTCGCGCCCGCACTGCTCAGATAGCCGTTGAGCGCGCTCGAATTGAGTTTGTCCACCACGACGACGTAAGCGCCGGTCACCAACCCGTCAAAGCGGTAGTAGCCTTCGGCATCCGTGTTGGTCGTCGCCAAGGCGCTGCCCGTCGGATTGCCGACCCCATCCCCGGCGAAGAGGTAGAGGATTACGTTTGCAACGCCCGGCTCGCCCCCGTTCTGGATGCCATCATTGGCCGTGCCCCCGAATGCGCCATTGTCGGCGAACACGCGGTTGCCGATGCTGTAGGTGGGCGTAAACCCGAAATCCATGATCAGAAAGTCAGCGAAATCGCCGTTGGGACCATGCGCGCCAGCGCCGGTGCCTTCGGTGGCTTCGCCGGTTGGCCAAAAGTATCCGTCCCCGATGACCAACGGCGTGCTGGCGATGCCGCCCGGCACAACCGAGCCGCTGCCCAGCGGCGCATCCAGGCCATGATCATGAAGATCGCCCGTAATGGATGTGTCCGTGCTGGCGCCGGTGCTGCTCACCAGGCCAAACAAGCTCGGCGAATTTGGCTGGTCCACAATCACGACGTACGTTCCGGCCAGCAGATGATCGAAGCGGTAATAGCCATGGGCGTCGGTGTTGGTGGTCGCCACCAGAGTGTTGACGGGATTGCCTAAACCGTCCGCCACCCTGAGCAGTTTCAGCCTCACGTTGGCAATGCCCGACTCGCCGCTGTCCTGGTAGCCGTTGTTGTTGGCATCGAGGAAGACGCGGTTGCCGATGCTGTAAAGCGGATAGAAACCAAAGTCAACGGTCAGGTTGTCGTAGGCGTCGCCGAGAGGGCCGTTGCCGCCCTGACCCGAGGCGAGAGCTTCATCCAGCGGTTGTAAACCGTAACCGAGGGTCACCGGAGGGCTGACCGCACCATTGACAATGCTGCCAACCGTCACATAGCCAATGCCTTTGTTGTAATAGTCAGGGGCACCGGGGAAGTTGGGCTCGTCAAGGTGCGCGTTGCTCAAAACCGGCGAGTTCGCCTGATCCACCACCACGACGTAAATGCCGGCTACGAGACCGTCGAAGCGGTAGTAGCCATTGGCGTCGGTGGTCGTGGTCGCCAGCGGGGTGGTATTGACAATCTTACCCGTGCTGTCGGCGGCAAAGACATACAAAACCACATTAGGCCATCCCGGTTCATCAGGGGAATCCAAGTCAGGCTGGCCGTCGTCGTCCGGATCTTTATAAACTTTGTTGCCGATGCTGTAGGTGGGCGTGAAGCCAAAATTAATGGTTAAATTGTCGTAGGCGTCGCCGGTCGGTCCGTTGGCTCCAGCCCCGCTGGCGGTGGCTTCACCCGCCGGCTGCAAGCCTGTGCCCACGGTCACGGGCACACTCGCAATGCCGTTGGTCACCGCACCCATCAGGGTTACCGGCGTATCCTTGCCGTGATCATAGAACTGACCGTCCGTGGTGGTCGTGTTGGTGTAGCCGGTGCTGCTCACATACCCGGCCAGGGTTGGCGAATTGGTCGCGTCCACCACCACCACGTAAGTCGCCGGTCCAACGCCGTCAAAACGGTAGTAGCCGTTGCTGTCGGTGGTGGTAGTCGCCAGGATAGCGCCAGTCGGAGCGCCGTTATTATCCGCATAGAACAAGTCCACCACCACATTGGAGATGCCCGATTCGGTGCCGTCCTGAAGACCGTTGTTTTCCACGCCGTGCCCCACGCCGTTGTCATTGAACACGCGGTGGCCGATGCTGAAGAAGGCCGTGCTCGGCGCGAAGCCAAAGTCAACCACCAGGTTATCGTTGGCGTCGCCGGTAGGGCCGTGGGCGCCCGCGCCCGAACCGCTGGTCGCTTCGCCGGTCGGCTGCAAGCCAAGTCCCAGGGTGAAGGCGCCGCTGGCAATGCCGTTGACCACGCCGCCCACGGTGACCAGCGTGTCTTTGCCGTGATCCTTCAAGTCGCCAGTGATGGTAAAGTCCGTGTTGGCCCCGTGGCTGCTCTGCAAACCGGACAGGGCGTTGCCTGACCCCTGCACATCCACAACCACCACGTAATTCCCGGGTGGCTGGTTATCAAAACGATAATAACCAAGGGTATCGGTGGTGGTGGCAGCCACCAGAGCGCCAGTGGGATTGCCATTACTGTCCGCGTGGAACAGATCCATCACCACACCAGCGATGCCCGGCTCCGTGCCATCCTGGATGCCGTTGTTGGCCCGGCCGCTGCCGGAGCCATCATCTCGGAAAACACGGTTGCCGACGCTGTAAAACGCAGAGTTCGGCGCGAAACCGAAGTCGATCACCAGGTTGTCGCTGGTGTCGCCGCTGGGGCCATGCGCGCCCGCACCGGAGCCGGTCGTCGCCTCGCCAGTCGGCTGCAAGTTGGCTCCCAATTTGAAGGCGTCGCTGGCAATGCCGCCCGGAAGCACGGAACTGCTTCCCAACGGGGTGTTCTCACCGTGATTGTGATTGTCGCCGGCGAGGGTATTGTCCGAGCTAACCACCGCGCTGCTCTGGAGACCATTGAGCGCGCTGCCGGACCCCAGCGCATTCACCACCACGACATAAGACCCGGCAGGGATGCCGTCAAAACGGTAATAGCCATTGCTATCCGTGTTCGTTGTCGTCAGCGCCGTTCCGGTCGGATCGCCCGACCCGTCCGCGGCATACAGGTTGAGGCTGACGTTCGCGATCCCGGCCTCGGTGCCGTCCAGAATGCCGTTGTTAGCGTTCCCGCCGGTGCCAGCTCCATCATCCAGAAACACTCGGTTGCCCACGCTATAGGTTGGCGCGAAGCCAAACTCCACCACCAGATTGTCGTTGGTGTCGCCGTATGGTCCGTTGCCGCCGGCGCTGCTGGCGAACGTCGCCTCATGCTGCGGCTGCAAGCCCACGCCGACAGTGACCGGCGTGCTGGCGATGCCGTTGACCACGCCGCCCACGGTCACCGGCGTGTCTACGCCGTGATCTTTCAGGTCGCCACTCGCCGTCATGTCCGTGCTCACGCCGGTGCTGCTCACCAAGCCGGCCAGGTTCGAGGAATTTGCCTGGTCCACGACCACCACGTAGGTGCCGGTGATCAGGCCGTCAAAGCGGTAATAACCGCTGGTATCAGTACTGCTGCTGGCCAGAACGCTGCCGGTTGGATTGCCCGAAGCGTCCGCCGCAAAGAGCTCCACTGCCACGCCGGAAATGCCCGGCTCGAAGCCGTTTTGAATACCGTCATTCTCCACGCCACCACCGGCGCCGTTATCCAGGAAAACCCGATTGCCGATGCTGTAGGTGGCCGGCGTAAAACTGAAGGTCATGTCCAGGTTGTCGTAAAGGTCGCCAGCCGGGCCATTCCGGCCCGCGCCGGGCGCATTGCCGGTGATTTCGCCCGTCGGCTGGAGCCCAGGCCCGACGGTGACAGGTACGCCGGCAATGCCACCGGTGACCCCGCCCGCGACCGTCACGGTCGTGTCCTTGCCGTGGTCCTTGAACTGGTCGCCCATCGGATTCGTGCTCCAACCCGTGCTGCTCACCCACCCGGTAAGAATCGGCGAATTGACCTGGTCCACCACCACGACGTACGAGCCGGCCACGAGGTAGTCGAAACGGTAATTGCCGTAGATATCGGTGATTGCGGACTGCAAAACGCTGCCGGACGGGGCCCCCGCGAGGTTGGTGAACAGGAGCATTCGCACTCCGCTGATCCCATTCTCGCCCACGTCCCGGCTGCCATTGTTGTTCCAGTCGGCGAACACGTTGTTGCCGATGCTGAACGTGGGGGCGAACCCAAAGTCGTCGGTGAGGTTGTCGCTGGCATCGCCATTGGGGCCGTGGGCACCCTGGCCGGTGCCGTAAGTCGCTTCACCCGTCGGTTGCAAACCGACGCCCAGCGTCACCGCCGCACCCGCAATCCCGCTCGTCACGACGTCAATGGTCACCGGCGTGTCCTCGCCATGATCCTTTGAGTCGCCGGTCGCCGTCGTGTCCGTGCTCGCCCCGGTGCTGCTGATCATGCCACTCAGCGCGGCGCCCGAAGCCGCCACGTCCACCACCGGCACGTAGGCACCCGCCGTCAGACCATCAAAGCGATAATACCCATTGGCGTCGGTGATCTGGGTCGCCAGGGCCGTGCCGATCGGGTTGCCTGCGTTGGCGGCGAAGAGCCTGACCGTGACGTTGGCAACCCCCGGTTCGCTGCCGTCCCGCACACCGTTGTTCCATGTGCCTCCGCCCGCGCCGTTGTCGGCAAAGACCCAGTTGCCCAGGCTGAAGGTGGGAGTGAAGCCAAAGTCCATGACGAGGTTGTCCCAGGCATCGCCGGCGGGATCGTGTCCCCGCGGCGGATTAGGGCTGTTCCCGCCCAGGTCGGTCTCGATCGTGGGCTGTAAACCCACGCCGAGCGTCAGGGCGTCGCCCGTAATGCCGCCGGGCAAGACCGAGCCGGAGCCCAATGCGGTGGTTTTGCCATGACTGTGCAGGTCGCCGGCAAGGGTATTGTCGGAACTGACTGCGGTGCTGGGCACCAGGCCCGTGAGCGCGCTACCCGAACCAGCCACATCCACCACCACGACGTACGTGCCCGCGCCCAGGCCGTCAAACCGGTAGTAACCAGAGGAGTCCGTGGTCGTCGTCGCCAGCGCCGTGCCAATCGGATTGCCCAACGCGTCGGCGGCGAACAACTTGAGGATCACCCCCTGAATGCCCGGTTCACTGCCGTTCTGGATGCCGTCGTTGGCCACGCCGCTGCCGGCCCCGTTGTCTGCAAAGACCCGGTTGCCGATGCTGTAGGTCGGGGTAAAGCCAAAGTCCATGACCAGGTTGTCGTTGGCGTCGCCTGCGGGTCCATTGCCGCGCGGCGGGTTGGGGCTGGTTCCGCCCAGGTCGGTCTCACCCGTGGGCTCCAAACCCGCGCCCAACGTGACCGCCACACCCGCGATCCCGCCCGGCAACACGGACCCAGTGCGCAGCGGGGTGTCAATGCCGTGGTCGTTCTGATCGTCCGCCAGCGCCAGCCCCGTGTCCCAGCCCGTGCTGCTGACTAGGCCGGCCAACGCGCTGCCCGAGCTGTTCATGTCCACGACCACGACGTAGCTGCCGGTCATTAAGCCGTCAAACCGGTAGTAGCCCGACGCGTCGGTGGTGATGGTGGCCAGAACCGTGCCGATGGGGTTGCCCGAGCCATCTGCGGCGAAGAGCTTGAGCACGACGTTGGCGATGCCCGGCTCAGTCCCGTTCTGAATGCCGTCGTTGGCCACGCCGCCCGTCCCGGCTCCATTGTCCAGGAACACCCGGTTGCCGATGCTGTAGGTGGGGGTGAACCCGAAGTCTATGGTCAAGTTCGCGTTGGCATCTGGCACCCCGGTCGGGCTGGTCGGACTCTCGCCGATCGGCCCCTGCCCCACCCCGTAGTAAAAGGCGGCGGAATGGATGCCGTTCAAGGCCGGATTGGAAGCATCAATGCCATGGTCGGATTGGTCATTGGCCACATTGTTGTACAGGTTGGTCGCGACCGCACCAGGAGTGCTGAGGAAGTTCGCCAAGGGCCCCCCCGCCTGGAAGTTGGTGGCCAGGACCAGCACGGTGTAATTGCTCGGAGCCAATTCGTCGAAGAAATAGTGGCCGTTGGCGTCCGTGGTCGTATAAGCCAGGACATTGCTGTAGCCGGGAACGGTGATGGCCAATGCCAGCCCAACGCCCGCGACCCCCGGCTCGCCTGCGTCCTGTATTCCGTTGGCATTCAAATCATTGAAGACCGTGTTGCCGATGGCGACCAAGCCGCTGGAGTCGAAAAACCCAAAGTCCTCCGTCATGTCCCCGTTCGCATCACCGCCGGGGAGCGAATCATCCAAAGCGCCGCCTTGGGCGGTTTCGGTGGTGTCGGTCGGTTCGGTGCCGGGGGCCAGAGTAAAACTCGGTCCGGAAACGGCGGTGTTGTAGCCGCCCGGTTGCTTCCCGTGGTTATAGCCGTCCTTCTGGTTGCCCGTATAAACTACCGGGCTGGCCGCGCGGGCCGTAGCCGGCGGAGTCGGGATCTCGATGAAGTAATTCGTGGGCGGAAGATTCGTGAAAATGTAATTGCCGCTGCCATCGGTATTGGTAGTGGCGATCAGCACCGCGTCGCTGCCGCCGACCACGCCGCTGGCGCCGAGCCGCCAAAGTTGGATCCCCAAACTGGCGATCCCAGATTCACCCGCATCCTGTTTTCCGTTCTGGTTGATGTCCAGGAAAACCGTGCTGCCGACGGAACAGAGGTTGGTGAGGTAGGTAAGGCCGAAATCCAACGTCATGTTCGAATTCGGCGTAGTTGGCTCCGTCCCCACGGCCAGCGAGAACGCGGTCGAGGCGACGTAACTCCCCGCCACCGGATAGCCCTTGTTCACATTATCCACATAGCCCGGCGCATCGGGCACCGCGCTCGGATCATTGGTCAAGCCGTAGAGCACACCACTCGGCTGAAAGTTGATGGCCTCGAGCACCACGATGAACTTGCCCGGCGGCAAATTGTTAAACAAGTAGTTGCCCGGCTCTCCCGCCAGCGTAATGGTCAGCGTGGACTCGAATAACTGGTCGGTTCCCGGGGTAAACAGACCGCTATTATCAGTATCGTAGTACAGGGAGACGATCACGTTGTTGATCCCGCGCTCGCCCCCGAAAAAGTCATAACGACCGTCGGCGTTGGGATCGTACCAGACCATATTGCCGACGCTGAGCGGCCCGGTAGGAAGGATGATGCCCGCATCCCGGGTATTGTCCACCTGGCCCCCCGTCAACGAGAACACGGGGGTGTAGCCGGCGCTGTTGGCATCGGAATCATTAGCGGTGTTGGAGCCGGACGCGTTCTGGGTGGTGAAGGTATCGCCGACGGGCGGCACGAACTGGATTTGATATTGGCCCGGCGGCACGCCATAGAAATTGTAATAGCCAGGATTCCCGGCGCTGCTAAAAGTGGTCACCTGGGTGCCGTAGAGGTTGGTCTTACCCCCGGCAATGCTGTAGAGGTTAACGGTCACGCCGTTGAGGCCGTCAATGGTGGCCTCGTCCTGGATGCCGTTGCCATTGCGATCAATCCACACATAATCCCCCACTGCGGCCAAGGTGCCGCTGTTATACAGCCCGGCATCCACGTTCAGGTTGGTAGTTCCGGCGGTTAGGGTAATCAAGTCGGAGTAGCCGGTGGCCGGGTTGAATTGGGAGTTCACGGTGGGGTCGGAACCCACGCCCTTGGGAGAAAACACATAGTTGGCCGGCGGAATGACTTTCACGTAATAGCTCCCGGCGGGGAGGAACGGAAACTCATAAAACCCGGGCTGGCCCGTTGGCCCGTTGCCGCTCAGGACGAACTGCTGGAACACATGACTCGCATTGTAGAGTTCCACCCGCACGCCATTGAGGCCCGCCGTTGCGCCGTCGTTTTGAATGCCGTCGTTGTTGGCGTCGCTCCAGACGTAGTCACCCAGGAACGCGGGCTGGGTCGGCAGCGTCGCGATCCCGACCTTATTCGGCTCGCTGATGAGCGGGGTGGCGCCGGTCACCGCGGGCGTGGCTGAGAAGGCAAACGAGTTGTAGGCCACCGTATTGGTCGTCGCGGTGGCCGGGACTTGCAGGGGCCAGGTCAATTGGACCGCATCCAGCGGGTTGAGGACGTTCGTGGGACCGAAGGCGAACTTAAGCGACCGCACGGTGGTGATATCGCTCGGAGGGACGCTGCTCCAATCGCTGGGCGACCCCGGCGTATTCGCCCCCAGGATCTCCGGCCGATAGGGGTTGTTCGAGGTGCTGTAATACACCGTAACTCCCGAGGGTCCAGAGACCGGGCCGGTGAGGAACGGCTGGAAGGCGCTATTCCGCGCCTGAGTGGTCCCGAGCACGCCGAAATCCCCCACCCACGGGAGGATGTCGATCACGACGATATTCGTGAGCGGCACGTTGCCCGGATTGGAAATCGTCTCCTGGTAGGCCATCGGGCCGCCGGCATAGCTGCTGCCGTTGGTGGGATAGTTCAAAAAGGCCGTGTCGAGCTGCCCCTTAACGCTCTTGATCGAACTCGCCACCGTGGCGGCGGTGACTACAGTCGTGCCGCTGACCGTCGGGACGAGCAGGTTGGTGTTCCCCGTGCCGCTTAGATTGTTGGTGTCCGCCACCCACGGGCTGCTACTGACGATCACGGAATTGGCCCAGCCAACCAGGGAAATCGCGTTGGTGATGGTGCCGGCTTGAACGCCCGGGCTGATGTAGGTCTTGACGGTCGTGGAGGCCGAGTTGTTCAGCCCCAGGTACCCCGAGTACTGCAACTTGACCAGCGTGCGCCCGGTGCCGTTGTAGTTGGTGGTCACGACGGTGTTGGTCAGGGTCAGGTTGCCGCCTGCGCCGGTGGCGCTGCCGGGCACGTATTGCAGGCTCAGGGGCAAGAGGTCGGCCACCACGGGGTTGGTCAGACTTTGGGAGGCGGTGGCCGCATTCGAGAGCTTCAAGGTCCAGGTGTTGGTCTGGCCCGGTTGGGCGGGGTTGCCGGCGCTGGTGGACTTGCTGAGCGAGACCAGAGGCGCGGCCACAGTCAGGGTGACATAGTTGCTCACGGTGCCCAAATTCAGGTTGGTAACGCCGTGCGTAGCGCTCAAGGACGCAAAGTTGGTAATCGAGGCGGTCGGCGGTACGACGTTCCCGTTGCGATCGAGGTTGGTGATCGTGCCGGTCAGCGTCGGTTTGACGTCGCCGCCGTTCTGGAAAGTGAAGAGCGGAGTGACGTTGGTGTAGGTCCATTGCACGTTGGTGACGAACACGCCGCTGCCGAGGTGGAGGTTAGTGATGTAGTAATTGGTGGCGTAGGCCGAGCTCGGGTTGGTAAAAGGCGAGCCGGGCAGGCTGAGCCAAGCGGCCCCAGTGCTGAGTTGGTAGGCGACATAAACTACCGTGGGATTGAGATCACCCCAGCCGGGATTGATGGCGGTGAGGACAAACGCCGCGGGGATCAGGTCGGTAAGGGTGAAGGTGTTGGCAGTGTCATTGCCACGAGCTCGGGCATTGATCGTCCAGGTGAACGGGGAGTTGAATTGCCCGTTCCAACTGTTCGCAGTCTTGCTGATCGTGTCGAACGAAATGTAGGGAAGGCTCAGCGCCGTCTTGTTCGTGTAACTGACGACGTTCGTGACGCCATCGAGGAAGACGTTGGTGGTCGTCACGCGGTTGGTGAGCGTGTAAGTGGTCAAAGCGGCACCGCTGAAGGCCGACGCGGGGGCATACACGGTCACGGTGAAACTGGGCGCCGTGCCGACGTTAAACGGAGCCGCCGGCGAGTTGCTGGTCCAGGTGACGGTGCCCGCCGTCGCATTGTAAGTGCCGGATGGCGAAGAACTTAAATAGACCACGCCGGGGGGCAGGGTGTCCACCAGGTTCCAATTGGTGATGTTCAGGCTGGGGTTATTGTCTCGAGGGGAAATCTGGTAGGTAAAGACCGAGTTGGTGGTGATGTAGGTGCTGCCGAGGATAGCTTTGCTCAGCGTCGCATTGTGGGTCACGCCGCTAGCCGTCAGCGTGGCGGAGCCAGTGGCGGAGGGCTGGCCGGTCGCCGAAAGGGTCGCGTTGAAGGTGGCGCTGCTGCCGTTGGTTACCGTTCCGTCGTTGCGCATCTGGGCGGTAAACTGCACGCTTCCGGCCGAACCGGCGGGCAGTGGGCTTGCGAATTGGAAGGTGATCGTCTTCGTGGCGGGCGTGTAAAAAGAGTTGGTGATCTGGGGGTTACCCACCAGGCTGATGTTGCCCGCGGCGCCGTTGAGCACCGGGTCCGGCACGGTGATGGTCAGCGTCGCATTGGTGGCGCTCAGCGTGAGGCTCGCCCAGGTATAGTTCACCGTATAGGTGGTCGCGGTGCCCGGTGCGTTGGTCACTGCGGGCGGCGTTATGGAGTTGACAATCAACTGCGCCTCGGCCACGCCCAACCCCAAACCGAGCAGGAGCAGGCCGAGCCTCGTCGCGAACGGCACAACATCCCAGCAGGTGCGAGCTACTCGGCCCAAGACCAGCATCAACCGGAACCCACGAAGTCCATCAAATTCTCTAGTCATAAGTTCACACTTTCCCTAGCTTTCCCCCTTATTCCATGGAAACACCCCAGAGCCGCCAACTTCCCACGCCAATCACCTATCCCACCTTTCCAAGATCATCTACTGCTTCGGCAACATACTTAGCCTACAACAGTTATTCTTGTACCCTACCGCCAGCCCGGAAAAACAACTGATTCGTTCAACACAAGCCATATCACTTATATGGTATTACGTTTTACTATTCATCAAACAGACAGTCCATCGTTATTTGCGCAATTGTTTGGACATGAAACAACACCTTTTGGACATGAAGATCGAAGAAGGCGAGTCCGGGCACCAACCGCTCCTCAGGCGGAATCCACCCCGTCCGCACGGGATCCGCCTGCAGGCATTCGCACAACCTGAGCCAATCAGCATTGCCGAGCTATCGACCACCGGGCCAGGCCGGCCGATTCTGCGTGGATCGCTGCCCACGCCACCGCGGGTTCATTCCCGCGCCCCTCGCCGTCATCTCAAGGGAACCACCACATCGAAGGCAGTATCCACCACATCGCCGGCAACATAATAGAGTTCAATGTCTCTCAAGTGATATTGGGCCTGCGCTTTGAGGACCGCGCTAAAATCCGGGAATTCCTGGGCCTGGCGAACATCGTCCACCCACTTTCCCTGGCGGAAAAATGCTTTGGTCGGTTTGTGTCGAATGAGTTTTCTCACCGCAATTCGGTTGTTGCACACCATGAACAAAAAAACAAGGGGAATCCGGGCGGCCGTGGTGGATTCCACTTTCCCGGGCCTGGACCCTCGCGGAGCGCATCCCTTCCGGGCGGCCCCCCACTTTATGGTACCCGATGCCAAGCCCTGGATTGGGGGTTGGACCGGTTCGCCGTTTGCCCCAACAAGTTCCGCTTGACTTTCGGCCTCTTGATTGCTACAACCTCAGTGTTGTTACCTCCCCCCCCACCATGTCAGACGATGAGATGAAGTGATCTACTATGAGCACTATGAACACACATTTTGCCCCGACAGCCCGATCCAGCCCCGAGGAAATCGCCCACTCCCATAGAACCCTGGCGGACGACGGCGTGCTCACCCAGACGTTGGACGCTTTTCCGGAGTTGGTCTTGGTCCTCAACCAAAACCGGGAGGTGGTGCTGGCGAACGAGGTGGCGTGCCGGGCACTCGGCCGAACCGTGCCGGAAATGCTGGGGAAGAGGCCCGGCGAACTGGTTGAGTGCGAGCAGGTCAGAAAGGCTCCCTGCGGTTGTGGCACCAGCGAGGCGTGCCGGACTTGTGGCGCCGTATTCGCTATCCTCGAATCCCAACAGGGCCGCCCCTCGATCCGGGAATGCCGGGTTTCACGGCGTACGGCCAAAGGCTTTGAGTCGCTGGATCTGCGGGTCGCATGCCGTGCGCTCACCGCCCAGGCAGAGAGCTTTACGGTGTTTGTCGCGACGGACATCAGCGCCGAGAAACGGCGTGATGTGCTCGAACGGATCTTCTTCCACGACATCCTCAACCTCGCCGGCGTAGTCCAAGGATTCGTCAGTTTGCTGGTGGACAACTTGTTGACCATCGAGGAAGTGAAGGACGATCTTCACTCGTCGACTTCGTCCCTGGTGTGCGAGATCCACAGCCAGCAAGCCTTGCTGGAGGCAGAGAAAGGCCTGCTGGAGCTTGAAATGTGCCGGCTTAACTCCCACGACCTCCTCCGGGATATCCGGCAGGCCTACGCCCGCCACCCCGCCGCCACCAACCGGGACCTGATCGTGGCTGGGGACGCGGAGACCTTTACCCTGCTTACCGACCGCACCATTCTCAGCCGGGTGCTGGGCAATCTAGCCAAGAACGCACTGGAAGCCTCCCCCGCGGGAGGCAGGGTCACCCTCAACTGCCACCGGTCGACCTCCGGCGGGGTCTTCACCTGCCACAACTCCGGCTGCATGCGGGCAGAAGTTCAGTTGCAGATGTTCCAGCGCTCTTTTTCCACGAAGGGTCGCGGCCGCGGCGTCGGTACTTACAGTGTTAAGCTGCTCACCGAGAAGTACCTCCAAGGGCGTGTCGGCTTCAGTTCGACTGCTCAAAGCGGCACCACCTTCGAGGTCGCGCTGCCCGACTGTCCTCGATTCACCCCAGCAACGATGACGCCGGGAAACGCCGCCAATTGAGTTACAGACTAACCCACCCGGCCTGACCCCAGAGGCAACAGCAAGCATCCGGCGAAAGTGAGCCCACGCCGGCTTCTGGCTCCGGAAGCGGGGCCCCAAGCGCCGGCCTGGTCAAATGTTGGCGGAGTCATCTCGTTATCCCCGATTTCCCCCGATACCGCCCTGAGGCGCCACTCTGGGTTCAGGTTCTTCGAGGGGTAACGACGGCGAAGCACACCCAAAGAACGATGAAACCTAGGAGACAAAAACCCAACCGGTGGGTCCAACTCGGGGTTTTCGTGTTATCCACCAGCAACCCGATGGTCATCGGCTTGCGAATTTCGGTCTGCAGGACCTGGTTGAAGCGGTAGCGGATGCCGCGGGTAGGGAGGTTGACGCGCAGGGGGGCGACCTTAGTAACGGCGACCTGTTGGGCTTTCTCGAGCTTTTCCCACTGCTGGCCGGCCACCTCGGCATCATAGTTCAAAAAGAGATTCCCTGCTTGGCGGTTCTGGACGGCTGGGGTTTGGGCGTTGGGATTAACGTCGACTTGTTGAAGGAAGCCCACTTCGCCACCCACGCTGGCGGCGTTATTAAGGTAGTAACTATTCTGGGCGCCGATGAGATTGCTGCCCTGGGCGCGCCGCAGTTCCTGTTCGACCGCCTTGAGGTCGCGCTCATCGTCCGCGACGGCCTTGAACTGCTGGCCGCGAGACTTGGAACGGTTGAAACTGCTCAGAGCCTGGCGCAAGTTGTTCTGCGTCAAATTCGTGCGGGCCGATTGGAGGTCGGCCTGTTGTTCGGATTTCTGTTGGGCTGCCTGGGCCTGCTGTTGGACGTTATACTCGGAAACGGAGAAGGCCTGGAGGATCGGGAGGCCAGCATCGCCGGCTCGAATCATCGAACCTTCAAATTGGCGATAGTCGTAATCCGGAGGCAGGTAAAGGTCCCAATGAGCGTTCTTGAGCGGCATATCAAAGCTGGGCGAGACCAAGGCGAAACGTCCGCGGGACTCAGGGAAGGCAGCGGCGTCGATGTAGGTCAACTCGACCAAGGTCGCGGCGCCGGAGGCGAGATCTCGCGCCAACGGCAGGAGTAACCGGGCTCTGTTCGTGCTGGGTCGAACTGGTTCGCCGGACACGAAGGCAGACCAAACGACGGCACCTGGAGGTAACTGGACCTCGAGATGCTGCCGTCCGTTGTTCCGCACACTGAGCGAAGCCTCGGTCATCATCTGTCCATCATCGGCCACCACCGTGGTGAAGCGAGCGCTGTCAATCAGGGCCTGCAGGACCTCGGCCTGCTCGAACCGTTGGGCCTCCAGCAAGAGCCTATAACCCGGACGCAGATAACGGAAGGCCAACACCGTCGCCGCATCCGGCTGGCCGGGCCATTCGGGCAATTCGTGAACATCGATGCGGCTCAGAAATTCGGCGCGCGAGCGATCGGTCACCTGCAGCGGCGGCCGCACAATCACCCCCACGAAGCCGGCCTCCCGCTCCACGCCCAGGGCCTGCACACCTTCCAACTCGACCCCCTTGGCACTGGCGTCTCTGGGTATTTCCCACGTCACCGCCAGAATATAATCCCCCCTCACTTTGCCGTGCAGTTCCACCCGCCATTCCCCGTTGGTCTCGTCGCGCCGGCGGATCTGGGGACCGGTAATCTCCACATTCTTGAACGCGGCCGGGACCCGCAGCCGGAACTCTCTGGTCGGCGCGTTGGCAATCGAATATTTCACCAACGCGCGACCGCTGGTCAGGGTTTCGGTGAGGGTGACGGTATTCATAATTTCAGCCCGCACCCAGGGTTCCACGGCCTCGATGCTCAGACTCAGCCGCCAGGCCGGCTCCCGTCCCGGCGCCGTGGAAATGAATTTGTAGGCGAGCATGCCAGCAGCGCCCGCGACTCCCTGGCCCGGCACGCTCGCCGAGGGAATCTCCGCCATGCCCTGAATGGACTCCGTCTTCGCCGCGACCCCTGGCTCGGAAGCGACGGTGACGAACCCGCTGAGTTTGCGCACGTCAAGCGGATGTACGAAGGCAACGCCCAATGTCTTGGGCGGCTCGGCGTAATTCCGGCTGAGGCTTACGCTGAGGGTGTAAGCGCCCAAGGTGCGCTCCTTAAGAGTAATGTCGAGGAGGCGGGTGGCCCCTTCATTTCGTTCCACCCATTGCGAGAGGTTCGGGCCGGTTACCTCCTCCAGGCGGTAGTCCGCCGGCAGCACCAGGCGCAACCCAAAAATCCCCGCGCCCTTGATTGTGTAGTCGAGGCGGCTCGTAAGCCGCACCGATTCGGCAGCAATCCGGATGCTGTTCCGCGCGATGGCCTCGAGGCGCGCCTCGACTGCCTCGGCGCGGAAATGGAGGACGAATTCCGGTTTCAGATACCGGAACGCATTGGCCGCGCCCTCTGCCTGGCTGGGCGCCGCACGATGGAACTCTTCCGCATCGACCCGCTGGAGCTCACCTGAGCCCTCGATGGTCAGCGCCACCTCCTCCGTCCCGCGCAGGGCCACTAGTCCGGTTTCCCGTTTCACGTCGAGCGCACGAGGAATCTGGACCTGGACGGACGCGGGCAGTTGGCCGAGCGGCCCTTCGGTCTCGATCTGGAGCCGGTAGGCAGGGGAAACCCCTTTTAACAACTCGACCAGCAGGACGCCGCCGGTAACTTCCCAAGTGCGGATGGACTCACCTTCTACCCGCAGCAGCCGATGACCGGCGGGGATCTGGAGTCGAGCCTGCTTCAGCTCCCCCTGGCTAACCTGGTAATCGAGCGTGGCGTGGGTGTTGATGACCCCGCCGCCCACCACGATGACTGCGTTGTTTTGAACGAACACAGTAGCCGCGATCTCAGCGGCCCGTTTCACCCGCGGCGTCCAATTCAACTCGATCCGTTCCGCAGCCCCGAGCACCGCCCGGACGCGCGTCTGCTGGTTGGTGCTCACCCGCTCAAAGGCCACCGCGGTTGGAAATTCGACCTCCGCCTCGACTTCGTCAATGACGAGGTTGACGCGACTGGCGAGGGCGGGAGGGATGCCGAAGGCAAGCTGCCGCCGAGTGACGTCGCCGCTCAGTTTGGTGACGAGCTTGAGCTGGAGACTGACCGTTGCCCTTTTCGGCAAACGCACCCCAACCGAGGAACCTTGCAGTTCGAGTTGCGCCTCGCCCTCCCCTGAAAACGACTGAACCGCAACCTCGGCCCCGAACAACGGTACGAACTGGTTGGTGGCAACCGTGGCAATTTGGATCGCGGCGTCAAACCGCGCGACCTTGTCGAACACCGTCCCCGAATAGCCGGCGGAGAGGATGGAAACCGTGTTGGACCCCGCCGCCGGGACGGCTTCCTGCGCGAAGGCAGTGGAGGCAGCGACCAGGGCCAAGAAAACAATGGAGGCCACCGCCCCCCCACCGGGCAACGATCCTTCGAACGGGCCGGCGGGGGGAGGGTCAGTGGGAGACCCCGAGCTCCGGGCCGCCTTTCGGCGCTGCCAGAGCTGCCATCCGATCCAGCCCGTCAGGCCAAACACCAGCACCGGGGCGGCGACGATGAGGCCGAGGTGTAATAGGCGCCACATGGCCAGCAACCGAGCCACCGACCAAAGCACGAGCATGGAGGCCACCGTCATCCACAGGCTACTGGGGGCCGGACGGGATGCCAGCCACCACAGCAGTAGCAGACCCGCCAGGAAACCGGTCACCTGCAAGACCATCTGCTCGGTACGGTACACCTTCACCCGCATGGTCCACGCGGTGATGGTCAGCGACTCGCGGTTGGCATTGAGGACTTTGGTAAAACTGAAAGCCTGGCCAGTGCGGGGAACTTCGATCCGAATGGGGCGCACCCCCGCCACCCGGGGTTGAGCCAGGCCGCCTAGACCACCGCCGGCAACTTGACCCGAAATCTGCACTCGCCCGTCCCCACTTTGCCCCCCTGCCCCGCCCAATCCCAGAAATGCGCCCGCAGTCGGCCGTTGGACTTGAACCTGCGCCGCCTGCGGCGTCGCCTCGGGCTGTGGCACCCTGGCTGGCTGAGACAACGGCACCGGCGCGTTCATCGGTGGCGCGGCTTGTGACATGGCGTCGCGCTGCAAGGCCTCCTGAAATCTCTCCGCCGAGAGCACCTGGACGCTTCCGTCGGCCAGGAGCACGGCACGGCCATTGAGGTCGGAAGGCGAATATGCCACCACTGCCTGGGGATCGGCTTCCCTCTTCCCAGCCCCAACGTAGATGAACGGCTGGCCCGTGTTGGGATCGACGGTAACCTTGTCCGATCCCAACTCGGTTTTCATGGCCTCGAAATTCGGTGGGAGCACTCCGTTATTGTCCGCCGCCCAGGTCTTGGCGGCAAAGCCCACTTGCCTGAGATTGCTCACGGCGCTGATGCGCTGGGCTTTCGCTTTCGCGCGGCTCAGCGCGGGGAGCATCATCGCGGCCAGGATGGCCAGAATGCCAAACAGCAAAAGGACGGTGACGGCCCCGCGCACCCCCCGACGCTGAAGCGCCCAAACCACCACAGCCACGATCAGACCGGCGAACCCGAACCCAACCATGCCTCCGTTTTGCTCGATGAGGTTGCCGTAGAACTGGACAAAGGCCTGCCACGCGTCCCGGAATTCATAGGTGGTGCCGCTGGCCACGGTCATGTTCCCGCCGAAACGGCTGAGGCGCTGGGTCACCGGCACGAACAGCTGCCACTCGGCATAGGTGCTCGGAATGTCGGTGAGGGGGGCAGCGAGTTCGAAATGGCGCGGGAATAGGGACGACGCCAGGTCGTTGGTTTGGGCATACACAATGTCCACGGCGAAGGCCTGGTCCCGGCCCACATCCCGCGGCAGCGGCACTAACAACCAGGCGCCATCTCTTTCTGGCTTGGCTGGCTGGCCGTTGACGAAACTGGACCAGAACTCGGCGTCCTTGGGCAGCATGAATCTCTGGAACTGCTTTTCCGTGTTCTTGACCATGAATGACGACTGCGTCAGCAACTGCCCAGCCTCGGTGAGCACGGTGGTCAGTTCGGTCCGGTCGGCCACGGCGTCCAATACCCTTACCTCCTCGAACCGGGCCACCGGCACCGAGTGCTGGTAGTCCCCACCCGTGTACTTATAGGCCAGGAGCAGCGGCCGAGTGCAGAGGGCCCGATCACTTTCCGAGAGTTCGGCCTCGTCCACCCGGCGGAGCGGTTCGGCGGGAGCCGACGGACTGAGCTTGAGGCTGGCAGCGGTCATGACCCCCAGCGAGCCCACCTCGCGTTCGACGCCGAGGGCGTGGGCACCCGCCAGGTCGAGGGTCCCGCCTTTGGGATCGAACTGGTAATCGTAGGTAATGACCAAAGTGTAGGCGCCCCAGGCCTTGTCCTGGAGGGTGATGGTCCAGCCATTGGTCTCTGCCTCCTTGCGCCGGATATTCGCACCGGTGAACTCGACGTTCTTCCAATGGGCCGGCAGGGTTACCCGAAACTGCTGCACCCCCTGGTACAGGATGCCATACCGTATCGTGGCACTGCCGCCCACGACCCCGTCCCCCACCGTCACCAGGTTGACAACCTCGGCCACAATCCGCGACGACAGCCGCTCGGCGGCGAGCGTTAACTTCCAATTCGGTAACTCGCTGACGAAGGCGAGGGCCTCGTCCGTGCGATTCGGATGCGCGCCGATGGGCACCTCGCGCAGTCCGGTTAGCTCGATGGTCTTGAGGCGAATACCCGCCGACGAGGCCGCGCCAAGTCGTGTGGTGACGTTGGTCGCGGCCGCCACCGTCAGCGGCAGCACCGTGATGCGGTCCGGAAACGCCTGCAAGGCGCGCTCGAGTTGCACCTCGAGCTGGCGCGTTCCCAGGACCCGGTTGGTGAAAGAGAGACTCAACTTGCCGTCGGCAAACTTCCAGTCATCAATGCCCTCGCCTTTGACTTCACTCACCACGAAGCCAGGCTGCGGGACGATTTCCAGAACGTAGATGCCCGCCTTTGCAACGCTCAGATTCAGGGCATGCGCGACCACCAGTCGGCTCTCTTCGAGCCTCGCCGTAGCATCGTCAGCCAGGCTGACGACCGGCTGGATGCGCTGAAGCTTCGCCGTGATGGAGATGGGCCGGGAGCTGAACCGATAGGAGGCGAGCGCACCGGCGGGGGGATTGACCTGTCGCAAACCGGGCGTGGCTTCGACCTCAACGGTGCTATCGTCCGAGCTGAGGGTGAAGGAGCCGGATTCACGTTCCACCTCCAGCGGTTGCGGGGGGATGAGCGTGGTTCGATCCGCCCCGACCGGGACACTTTGCTCCGAAAACAGCGTCAGGGCACAAGCCGTGTCCATCGGCTTGATAAACTCGACCGTGAGCACCTGGTGGTCGCCACTGGGCTCCACGCGCCAATCCCGTAACTGTTCCCCCTCAATTCGCGTGAGTGCCTGAGCGGCGGGGATTTCGACCGTGAGCCGCGGCGTCGCCGCCTGCAGAATCTGGTAACGCAAGCTGGTGGTGAACTTGACGACGGTAGGAGTAATCTGGGCGCTGGCGACCGTGTCGGCAGTAATCAGCGACCTGCGGGCCACCTCGGCGGTTTTGCTTTGCCAGCGCAACGAGAGCACCCGGTCCATGCCCAGCAGCCCCCGGATCGGCGAGCCGGCGGGCTTCTCGGTGTCCAGCGATGTTCCGCTAAGGAGTTGAATCTCCACTCCGGGAACCGCAGCGACGACCGTCACCGAGGCAATGGCGGCCGGCGGACCGGTGAAACTGATCTGGTTCCAGGGCTCCGTTCGGGTAATGCGCGCCAGCAGCTCCAATTCCACGTGGTGAACGCCGGACGCGGCGCAATAGAGGCGCACTTGCCTATTCCGCCCCACCAACCGGAGGCCCTCGGCCAACTTGGTCGAGGTCAAGGCCACATCTCCGTCGAAAAGCGGGGCGGAGATCTCGTTGGTCGTCCTCGATTCCACGTCAAAGGATAATGCGAACCGTGCCCCGGTGTCGGACACCTGGCCCTCATAGCGGAGTTCTCGGAACAGCAGATTCGTGCTGACCGGTCCAACTTCCCGGGCGGCGGGCAGCACCAACCGCGGTGCTCCGGTGCCGCGCGAGACGATTTGCAGCCCGTTGAGCACGGCCACGCCGTTCGGCCCCGCCACCACCTCGATCACGACCGACTGCTGCTCGACCGGCACATCGCGAAAGACGACATATTGAGCCCGTTCCTGCCAGGGATTGGCAGCCTTCCAGCCGTTCCCGCCCGTGGCCGCGAGCGGACCGAAAGCGTTGGTTCCAGCCCTGAGGTTGAACGAGGAGTTCTGCTCGCTGGAGGCGTCAGCGTCCGCGTGACCGTAAAGGTAGAAATGATACCGCCCCGACGCCAACCCGGTGATGGTGACCGTGATATTGCTCCCGTTTTCCGAGAAGATGTAGGTGTCGTACATCGGGTCGCCGCTGGCGTTTCCCCAAACTCCGGGAGCATTGGTGACCGCGAGCCCTACAGCGGTATCGGTGCCGTCGGCTTGTTTGAGATGCTCGAGTTGGCCGTGGGATACCAACGGCATTCCCGGCGTAAACTTAGGATCGTAGTGCCGGTAGAGGTTCCAGAAATCGTTCGTCCCCATTCCGGTGGCCGCCAAGCCCCTTTTAGGGCTCGTGGCACCGACCCCGAAATCGACGTTGATGAACGTCTGCGCCGGCGACCAGGCGGCGCTGAACAGAAAGCCCACTAACGCCCCGAGGCATACCGGGCCAGAGTACTGAGCAGTTTTTTTCGTTTTCATGGGAGTGCGAGGTTCAAACCAAGGAGAACCGGTGGTTTCGCCGGAAAACCCAAAGGCGGGCGACTTCTGCCGTGGCGACTTCTCATATTTAATTAGTTACCACCGCTGGCCGGAAAAATTAAAGTAAAAAGATGTAAATGCTTAGTGGGGGAATGGTAAGGGAATTGTAAATCGTGTGGTGTGCTCTCACGACAGGGAGATTTCACTTGAATCCAAAGCACATTTGGCTCTAATGTCAAATTAGCCATTCTGAGGAATGGAAACAAAAACAGGTTTTTACATCGGAACTTAGGCCCATGAAGAGTCTCCTGCCAGTGATGCTCGCGTTTTGTCTGGCTCAGCCCGCGCAGGGGATCGTGCGGGTGTTTGTCCAGGGCACCAACGGCCTCGCCAACCTCAATTATCAATGCACCGCCGGCGAGGTGGTGCGCGCCTTTGCGCTGGACGTGACGGTGGATCGGGGGCAAATCCTCGGGGTCACCAACTTCTTCCGGGGGCCAAGCACAGCCAGCGCCCAGGGCTATGGGATATTCCCCGCCTCTTTCCGCGACAATATCACCGTCAGTTCGGGAACCAACGCGAACTGGAGCACCAACCTCTACAGCCCCCTGGCCGTGGTCGCCGACAACCCGGGAGGGACGTTGCCGGGGCTTAATTCCAGTGGCGTCACCCTGGAGTTCGGAGCTTTGTGGGACCCGGCCTTGACCGGCGCCATCCCGCCCGCCCAAGGCACACTTTGCTCGCTCCAGATCAGCCAGACCGCTAACGTCTCGGTGGCCGCCAATCTGAGCCGCGGTGGCCTGGTCGCAGCCCCGCACGACATCGCCGTCACCCCGCAGTACACCGGGGCGCTGGTGGGGCCGGCGATCCTGAGCGCTAACCTGACCAATGGCCTCATGACCCTCCGCTTCCAAGGGGGCGAGTTGGAAACCGCCACCACCGTAACCGGCCCGTGGACCGGTACTGGGAACCGAACCGGGACCTACACCGAAACGCCAGGCGTCTCCGGATCGAAGTTCTTTCGCGTCCACAACCACTAAGCAACCTCCCGGAAGCACCACCCTATGAACAAGCGAAGCGCGCTGGCACTCACAGCGCTGACACTGCTCCTGGAGTCAAAGTCCACCCTCGCGGACATCACCAACAACCTGGTGGCCTATTACAATTTCGAGGGCTTAACCGGTCTGGTTGGGGAAACGGTGGCCGACCAGAGCGGCAACGGCCACAACGGCGTCTGCCGCCAGGATCAGAACACGCTGCGGGCTCCGACGCTCGTCCCTGGGCCCAACGGCCTGGGTCAGGCGCTGAGCTTCGACGGCAATTTCTACGTGCAGATCCCGAACGACCCGGCCTTTAACCTCACGGACAACATCACCCTGGCGGCTTGGGTATCGGTGGATGCCTTCACCCAGGCTTGGCAAACGATGTTCTGCCGCGGGGACTGGTCCTGGCGCTTGCATCGCAACGGCTCGACCGACTTCGCTGCGTTTCACATGAACGGGCTGGCCAACGCGAGCGGCGGCGATTCGTACGGAGCAAGCGGCCCGACGACCGATATCGCCGTGCCGAAACGTTGGGTTCACTTGGTGGGCACATACAAAAACGGCGTGGGCGCGACGCTCTACATCAACGGCAGTATCGAGATTGCGAATACCGGCCTCACTGGTCTGATCAATACCAACGGCAACGACCCCGTCACCATCGGGGCCTGGATTAACGGCGGCACCCTCTCGCGGCAATGGCAGGGCCAGATGGATGACGTCCGCCTCTACAACCGGGCGTTGAGCGCGGCAGACGTTGCCGAGTTGTACCAGTTCACCCTGACCAACTTCAACAACCTGCCAGTAATCACGATGCCCGCCAGCCAGGTGTTCAACGCCCCGACCAACTTGCAACTGACGGCCAGCGTAACCGATGACGGCAATCCCCTCCCCGCCAATCCCACCAACCCCGCTCCAACCGATCCCAACAAGCTGCGGTGGGGTTGGTCGGTGGTCTCCATTCCCGCCGCGAGCGCCGGCGTGGTCTGGTCGGGCACCGCCACCAATGGCGAGGCCTTTACTTACAAAGGCTCCCCCAACCCGCCTAACACCGTGTTCACTTGCAACCCCACTGCCACCTTTGATGTTCCGGGGATTTATACGCTGAGGTTTACCGCGAGCGACGGCGCCAAGACCTCAACTCAGACGATGACCGTGTGGATCCGTTCGCAAAACGATTACCGGGGTTTGGGATACCAGTATTTGTCGCCCGTCCCGGGGGCCGAGTATACCCTGCCCCAAACCTCGCTCATCCTAGTCCGGTTTCAAAACATCTCCCCGACGGCGATCACCAACCTGTCCTCTTTCATCAAGGTCAGTGGAGCCCTAAGCGGAACCCACGCCGGCCAGGCCAAGATCACCACCGACCGTCGGACGGTGAGCTTCCAAATGTCAACCAGTTTTGCCGCCAACGAACTGGTAACCGTGTCCCTGACACCCGGCGTGGCCCCGGCCTCGGGCGGGCCCATTACCCCCTACCAGTATCAGTTTGTCATTGGCGGACACCTGCCGGACCACGCCGTCGGCGCCGTGGTCATCTCCCCGCCCACCATCCCGTTCACGGAGGACGCTCCCCCTGCCGTCGCCAAGGACCTAACCGCCGCCTCGATCGGCGTAGCCGGCATTATGCCCAACGGAGTTTCGGTGCCCAGTGATTTCCCCTGGATCAGTATTGCGACCAACAGCAATCCCAGCACCAACCCCATCTTCATTGACAATCGCGGCGGCGGCGGCGACCCCATTAATGTCATCTTTGACAATTCCGGTAACCCGCTTTGGTACTCGAAATACCCGGACGAACGCCGCGACATGAAGGTCCAGCACAACGGGGTCATGACCATGCTCGCTCGAGACGGCGCCGGAAATCACTACAACGGTTTCAACACCAATTACCAGCAAATCACCAGCTACTGGGCCGCCAACGGCTACAGCGTCGACGAGCACGAGTTTCAGATACTGGCCGACGGAACCTATCTCATCGCGGTCCTGGGTACGCAAACCGTGGATATGAGCCGCTACGTGGTCGGCGGCAATACCAGCGCGTGGGTCACGGAAGACGTCCTCCAGGAGTTTACTCCCGCGGGGGAGCTCATTTTCCAGTGGCGGCCCTGGGACCACTTCGATGTCCGCGATGAGTCCCAGTTCATTAATATCCTGAGCAGCAGCTTTGACTTTCCCCACCTCAACGCCATTGACGTGGATACCGACGGCCACATTTTGATCTCCAATCGCAACCTGAGCGAGGTCACCAAGATCAACCGGGACACCGGGGAGATCATTTGGCGGCTCGGCGGCGCCCATAATCAGTTCACTTACGTGAATGACCCACTGGGTGGCACCCGCAACCAACACGCCGTCCGCATGGTCACCACAAACGATTACACGATGTTCGACAACGGTAACCTGCACAACCCCTCGATGTCGCGCGGTGTCGAATACGTGCTCAACACGACCAACCTGACCGCCACGCTCATCTGGCAGTACCCCAATCCGCCCACTCCCAGCATCTACTCGTTTTACATGGGCGACGTGCAACGCCTGCCCAACGGCAACACGCTCATCGACTGGGCGGTGGGCAATCTCCCCAAACTCACCGAGGTGCGCCCCGACGGAACCAAGGCCTACGAAATGAACTGGGTGTCGCAGTGGGAAGCCTACCGCACCTGGCGCTGCCCCTGGCAGGCCTCCGCCACCCAACCCTACCTCATCGTCGAGTCCTACCCCGATAACGTCACGCTGATCTTCAACCAATTCGGCGATACCAACTTCGGCTTCTACAAACTCTACGGCGGCACCTCATCGGGCTCCACGAACCTTTTGGCCACCTCCGGCCTGACCCTCAAACGCCTCACCAACCTCCAAACCGGCACCAATTACTTTTTCCGCGTCACAGCGGTCAATAAACAGGGGGTCGAGGGACCTTTTTCCAACGAGGCCATGGCCACCGTCAACCTCATCAAGCCCGGCCAAAATATGGTGCAAAACGGCACTTTCTCGCAAGGCACGACGCCCTGGATTTGGACAAACAACGGGACCGCGGCCGCCACCTGGAGCATCACCAACGGCGCGGCTTATATCCATGCCACCAGCCCAGGCACCGCTCTGTCTGACATCCAGTTGCGGCAGGCTGGGTTGCATTTGATCCTGGGCAAGCAGTACGTGCTGCAATTTGACGCCTGGGCCCTGACCCGGCGGGTCATGGAGGTCAGGCTGGGGCAGGATCAGTCCCCCTGGACCAGTTACTACGTGGCCGATCCCTCGCTCACCACAGCCAAACAGCACTTCACCTATTCCTTTGTCATGTCGGCTGCCACCGACCTGGGAGCTCGTTTGATGTTCAATATGGGCGGGGCGCTCGGCGACATCTACTTCGCCAATGTAACCATCTTCAACCCGCCCACCGGCGACCTCAACCTGGACGGTCGCGTCGACCTCCTGGACCTGCAGAAACTGGCCCGCGATTGGCAAAAACAGCAGAGCGGCCTGAGCACCGACCTCAACGGCGACGGCAAGGTCGATTTCAGTGATTTCGGAATTATGGGCGAAAACTGGTCTAGCGGAAACTGATCGGCCAGAGGGTTTAGCCGGCTCCCTGAGTCGGACCAACAACACAAGGAATACCGTGAATGCTACAAAATTAGATCTGAGTTCCACGCTACTGGCCGGCCTGCTGGCAGTTGCGGGGACAGCCCTCAACACCTGCGCCCAGTTGCCAGCCAACTTCCCGACGCTCATCATATCCAGTAATGGTCCCGTGGCTCCGGGCGATTTTATTGGTACACTAGGCGTGAAGGGCTCGTCCACCAACAATTACAACGTAGTCCTGGATAACTCGGGCGCTCCTCTGTCCTATTTCAAGTTTACCAACCTGTGGCGCGCGGTAACCCCTTCAGGTCTCATCGCCGAGAATGCCGGCGTCTGGAACCTCCATGACGAGACGTTCGCCGTGGTCGATACCTTCCCCGGCAGCGACGGCCACGATTTCAAACTGCTCCCCAACGGACATGCCCTCCTCCTGGGAAACGAGAGCCGCCCGGTGGATATGAGTCTCTACGTCCCCGGCGGGAGACCGGATGCGGTGCTCAGCAGCCTGGTATTCACGGAAGTGGACGCCAACAAGCAGGTCTTGTTCCAGTGGCGCGCCCTGGACCATCTCCCCATCGCCGACTCGTTGGACTTTCTCACCATCGCCAGCGTGGACTGGACGCATGTCAACGCACTGACTTTTGACCCCCTGGATAACAACTACCTGGTTTCACTGCGCGGCTTTTGCCAGATTGTGAAGATCAGCCGCACCACGGGGGCCGTCATCTGGCGCCTTGGAGGCCAGCACAGTGACTTTACTTTCATCGGCGAGCATCCGGAAAACGCCCCGTATTATTTCATCGGCGAGCATAATGTCCACCGTTTGGCCAACGGGGACATCATCTTCTTCGACAACGGCAGCCTCCAGAACCAGGGACCGGTGGCGGGCCGGACCTACTCACGCGCGGTGGAATATCATTTGGACGAGATCAACATGACCGCCACCCTCGTATGGGAATATCGCCACAGCCCCGACGTCCTGACCCCCACCGAAGGCGTCGTGAAGCGCTTTCCTAACGGCAACACCTATGTCGGCTGGGTCTCCGCCGCCCAGCAAGGCACGGCGCCCGTTTTCACCGAGGTCAATGCCTCCAACCAGGTCATGTTCGAATTGACGATCCCCAACTTCAAATCCCAGTCGATCTTGAACAAACAAGTTTGGAATACCCCCGACCTCGTCCATGCCGACACCAATTCGGCGATTGTGCTAGGCCAGGCTTTCTCCGGGACCAATTCCGGCGTATCCGTAACTGTGAACAGCCTTACCGGCTCGGGTACGGCTTTGGTCGTCAGCAAGCATGACGATGCAGTCCGGTTCGCGCGCTTCTCCGGCAAGGAACCGATGGTTCTGGTTCCGCGCGTAACGCTCACCGGCGCCGGCATCAGCGCCCTGACGGCGGATCTCACTTTCAACCTGCCATCGAATAATTACTGCTTCGACACTCCGTTGTACAGTGATCCCTCCACTTTGACCATCTACCAACGGGCCGCGATCGGACAGGGCCTGTTCGTGCCATTGGCGACCACTTACGACCCAGCCGCGCAGACCCTGAGCGCCTCGACCACCCAGTTGGGCGAGTTCATTTTCGGCTACCCCGACCTACCGGAAATCCCGCTGGCGCCCATCCTCTACGGCCAAGCCACTCAAGCCACCGTCGACCAGGCGGAGCCGGTGGTGTTCCAGTGGACCCCCAAGGGCTTCGCCCGTGCCTATCATTTACAGGTAGCCAATGATGCGGCCTTCAACAGCCAGGTGGTGGATCAGGCCGGGCTGACCAACCTGTCCTATACCCTGGCGAGCGTCCAAGGCGGGACAAATTATTACTGGCGCGTCAATGTGTCCAACGTCGGCGGAACCAGTGACTGGTCCACCGCTTCATTCCCGACCGTCGCGCCGAGCATCCAGGTGACCGCCCCCAACGGCGGCGAGGCATGGCAGCGAGGTCTGCCCAGCTTCATCCGCTGGAGCAACAACATCGCGGAAACTGTCGCGATCTCCTTGTACAGGGGCGGTACCCTCCTCACCAAGATCACTACCAACGCTCCCAACATCGGCGCTTACAGTTGGTCCATTAACGTGACCAATGTCCCCGGTAGCAACTATTCCATCCGGATCAGCAGTGCCACCAATGCGACGGTCTACGGCACCAGCGCCCTGCCTTTCAGCATCGTCGACGCCCCCGCCTTCAACCCGAGCTCACTGGCCCAGCTTCCCGATGGCCGCGTGCAGTTTTCTATCACGGCAGCCGGCCCGCCGACCGCCACGGTGCTCGGCTCGACGAATCTCACCGCTTGGGAGGTGGTGCAGACGCTGCCGTTGACCAATGGAACAGCGGTGTTCACCGACAACGCCTCCACTAATTACCCCGCCCGCTTTTATCGCCTCCGGGTGCCATGATACAGCCTGATTTGAGCACCACTGTCGGCCGCAAGCGACGGTCGCCAGAGGAGCGCGGGCGTCCTCGCCAATGAAGACACCCGCCCCACACAGCATCTTTAGCCCGCCCCGCCAGCAGCCACCCAGCATGAAAAACCAGATGATCCAGGAAATTGCCGCGCGCATTCTCACCGTCTTAGCCATCGCCGGCACCAGCGTGAGCGCACAACTGCC
>Ga0316222_1001442_pt1 | contig 28941 bp, 18 predicted proteins | sample TBH18011metaG_FD_206008 | JGI IMG/M metagenome (GOLD analysis project Ga0316222, IMG submission 206008) | Freshwater microbial communities from Trout Bog Lake, Wisconsin, USA - TBH18011 | ecosystem: Environmental > Aquatic > Freshwater > Lake > Hypolimnion/Profundal zone | place: USA: Wisconsin... | reverse complement strand
ACCATGGCCGTCCGCCTGCAACGCGAATTCGGTCTGCTCGTGGGCACCAGCTCCGGGGCGAATGTCGCCGCCGCGCTGGCGCTCGCCGCGAATCTCGGACCGTCCGCCCGCGTGGTCACACTGTTGTGCGACCGGGCGGAACGGTACTTCAGCACCCGCCTGTTCGCCGGCGCGGCCTCGCCCGGCTCGGCCGACCAGGCCCCCGTGCCCGGCCTGACCGCCGCGCCCGTGGCCGGTTGCGTGTCCAACTGAACGCATGGCCATGAAACGCCGCGAATTCATCCGCGCCTCCTCCATCGCCGCCTTCCTCGCCGGTTCCGGCGGGGTGGCGGCGACGGCGGGACCGGCGGCGGGCGCGGCGTCCCTTCCCGCGCGCCCCCGTCCGTCCGCCACTCCGCCGCGCCCGGGTTCCATTTTCCGAAGCCTGAAGTTTTTTCAGAAACTCCCGCCCGATTGAACTTATGATGACCGCCAACTCCGACTCCCTTTCCCGGCTCAGCCGTCCGCTGCGCCGGTTGTTGCCCGCCGCGCTGCTGCTCGCCAGCCTCGCCGCGCGCGCCGATCTCTCCGTGCCCGCCTTCACCGCCTACATCGTTCCGGACCCGGATGGCGCCCGCGTCTCGCAGGAATACGGCGTCTCCGAATGGACCGACGCCTCGCAAAAAGTGCTGTGGGCCGGCGATTTCAAGCACCCCGGCCAGGTGAGCTGCACCGTCGCCCTGTTCCCGCCGGCCGGCGCGGACACCCGGCTCCGCCTCACCGTCGCCGGCGAGTCCCATGAGGTGACCGTCAAGCGCGGCGCCACCGGCCGCGTGCGCGCGGACTTCGGCACGTTCACCATTCCCGCCGCCGGTTACCAGCGCTTCACGCTCGAACTGCCCGGCACCAATGGCTTCGGCGAAGGCAACCTGGAAGCGCTCATCGTGGACGGCCCGGCTTCCCTCGGCGCGCATTTCAATCTCAAGGAACGCCGCAACACCGCCTCCGTGCACCTCGCCTATCCCACCCAGGGCATCGAGAACATCGACGCGTTCTATTGCGAAGTCACCGGCGTGGAAACCCCGCTCTGGACCTACTTCGAGGCCTGCGGCTGGCATCGCGGCTATTTCGGCATGCAGGTGAACAGCCCCAGCGAACGCCGCATCATCTTCAGCGTCTGGGACAGCGGCAACGAGGCCAAAGACCGCAACAAAGTCGGCGCGGATGACCGCACCGTCCTGCTGGCGCGCGGCGACGGCGTGAACGCCGGCGATTTCGGCAATGAAGGCACCGGCGGCCACAGCCACCTGGTCTATAACTGGAAGACCGGTGAGAAGCAGCGCTTCCTCGTCACCGCCAAGACCCCCGACGCGACCCACACCATCTACACCGGCTACTGGTTTCACCCCGAACAGAAGAAGTGGCTGCTCATCTCCAGTTGGAAGGCCCCGAACGACGGCCGCTATCTGCACGGCCTCTACAGCTTTTGCGAGGACTTCGGCGCTCCCAACGGCTCCGTCCAGCGCAAGGCCCTCTACGGCAACCAATGGTACCGCACGTCGGACGGCAAATGGCACGAGCAGAACACCTGCACCTTCAGCACCGACCCCACCGGCCGGCACGACCGCTTCGACCGCTTCATGGGCGTCGAGGGCGGCCAGTTTTTCCTCGCCACCGGCGGCTTTGCCCCCGACTACACCGAATTCGGCACGCTGTTCACCCGTCCCGCCACCGGCCGGCCGCCGCTGGATTTCGTGCCGCCGCAACTTTCCGAACGCTGACCCGACCGCGCCGATTTACTTACGCCGATCCTGACAAGCTGATATAAATTTCCTATGCCTACCTTTACCGAACATCTGCAAGCGCAGCTGACCGGCATTCGCACCGCCGGCACGTACAAGAACGAACGCGTCATCATCACGCCGCAAGGCACCACCATCCGCGTGGCGGACGGCAAGCCGGTGCTGAACTTCTGCGCGAACAACTACCTCGGCCTCGCCCAGCACCCCGCCGTGGCCGCCGCCGCCAAGGACGCCATTGACAAATGGGGCTACGGCCTCGCCAGCGTGCGCTTCATCTGCGGCACCCAGTCCCTCCACAAACAGCTCGAGGAAAAACTCAGCGAATTTCTCGGCACCGAGGACACCATCCTTTATTCCTCCTGTTTCGACGCCAATGGCGGCCTCTTCGAGACCCTGCTCGGCGAGACCGATGCCATCATCTCCGACGAGCTCAATCACGCGAGCATCATCGACGGCATCCGCCTCTGCAAAGCCCAGCGCCAGCGCTACAAGAACAACGACCTCGCCGACCTCGCCGCCAAGCTGGAGGAATCCAAGTCCGCGCGGTTCAAGATGATCGCCACCGACGGCGTCTTCTCCATGGACGGCTACATCGCCAATCTCCCCGGCATCTGCGACCTCGCCCAAAAGCACAACGCGCTTGTGATGATGGATGATTCCCACTCCGTCGGTTTCATGGGCAAACACGGCCGCGGCACGCACGAACATCATGGTGTGATGGGCAAGATCGATGTCATCACCGGCACGCTCGGCAAAGCCCTCGGCGGCGCCAGCGGCGGCTACACCAGCGGTCGCAAGGAGATCATCGAATATTTGCGCCAGCGCTCGCGCCCGTATCTGTTCTCGAACACGCTCGCCCCCACCATCGCCGGGGCCACGCTGAAAGTCCTCGAGCTGCTCACGCAATCCACCGAGCTGCGCGACAAACTCGAGGCGAACACAAAATTCTTCCGCGCCGGCATGGGCCAGCTGGGCTTCAACATCCTGCCCGGCACGCATCCCATCTGCCCCGTGATGCTCGGCGACGCCGCGCTGGCGGGCAAATTCGCCGACGCCATGTTGCAGAAGGGCGTCTACGTCATCGGTTTCTCCTATCCGGTGGTGCCGCAAGGCAAGGCCCGCATCCGCACGCAGATCTCCGCCGCGCATTCGCAGGCGGACCTCGAGCGCGCCATCGACGCCTTTGCCGCCGTGAAAAAAGAGCTGGGGGTGTGATGTTGCGGTGAAATCTGTAGCGGCGGTCTGTGACCGCCGGGCGCCGCCAGGCCGATTGCCTCCGCGAGCCCGCCGCGCCGGCTCCCTCGCCCCCGACGTCAGGAGGGGGCGAGGGCAGGGGAGAGGGGGCGGCTCCGAACGTCTAGTCCGGCTGCTTTGCTAAGTCCCAGCGTGGCCATGCCGGATGCGCCCCCTGTAGCGGCGGTCTGTGACCGCCGGGTGCCGTCAGGCCGATTGCCTCCGCGAGCCCGTCGCGCCGGCCGCTTTGCTAAGTCCAGGGGCGGCCAAGCCGGATATGCCCGATCGTGGCGATTATCCGCTGCTAAATTGCATTATTTTTGTTAACTTGGCCGCCGGCCTCAGCGTCTGGCCTTGGACGACCCTATAAATATGAAACGCACCCTCCACCTGCTGGCCGCCGGCTTAAGCCTGGCCCTGGTTGCCGCCGGCCTCCACGCCGCCGAACCGGCCCGGAAGCCCAACATCATTTTTGTGCTCGCGGATGACGCCGGCTGGGCCGACATCGGGCCGTTCGGGCAGAAGATCATCCACACGCCCACCCTCGACAAACTCGCCGCCGAGGGCATGAAGCTCACCCAGCATTACGCCGGCAGCCCCGTCTGCGCGCCGTCCCGCTGCGTGCTCATCACCGGCAAACACCCCGGCCACGCCTTCGTCCGCGACAACCATGAGATCGGTTCCTGGTATTCCTTCCAGGGCCAGATCCCCATTCCCGCCACGGACACCGGCATCGCCGCCGCGCTGAAATCCGCCGGCTACGCCACCGCCGCCTTCGGCAAGTGGGGCCTCGGGGGCGTCGGTTCCTCCGGCGACCCGCTCAAGCACGGCTTCGACCATTTCTTCGGCTTCAACGACCAGCGCCAGGCGCACAATTACTACCCGCATTGGCTCGTGGATGACGAAGGCAAGTTTCCCCTCACCGGCAACGACAACGTCTCCGAAAAGGAAAGCCTCTCCATCGCCCCCGGCGCGGACCCGAATGACCCCGCCAGCTATGCCCAGTTCATCGGCAAGCAATACGCCCCCGACCTCTGCTGTGACCGCGCGCTCCAGTTCATCCGCGATCACAAGGATGCCCCGTTCTTTCTCTACTATCCCACCACCGTGCCGCACCTCGCGCTGCAAGTGCCGGAGGATTCCCTCGCCGAATACAAGGGCAAGCTCGACGATAAACCCTACCCCGGCGGTAACGGCTACCTGCCGCAGCAATATCCCCACGCCGCCTACGCCGCCATGATCACCCGCATGGACCGCGACATCGGCCGGCTCATCCGGCAGGTCAAAGACCTCGGCCTCGAAGACGACACCATCATCCTCTTCACCTCGGACAACGGCGCCGTCTTCCCGCTCTCCGGCTTCGATCCCGCCTATTTCAATTCCAACGGCCCGCTCCGCGGCTACAAGCAGGACATCTACGAGGGCGGCATCCGCGAGCCGCTCATCATCGCCTGGAAAGGCCACATCCCCGCCGGCACCACGTCCGATTACGTGAGCGGCTTCGAGGACTGGCTGCCCACCCTGCTGGACCTCGCCGGGGCGAAGGCGTCCGTTCCTGCCGGCGCGGATGGCGTGAGCCTCGCGCCCACGCTGCTTGGCGGCCACCAGCCGGAGCGTCCGTTCCTCTATCGTGAATATCACGGCGAAGGCGGCCAGCAGGCCATCCGCGTGGGCGATTGGAAACTCGTCCGCCGCCACCTGCTGAAGACCCCCAAACAACCGGCCGCGCCCACCACCGAACTCTATAACCTCGGCACCGACCCCTCGGAGAAGGATGACGTCGCCGCCGCCCACCCGGACATCGTGGCCAAACTGGAAAAAATGGCGGCGGAACAGCATCACCCCTCCCAGGAATTCCCCATCCCGTTGTTTGACGCGGCGGTTGCCAATTGATTTGACCCGGAGGCATGTTTTTGAAATGACTGTGATGGACAAAATTGGTTGGAACGACCGCCCTCACCCGGCCCTCTCCCCCGGGAGAGGGTTTTCTCCTGGCACATTTTCATCCATTCGTCCGCCCGTCCGACCAATCCAGCGACTGGATTATTGCCAAAAGCTGGGAACGTTTCTCCCTCTCCTGGGGGAGAGGGCCGGGGTGAGGGCGGATGATGACACCAACTTTGCCTTTCCTGTATTTACCCTCAGCGAACACCTCGCTTAGCCAACCACCAATTTTGCAAACACGCCCTATGAAAATCAACCGCCTCTTCCCCGCCCTGCTGGCGGCCTTCACCCTGGCCGCACCCGCCGTATTCGGCCAGCCCGCCGCCCCGCCGGCGCACCCTAACATTATCTTCATCCTCATCGATGACATGGGCTGGCGCGACATCGGCGCGAACGGCAGCGCGTACTATCAGACGCCGCAGATTGATGCCTTCGCCAAGAGCGGCGAGCGCTTCACCTCCGCGTACGCCGCCTGCGCCGTGTGCTCGCCCACCCGCTCCGCGCTGATGACCGGCAAATACCCCGCGCGCCTGCACATCACCGATTACATCCCCGGCGAGGGCGTGCCCAAGAACAGCCGCTTCCTCCTGCCGCACTGGCAGCAGCATCTGCCGCTGGAAGAGACCACCCTGGCCACCGCTTTGAAAAAACTCGGCTATGCCACCGGCCACATTGGCAAATGGCACCTCGGCGGCGACGAATTCCTCCCGCAACACCAGGGGTTTGACACGAACATCGCCGGCGGCGACATCGGCCATCCGCCCTCCTATTTCTGGCCGTACGGCAACACCAATAACAACAACCACGTTCCCGGCCTGGCCGCGCTCGGCGGCGAAAAGGGCGAATACCTCACCGACCGGCTCACCGACGAGGCCGTGAATTTCATCACGGAGAACAAGGACCACCCGTTCTACCTGAACTTCTGCCACTACGCCGTCCACGCCCCGCTCATGGGCAAACAGGAACTCATCGATGCCGCCGCCGACCGCCCCGGCGCCGACGGCCAGAGCAACGCCGTCTATTCCGCCATGGTCGCCAGCGTGGATGAAAGCGTCGGCCGCATCCTGAAAACGCTCAATGACCTTCATCTCGCGGATAACACCCTCGTCATCTTCACCTCGGACAATGGCGGCGCGGTTCACTTCGGCCAGCCGCCGGCCACCTCCAACTTCCCCTTCCGCAACGGCAAAGGCTCCGCCTACGAAGGCGGCCTGCGCGTGCCGCTGATCGTGCGGATGCCCGGCGTCACCCATGCCGGCGCCGTCAGCGATACGCCCGTCATCACCATGGATTTCTTCCCCACGCTGCTGGCCTACGCCGGCGCGGACGCTTCCGCGAGCCGCACGGCGGTGGATGGCGTGAGCCTGCTGCCGCTTCTGCGCGGCGAGGACTTCACCCCGCACCCGGAACTGTTCTGGCACTACCCGCATTACTGGAACGGCGGCAAAGTCACGCCCTACAGCGTCGCGCATGTCGGCGATTGGAAACTCATCCGCTTCTACGAGAGCGGCCGCGAGGAGCTTTACAATCTGAAGGATGATATTTCGGAAAAACACGACCTCGCCGCCGCCAACCCGGCCAAACGGCAGGAGCTCAGCACGCGCCTCGACGCGTGGCTGAAGGAAGTCGGCGCGCAAATGCCCGTGCCGAACACAAACTACCGCCCGGTGAAGCAACGCAAGCTCGCCGACCGGGATGAGGATATGCTGCCGTACCCGGACAAGGATTGAGGTTTTAATCTGGCAACCAATGATTTGCAAAACCAGTTTTTCCGTCCGTTGGCTGGCCCTGCTATGCGCCGGTCTGGCGGCCTTGCCAGCCGCCGGGGCGGCGAAGGCAGGGATGCTGCCACCGCTGGACCTTGGCAGTCTGATGCAACCCTATGACCCGGCCATTTCGGCTTTTGCGGACGAGGGGTACAGCTGTTGGGACCCGCAGATTACCAAGGGCGCGGATGGCAAATATTATCTCTCCTATTCCCGGTGGCTCCAAAAAGGCGGCGACTGGCTGGTCAATTCGGAAATCTGCCTGGCCGTGGCCGACCGGCCGGATGGCCCCTATCATCACCTCAAGGTGCTGCTCCGGGGCCGGGGGCCGGGCCACTGGGATGAACTCACGGCTCACAACGCGAAGCTTCATGAGTTCGGCGGCAAGTATTACCTCTATTACATCTCCAGCCGGCCCGGGCCGACGCGCGGGGACCTCCGCGACAGCCAGCGCACCGGCGTAGCCGTCAGTGATACCCTCACCGGGCCGTATGTGCCCTCGGACCGGCCCATCGTGGAGCCGGCCCCCCCGGTCAACAATGTCACCGTCAATCCCACCGTTGAACAAATGCCGGACGGACGGTATCTGATGATGCTGAAAGGCGACCTGAAACCGAAGGCGCCCACCCAGCCCATGGGCCAGCGGGTCGAGGGACTCGCCATCGCCACCAACCCCGCCGGCCCGTTCCAGCTCCGGCCGGAACTGGCGATCAAGGACATCGACACCGAAGACGCCGATTTGTGGTGGGATGGCGGCCGGCAGGAATATTTCGCATTATTTCATGCCGCCAACTATGTGGGCCTCATCGAATCCGCCGACGGCCTGGACTGGCGGCGGGCGGAACATTATAAAGTCTGCGGCAACCAGTTGCTGCGCACCGACGGTTCTTGGTTGAAAACCTCGGCCCCGTTACAGCGTCCCGCCTTGTATCGTGAAAACGGGGTGCCGCGGGTTCTTTGCCTGGCGGTGATGCCGCCCGGACACTGGCATATCGTGCTGGTTCCCCTGAAACAACCGGGTGATGTGGATCACGTCGCGCCGCCACCGCCCGCCAAATCGTGATGGATCAAATCGGATGATCACCCGCCGGCATTTCCTCCGAAACAGCGGCGCCCTGCTGGCCGGGGCGGCGCTGGGTCCCCGGCTCGCCGCCGGTGCGGACGCTCCCGCCGGCCCGGCCCGGCCGTTGCCAATGCCGGGTCAGCTCGCGTGGCAGGAGGATGAGATCGGCATCCTGTTCAGCTTCGACCTCGCCATCGCCGCCGGCGACACCACGCCCAACAACGCCTCGCGCAAAACGTGGGATCCGAACCTGTATCAGCCGCACAACCTGGATACGGATCAATGGGCGGCCGCTGCCAAAGCCGCCGGCGCGCGTTACGCCGTCTTCACCGCCACCCATTTCAACGGCTTCATGCAGTGGCAGAGCGATCTTTATCCCTACGGCCTCAGGCAGACCGCTTGGCGCGGTGGCAAAGGTGATGTCGTCGCCGATTTTGTCGCCTCCTGCCGGAAGGCCGGCATCCGGCCCGGCCTCTACTTCAGCGTCAATCGCAATGTCTGCCAGCAGGTCTGGGATCATTACGCAGACTGGGGCAAGGGCCGCGGCACGCCGGCGCAGGAAAAGTTCAATCGCCTCGCCGAACGCCAGATGGCGGAACTCTGCTCCCGTTACGGTTCCTTGGCGGAAATCTGGTTTGATGCCGGCACCCGGACGCCGGCCGAGGGCGGACCCGACATGCTGCCCATCTTTGAAAAACACCAGCCGGCCAGCGTCTTTTATTCCAGTGCCGACCGCTCCGACCACCGGTGGATCGGCAATGAGCAGGGCCGCGCCGGGGTTCCTTGCTGGGCCACCATGCCCGGTATAAAGGGCGGGCTGTCCCACAACTCGCCCGGCTGGCGGAATTTCCTCGGCACCGGTGACCCGGATGGCACCGTCTGGTCGCCCGGCATGGTGGATGTGCCGTTGCGCGGCGCAAATGGCATTCACAACTGGTTCTGGGCCCCGGGCGAAGACCGCGGCCTCCAATCCGTGGAAGCCTTGGCGCGCATTTACGAACAATCCGTCGGCCGCAACTGCAACTTCGTCATCGGCGCCGTGATCAAACCGGATGGCTCTGTCCCGGAGGCGGACATCGGGCGCCTGGCGGAATTCGGCGTGGAGGTGAAACGCCGCTACGGCCGACCGGTGGCGGAAACCGCCGGCCGCGGTGCCACGGTTGAATTAACGTTGCCGGCCCCGGCCCGGATCGGCAGCATCGTCATCATGGAAAACATCGCGCAGGGCGAACGCATCCGCGCCTACACGCTCACCGGCCGCCGGCCCGATGGCATTTGGCAGGAACTGGCGCGCGGCGAATCGGTGGGCCACAAACGCATCGAAAAATTTCCCGCCGGCGAAGTGACCGCCGTCCGCCTCGTGGCGGACCGGTTCACTGCTGTGCCGCAAATCCGCCGACTGGCGGCCTTCGCCGGCGTCTGATATTTAAACCGACCTGTTTCTATGACCAAAACCAGCGTGAGAAAACTCATCGTCCTTTGCACCGCCGCTTTGACCGGCCTGTCCGCCGGTCTTGCCGCCGCCGAAATGCCCGCCAAGCCGAACATCGTCATCATCTTCACCGATGACCAGGGCTATGCCGACGTCGGCAAGTTTGGCGCGGAAGGCTTTCAGACGCCCAACCTCGACCGCATGGCGGACGAGGGCGCGGTGTTCCGGAATTTCCACGTCGCCCAGCCCGTCTGCTCCGCCTCGCGCGCCGCCTTGCTCACCGGCTGCTACCCGAACCGCATCGGCATCCACGGCGCCCTCGGGCCGCGCACGAAAGTCGGCATCAGCGACCAGGAGGTCACCCTGGCCCAGCTCCTCAAGGGGCAGGGTTACGTCACCGGCATGTTCGGCAAGTGGCATCTCGGTGATTCCCCGCAGTTCATGCCGCTCCGCCACGGCTTCGACACGTATTTCGGCCTGCCCATGTCCGTGGATTACTGGCCCGGCCATCCCGACCTCATCACCAATCTGCCGGCCAAGATGGCCGCGATCAAACGCGAATACCCCAACCTGCCCATCTACGACGGCGAGAAAAAATTCCGCGACGAGATGAGCATTGACGACCTCAACCACCTTACCACCTGGTATACCGAACGCTCGGTGAAATTCATCGAAGCGAACAAGGATCATCCGTTCTTCCTCTACCTCGCGCACAACATGCCGCACATCCCGCTCGGCGTGAGCGACAAGTTCCGCGGCAAAACCAAGCGCGGACTGTACGGCGACGTCATCGAGGAGATCGACTGGTCCGTCGGCCAGGTGCTCGCCGCGCTCAAGCGGAACGGTCTTGATAAAAACACCTTCGTCATCTTCACCTCGGACAACGGCCCGTGGCTCTGCTACGGCAATCATGGCGGCTCCGCCAAGCCGCTGCGGGAGGGCAAGGGCACGAACTGGGAGGGCGGCACGCGCGAACCCTGCATCATGCGCTGGCCCGGCCGGATCCCCGCCGGGGCGGACACCTGGGACATGCTGATGAGCATCGACCTGTTTCCCACCATCGCGAAGCTCGTCGGCGCCCCGCTGCCGGAACACAAGATCGACGGCCTGGACGTCTGGCCCATCATCGCGCGCCAGCCCGGCGCGAAGAACCCGCATGACGCGTATTGGTTCTACTATCAGGCCAACGCGCTCGAGGCCGTGACCACCAGCGACGGCGCGTGGAAATTGCAGTTGCCGCACACGTACCAAACGCTCGCCGGCCGGCCCGGCGGCACCAACGGTGTGCCGGTGAATTATTCGTATCGCCAGGTCAAAACGGAGGAACTTTACGATCTCGTGCATGATATCAGCGAGACCACGGATGTCTCCGCGCAGCACCCGGAGGTGGTGAAACGGCTCGAAGCCGCCGCCGAAAGCGCCCGCGCGGAACTCGGTGACGAGTTGACCAAACGCGCCGGCACCGGCCGCCGCCCGCCCGGGCAGCTTAAAGCGGTGGCAGCCGCCAGTCCCTCCGAAAATTAAATCAACCTGATTTGACCATGTTTAAAGCCTTTGCCAAAACCGGAATCATCCTTGTGGCCGTCTTGTCACTTGCCCCGGCGATGATTTCGGCGGCGGAACCCGCCCCGCCGGCGAAACCGAACATCCTGCTCATCGTCGCGGACGACCTGGGCTACGGCGATCTCGGCTGCTTCGGCTGCCAGGACATTCCCACGCCGAACATCGACCGTCTGGCGCACGAGGGGGTGCGCTTCACGCAGGCGTATGTTTACAACGTCTGTTCGCCCACCCGCGCCGCGCTGATCACCGGCGATTACGCCGAGCGCAACGGCATCCGCACCGTGCTCATGGGGGGCAATGCCCCGCAATTCGCGCATGCCGTCACGGTGGCGAAAGTGCTGCACGATGCCGGCTACGTGACCGGCCTGGTCGGCAAATGGCACCTGGGTTATTCCGGCGATGTCCTGCCCACGCGCATGGGCTTCGACGAGTTCTTCGGCTTTCACGGCGGCAAGATCGATTACTTCAAGCACACGGATTCCACGCAGAAGAACGGCACGCCCGAGGGCAAGCATGACCTGTGGGAAGGCGAAACGGAGATTTTCCGCCAGGGTTACAGCACCGACCTGTTCTCCGAACGCGCGCAAAAATTCATCCGCGACCATGCGAAGCAGACCTTTTTTCTGGAGCTGACCTACAATGCACCCCATTATGCGACCAGTTTGGGCGTGTATCAGGCTCCGGAGTCATACCTGAAACGGTTCGGGGTGACGGGCAGTCCGGACCGTACCCGGGGCGGCTATGCGGCCATGGTGAGCTGCATGGACGACGGCATCGGCCGGGTGCTGGCGGAACTCAAGGCGCAGGGACTTGATGACAAAACCCTCGTGATTTTCATCAGCGACAACGGGGCGGAAGTGGCCGGTTCCAACGGTCCCTTTTCCGGCGGCAAACATTCGGACAAGGAGGGCGGCATCCGGACCCCGTGGGTGGCGCGCTGGCCCGGGGTGATCCCACCCGGCACCGCGCGGGCGGATATTTTGCACGCGATGGATGTCATGCCGACCCTGCTGGCCGTGGCGGGGGTGACGCCGCCGCCGGGGCTGTCGTTTGACGGCACCAACGTGTGGTCCGCCTTCACGGGCGGCGCCCCGGTGCCGGCGCGGCCGATCTGCTTTCCGCCGGCCACCATCCGGCTCGGGCCATGGAAACTGCTCGCGGGCAAACTTTATGACATCGAGACGGACCCCGCGGAGAAGCACGATGTGGCGGCGGACCATGCGGACATCGTCGCGCAACTTTCCGCCCGGCTGGCCGTCTGGCAGCATGAGATGAAGATCAAAAAAGGGGCTGCCGCGCTGGAATGAACCGGAGTATTTGAAAAATGATTATGAAAAATGAAACTGTCCGCTGGTGGGCTTTGACCGCCGGAACGTTGGCGCTCGCCCTGTCCCCGTCCGTCCCCGCCGTCCGCGCGGCGGAAACCCTGCCGGCCAAACCCAACATCGTGCTCATCATCGCGGACGACCTGGGTTTCGGCGACACCGGCTGTTATGGCGGCACCAAGATTCCCACGCCGAACATCGACCGGCTGGGCGCGCAGGGCTTGCGTTTCACCGACGCTCACGCGACTTCCGCCACCTGCACGCCGTCGCGCTTCGCGTTGCTCACCGGCGAATATCCCTGGCGCAAGAACGGCACCGGCGTGCTCCCGGGTAACGCCGCGCTCATCATCGATCCCAACCACGCCACGCTTCCGTCCATCCTGAAGGGCGCCGGCTACCACACCGGCCTCGTCGGCAAGTGGCACCTCGGCCTCGGTGGCAAAGGCGGCCCGGATTGGAACGGCGACATCAAGCCCGGCCCGCTGGAAGTCGGCTTTGACTACTGCTTCATGCAGCCCGCCACCGGCGACCGCGTGCCGTGCGTGTATGTGGAAAACCATCGCGTGTACAATCTCGACCCAAAGGACCCCATCCAGGTCAGCTACGGCAAAAAGATCGGGAACGAGCCGACGGGCAAGGAACATCCCGAACTGCTGAAGATGGGCCTGAGCCTTGGTCATGACGGCACCATCATCAACGGCGTCAGCCGCATCGGTTTCATGACCGGCGGCAAATCAGCCCGCTGGGTGGACGAGGACAAGGCGGATGTGCTGACCGGCAAGGCGGTGGATTATATCCACCAGAACGCGGCCGGCCCGTTCTTCCTGGAATTCGCCACGCATGATCCCCATGTGCCGCGGATGCCGAACCCGCGCTTTGTGGGCAAGAGCGGCTGCGGCGTGCGCGGCGATGCGATCGTGGAATTCGACTGGTGCGTGGGGCAGATCCTCGCCGCGCTCGATCGCGAGCACCTGGCCTCAAACACCATCGTGGTCCTGTCCAGCGACAATGGCCCCGTGGTGGACGACGGCTACGATGACCGTTCCCCGGAGGAATTGAACGGCCACACCCCCGCCGGTCCCCTGCGCGGCGGCAAATATTTTGTCTATGAAGGCGGCACGCGCGTGCCGTTCCTCCTGCGCTGGACCGGCCGCGTGACCCCCGGCGTCACGGATGCCCTCGTGAGCCTGGTGGATTTCTCGGCCTCCTTCGCCGCGCTCACCGGCCAGACGATTCCCGCCGGCGACGCGCCGGACAGCGTGAATGTGCTGCCCGCGCTGCTCGGCCAGACCCAAGCCGGCCGCGACCGGCTGGTGGAGCATGACGGAGCCCGTACGTTCGGCTTCCGTGACGGCCTGTGGAAATACATCGCCCCGGACCAGCGCGCCCGCCCGGTGTATTCACCCTACGGCGAACTCTACGACCTCGGCCACGATCTGGGCGAAAAGCATAACCTCAACCCGACCATGCCGGACACGGGCAAGAAGCTGTCCGGCGAACTGGACCAGGTGCGGCACACGGTGGTCGGCGACCAGAAATTTTGAAAACGAATCATTCCTCCTTGAAAACACCCTCCTCAATTCACCGGTCGCTCCGGTTTTGCCTCGGCGGTTTGGCCGCAGTGCTGGTCGCGACGCTTTCAACCTATGCCGGCGTGGAGTTTCCCGGACCCACGCCCGGTGACGCCACATCGTCGCCGGCGGATTCCTCGTACACACTGGAGAATGCGGTCATCGCCGGATCCTGGCAGGTCACCGACGGCCACCTGGGCGCGGTGCGGCTGGTCAACAAGCTGACCGGCGCGTCGTTTGATCAAAGCGGCACGGAGCTGTTCCGCCTCGCGCTGACGCCGCCGGTGGCGAAAAAATCGAAGGGCACCGCCGTGGGCATCCGGCTGGAGCCGGACCGCGTGGTGGCGGTGGCCTCGCGCGACGGGGTGAACTGGACGGAACTGGCGTCGTATCCGCGTACAGAATTCGCGGGTGAGCCGCGAGTCGTCCGCCTCGGCAAAATGAACCTGCTGGCACAGGCGAAAAATCACAGCGACCTCGGCGCGCCCGGCCAATGCCGCATCACGGACTATTCCCTCGCGGCGGCCGGTCATTCGCCCGCCGAATTCACTTTCAAGGCGAAGGCGAACGAGGCGTCCGTGCGGGAATTTCCGTTCCCGGCCGGAACCGGCTTCATCTCCTGCCGCATCGACAAGGGCACGGACCAGGGAATGTCCTGGAGCCCGGCGCTGGCGCTGGTCTGGGAGGACGGCAAAAAGTTCCTGCTGGTCGGTTTGCGCGAGGCCCAGCCGGTGTTCAATGTCAGCACGGCGGATGGTGAAAAGATGCTGGATTCCAAACTGGACGACTACCCGGCGCTGGATCTGCCGGCGTCGGCCTTTCAATTGGTGGGGACGCCGCAATTGGTGCGCCTCGCCCCGGCGAAGGATGGCATCCGCGTGGCCGACCGCATCGGCGGCGTGGCGCTGACGGCCGAGCTGGTTTCGGATCGCGGCATTCACGCGCATTGGCAGGCCGAGTTGCGCGATGGGTCGAGCTATCTCCGCCAGACGGTGGAATTTTCCGCGCCGGATAAAACGGTTCCGCTCTATGCGGTCGAGTTGGGCGACCTCCATCTGCCCGGCGCGCAGACCGTCGGGTCCGTGCCCGGCTGCCCGGTGGCGGGCGATGGAATCTTCGCGGGCGTGGAGATGCCCGGCGCGCAGAATGCCCTCACCGGCGCGGGCGCGCGGGTGGGCGTGACGTGCAAGCTGGTGCTGTCGCCCGCGCAGAACTATTCCTTTGGCGCGGTGGCGGGCGTGGCCCCGGCCGGCCAGTTGCGGCGGGCGTTCCTGTACTACATCGAACGCGAACGCGCCCGGCCATCCAGCCCCTTCCTCCATTATAATTGCTGGTACGACCTCGGGTTCGACGTGGATGCGGCGAAAATGCTGGACGTGGTGAACCGGTACAACACGGAGCTGGTGCAGAAGCGCGGCGTGCCGGTGCAATCCTATCTGGTGGACGACGGCTGGGACGTGCCCGAAAGGGAATTGTGGCTGGAGAACCCGGAGAAATTCCCCGGCGGCTTCGCGGCGCTGAATGAAAAGATGGGCAAAGTGAACGCCCACCTGTCCATCTGGATCTCGCCGCTGGGCGGCTACGGCGGCCGCGAGGAGCGGACGGCCAGCGCCCAGAAGCTGGGCCTGATCCCGAAGGGCGCGGAATTGGACCTGTCGTATCCGGCCTACAAGGAATGGTTCCAGAACCGGTGCCTCAAGCTGATGCGCGAGGACGGCGTGAATGCGTTCAAGTGGGACAAAGCGGGCGAGGGCGTGAGCCCGCATTTCATGGCGCTGCTCGACGTGGCGCGGCATCTGCGGCGGCAGAATCCGGCGGTGTTCATCAATGTCACCGTGGGTACCTGGCCCTCGCCGTTCTGGCTGAACCATGTGGATTCCACCTGGCGCAACGGCAGCGCGGACGTGGGCTGGAGCGGCGTCGGTGATGAGCGCGAGAAGTGGATCACCTTCCGCGACGGCAACTGCCGGAAATTTTTTGTGGAACGCTCGCCGCTGTATCCGCTGAACTCGATGATGATGCACGGCATCGTGAGCGGCCGCCATTTCCAGGGCGAGCAGGTGGCCAAGGCCGGGACGCATCTGAAGCACGAGGCGCGCTCCTATTTCGCCGCCGGCATCTCGTTGCAGGAGCTCTATCTGACGCCGTCGCTGATGTCGCCGGAGGCCTGGGACGACGTGGCCGCCGCCGCCAAATGGGCGCAGGCGAACGCCGATGTGCTGCCGGATGCGCATTGGGTCGGCGGCGATCCGCTGAAGCTGCAGCCCTACGGCTATGCCGCGTGGAATCCGCGCAAAGCCACGCTGATGGTCCGCAATCCCTCGGACCATGCCCAAAGCATCACGCTGGAGGCGGGCACGGTGTTCGACCTGCCGTCCGGCGCGGCCACCGCGTATGCGCTGAAATCACCCTACGCGGATCAACGGGTGCCGGCGCTGTCGCTGACGGCCGGGCAGCCGCAAACCGTCACCCTGGAACCGTTCGAGGTGCTGGTTTTTGACGCCCGCCCGGCGGGCAATTGATTTAAAAAAACAAAACAAACCACCAAAGATGCCCTTATGAAAACAAAATTATTCTCCCTCCTGCTCGGCGGCACGTTGCTCGCCGGGCTCAACGCCTCCGCGCAGCATCTTTGGTGGGATCTCACAGGCAGCGGCGCGCAGACGTGTCTCTACGGCGAAATCACGGTGCTCGCGACGCATGAGACGACGTATTACTGCGGCGCCAACTGGCATCCGGGCGAGCCCGCCGGCGGCTATTGCGGCATCCAGCACAACGAACCGACCGAGCGGCGCACGATTTTCTCCATCTGGGACACCTCGCCGACCTTGCACCCGAAGGTGACCGAGGCCGATCCGATCACCGTGGCCGGACGGTTCGGCGGCGAGGGCGAGGGCGGTCACACGCACGCCCTCTGGGAATGGAAGACGAACGAGACGTTCCAATTCTATGTCACCAAGCAGCCCGGCACCAATGCGGACACCACGGATGCCAAGTATTATGTCTTTGATCGCACCGCGAAAAAGTGGCGGCACCTGGCCACCATCAATTGTCCGAACGGCGGCCAGACCAGTGTGACCACGCTGGGCGGCGGGGTGAATTCATTCCTGGAGAACTTTTCCGGCCAGGATGGTGATGTGCCCCGGCTGGCGATCTACCGGCTGTGGATGGGTTCGGATGCGGATCATCTCGCCTGTCTGACCAAGGCGGTGGGCGACGGCAAATGGGGCGAACTGCATGACGCGTATTTCCTGGCCGCCGGCACCAAGGAGAATCTGGACGCCACGTTCGCCCGGCTGGAAGCCACCTGCGGCAAGCCGGCTTTTGGCGGCGAAGGCATCAATCTGCCGCTGCTCACGGACCGCCCCCTGTCCAAGAAACTGATCAAACAATTGAAACATCTGCCCCAGGCTGCGCCGCTCAAAGACGCGGCCGCGAACTGATGAAAAGGTTCGCCCGCATCGTTACCCTCGCCGCCGGCCTGGCCGGGCTTTGGCCCGCCGGGTTGAAGGCGCAGACCAATCCGCCGGCGGCCGGGGTGCCGGCGGTTTCGGAGGCGCGCGTGGAGGCGCTGAAGAACCTGCGTTTCGGCATGTTCGTGTGCTGGTCGTTCAGCACGTTCTCCGGCAAGGAATGGACGCGGGGCGTCACGAATATCGATCTATTTGCCGCGAAAGATTGCGACACCGACCAATGGGCGAAGACGGCAAAGGAAGCGGGCATGGGGTACATCCTGTTTCTCACGAAGCATCACGACGGGTTTTGCCTGTGGGACACGGACACCACCGGTCGCAAGGTTACCAAGGCGCCATTGGGCCGGGATGTTCTGGCCGAGGTGCGGAAGTCCTGCGACAAATACGGTCTCAAGCTGGCGCTGTATTTTTCCGAAGGTGAATTTGCGGACAACGGACTCTATCACCCCGGCGGCTACACGCCGGAGCTGAAGAAGGCGCAACTGGCGGAATTGCTCACGCGCTACGGTCCGGTGGAATACATCTGGTTCGACCACGCGCAGACGGACGGCGGCCTGAGCCATGCGGAGACGGCGGCGTGGGTGAAACACTTTCAGCCGGACTGTTTCGTTGGCTTCAACAATGGCGATCAGACGGGTGCGGACATCCGTCTGGGCGAGCTGGGCCATGCTGCCACGCTGACGGATGCCACGGGCGCGGGCATCGGCAAACAGACCCATGAACAGGCGACCCATTACCGGTTGGCGGAGTTCACCTACCCAATCCTGCCCACCAAGCACGAAGGCGGGGCCAAATGGTTCTATTCGCTGCCGAAGCACGATGGCCTGTGCCTGCCGGCGGAAAAGATTTTCGCGGATTACCAGGGCGCGGTGAAGTATGGGAATATTTTCTCGCTGGATGTCGGGCCGGACTATAACGGCCAGCTGCGGGACATCGATGTGAAGACGTTGCAGCAGGTGGGCCGGTATGTGCGCGGCGAGGCGACGCCGCCGTGAGTTGTTCAATGGCCGCTTAGACAGCTGAGGATATTGTCCAAGGCGGCTGAATCTTTGACTGGAAGCGTCAAGCTTGGCGTGTTCAGCACGGATTGGATATAGACTGCGTAAACCGCCTTGGTTCGGGTCACCAGCAGCAATTGCCGTCCGATGTTTTTTTCGGTCAGGGTGGCCAGTTTGGAAATATCCGTACCGGTGACAACCAGACCCATGGTTTGGCCGCCGACGGGCCGGTCAGCCGGGTCGGTGGCAAAGACCTCTGCCTGAAAGGTGACGTCCGGGGATGCCGGCAGATTAGCAACTGTGGTGCTGCCTTGGGCGAGGACGGTGTTGGCGACATTGGTCAGACTGTCCGTGACGAGGTAGCCTTCAAATGGCTGTGTTCCGAAAGACCGCTGGGGAGCGTTGTCAACCTGCTGCTCTGCCGGTCCTCCGGTGGTCGTGGGTTCCCAGCGGACCACAAGGCCGTTCCGGATGTCGATTCCGAATCCAACCAATCCGTTGGTCTGGCGCGGATTGTGGGGAAACAAATACTCGAAATCAAAACCGTTTTCGCCACTTTTTAAAATGAAGGTGGGCGGTCCGAACAGGTTGGTCAGGCTGGCCGGGGTCATGCCCGGGACAATGAGCCGGGCCAGTTCGCTTTGACTGTAACGCTTGACGAGATGCAGGTGAGTGGTGCCAGACTTTGGCGGCGGGTTTTGACCGCAGCCGAGGATTGATCCCAGTGCCATCAAAGCCAGACAAAGGGCGAGTGTTTTTTTCATAAGTGTCATTTGCACTGGTGCTCCGTGAGTTTCTGCAAGTCACAGTGAGGGTCATGATGAAGCTTGTCAACAAGGTTCCCAATCCGGAAAATCAGAACACCTTGTGTGACGCAACCCGACCCCTCCCCCATAAGGGGGATTGTGTTTGCGGGCCGTTCGTTCCAAGCTAAATGTTTTGTATAAAGCTGAATCAACCATGCGGATGATTATGAAAGGAACCACACTTTTGCGCGCCGGGATTTTGCTTCCCGGGCTGGCCATCAGCTTGCTGTCCGCGGCCGCCCAAGCCGCCGAGGTGGCCCCGCCGACGCCGTACGGCCCGGTGCCCACGGCGCGGCAAATCGCGCATGAGGAGATGGAGTTCTATGGGTTCGTCCATTTCACCGTGAACACCTTCACGGGCCGGGAATGGGGGCTGGGCGACGAAGCGGAATCCGTTTTCAATCCCACCGATTTCAGCGCGGAACAGATTGTGCAGACCGCCAAAGATGCGGGCATGAAGGGGCTGATCCTGACCTGCAAACATCACGACGGCTTCTGCCTCTGGCCGTCGGCCTACACGACTCATTCCGTGACCAACTCCACGTGGCAGAACGGCCGCGGTGATGTCGTGCGGGCGATGTCCGACGCCTGCCGCAAGGCCGGGCTGAAGTTCGGCGTTTATCTTTCGCCATGGGACCGCAATCGCGCGGACTACGGCACGCCTGCCTACATCCCGCACTACCGCGACCAGCTCCGCGAACTGCTGACGAATTACGGCCCCATCTTTGAAGTGTGGTTTGACGGCGCGAATGGCGGCGACGGCTATTACGGCGGCGCGAAGGAGAAGCGGAGCATCGACCGCAAAACGTATTATGACTGGCCGAACACGTGGTCCATCGTCCGCACCTTGCAGCCGGACGCGGCGATGTTCAGCGACGGCGGGCCGGATTTGCGCTGGGTGGGAAATGAACGCGGCTTTGCCGGCGACCCCAGCTGGGCCACGCTGAACGCGGCGGACTTTTTCCCGGGGCAGGCGGATGAGAAGCGCCTGAACAGCGGCGACCGTCCGGGCACCGACTGGGTTCCGGCCGAGTGCGATGTCTCGATCCGGCCCGGCTGGTTTTACCACGCCACGGAAGATGCGAAGGTGAAGACGCCCAGGCAGTTGCTGGATATCTATTATAAATCCGTGGGCCGGGGCGCCTGCCTGAACCTGAACCTGCCGCCGGACAAACGCGGCCGGATCAACGAGGCGGACGTGCAGTCGCTGCACGAGTTCCGGCGCATCCTGGATGCGACGTTCGCCCACAATCTCGCCTGGGCCACCAAGGTTTCCGCCAGCAACACCCGCGGCCAGTCCCGCGAATTCGGTCCGGAGAATGCGGTCCGGCCCCGGCCGGGCAAGTATTGGGCCACGGATGACGGCGTGACCAATGCGGAGCTGGTGCTGGAGTGGCCCCGCCCGGTCACGTTCAACGTGGTGAGCCTGAAGGAATATCTGCCGCTCGGCCAGCGCATCGGGGCATTCGCGCTCGACCAATGGCAGGCCGGCCAGTGGGTCCGGTTCGCGGCGGGCACGAGCATCGGGAGCCACCGGCTGATCCGGGGCGAACCCGTCCGCACCGGCAAAATCCGGCTGCGCATCACGGACGCGCCGGCGGGTCCGGCGCTCGCGGAGTTGGGGGTGTATGCCGAGCCGGCCAAGCCGTGAGATTGATTGTGAACAACTTCAGGCAAACCATCCGGATTTTTCTGGCCGCAGTGATCCTGGCCGGCGTTGCGCGGGCTTTCCCCGCCGGCGCGGGGCCGGTCTATGCGGTGGTGGTGTCGGCGGCCACGGCGCACGACCGCGATTGGGCGGCGGTGGTCGGCGCCTTGCAGGCAAAACATCAGGCAACGGTCATCACGGTGACGAATGTCTTTGGCCCGGAGTGCCGGGCGGAACTGCGCCGGCGGCAGCCGGAGTATGTCGCGTTTGTGGCGAAGCCGGCGGAACTGGGGCCGGAATTCGTACGGCAGGTGCACCTGCTGTCGCGCACGATGGACGAGGATCCCTATGATGATTTCCTGTGGGGCATCATCACCGGCGCAACCCCGGAGGCGGCGCTGCGGCTGGCCCGGGTGGACCGGCCGCTGGTGGTGCGGCGGGCGCTGACGACGACCGGGATCAAGACCGGCCCGCTCGACGCCTGCCTGACGCTGAGCGACGGCCGGGCGGGGGATTTTTTGCTGAAGAACGCCGCCGGAGAGATTCACGGGACGAAGACCAACGACACGCTTTCGGCGCATGAGCGGTTCCTGGAATATTACAATACGAACGACGTGGACCTGCTGGTGACGTCGTCGCACGCCACGGAAGCGAACCTGGAGATGCCGTTCTCGGACGGCTCCATTGTGACCGGCGGCGGGCGGATGTTCATGGTGGACAAGGCGGGGATGCACGCGTTCGTCCGGGCCACGCGCGATCCGGCCGCCAGCGGGTCGTGGTGCCTGGCCCCGGGCGGCGCGGCGCGGCGGGCGGCATGGGCGCAGGCAACGACGGCACCCGAACTGCGGCGGACGGAGAATCCGAAGGTTTACCTCGCGGCGGGCAACTGCCTGATCGGCGATGCGATGAACTCGGCCGATTCGCTGGTGATGGACTGGTTGACCGGTCAGGGCGTGGACCAGTTTGTGGGTTACACGGTGGAGACCTGGTATGGGGCGGGCGGCTGGGGCACGCTGGAGTTGTGGCAGGATTATGGCGGCCAGAATGATCTCGCGGAGGCGTTTTTCCTGAACAACCAGCGGATCATCCACAAGCTGGTGACGAAGTTTCCGGCGGCCGCCGGCCTGGCGCCGGACCAGGCCACGCTGGCGCGTCTCTTGGACAACGACGGCAGCGCGGCCCCGCCGGGGATGGCGCAGTTGCTGGCGGTGCTCGCGACGGTGCCGGCGGCGGAGCGGAACGAGTTGCTGGGGTGCCTGTATGACCGGGATGTGGTGGCTTTCTACGGCGATCCCGCGTGGGAGGCCCGGCTGGACCCGGCCCGGGCGGAATCGCCGGTGCGCTGGCACTGGAGCGGCGGGCCGACGGAGCGCGTGCTGGAACTCACGTGCCTGACCGATTTCAAAAAAGATGAGCTGATCATCCGGCCGCCGGAGCGGATGAAACATCCCCGGGTGACGGCGTCCGCCGGGCTGGACGTGCAAGCGAACGGCAAGTTTGTCTGGATCAATCATCCGGACCTGACAGCGGGCAAAACCTGCCGGCTGGTGATCGCCGCGGACCCGCTCTGAAATTTTTACGTTTTCTATGAAACCATCCATCCTTGACACATTATTGGGGAATTTCAAACCGGACACTCAGGCCAGCATTCCGCCGGCCGTGCAAAAGGCCCTGTACCTCGCGCGCCATCTGCAGGAGCGCGCCACGGAATTGCAGACCCCGCCGGAAAAACGGCAGCAGGCCGAGCTGGACCGCATGCTCCAGACGCCGTCGGACAAGGCCACGCTGGCGCAGATCACCGACCAGGCGTTCCGTACCAATGACGCGCACCGCGCGGTGGAGCATCTCATCCACATCCTCGACGTGCAGGGCGTGCCGCGCTTTTTCGGCCCGATGGACCGCACCCTGATGAAGGGCTTTCAATCGTTCGGCGGCTACATGCCCGGCGTGGCGCTGCCGCTGGTGAAGGATCACATGCAGAAGGAGACGGCGAACGTCATCCTGCCCGGCGAAAAGGACCTGCTGGTGAAGCATCTGGCGGAACGGACGCGCGAGGGCGTGCGGATGAACGTCAATTTCCTCGGCGAAACGATTTTGAGCGAGCCGGAGGCGGAAAAGCGGTTGCAGCAGTATCTGCAAGGCTTGCAATGGGCGGAGACCGAGGTGGTCTCGATCAAGATCTCCACGGTGTATTCGCAGATCTCCGCGCTGGCGCGCGAGCACACGGTGGCGACGCTGTGCGACCGGCTGGAACGGCTGTTCCTCACCGCCGGGCGCGCGCAGTTCAAGCGGCCGGACGGCACGGTGGTGCCGAAGTTCGTGTATCTGGACATGGAGGAATACCGGGACAAGGAACTGACGGCGGAGGCGTTCATGCGCACGCTGGACCGTCCGGGCCTGACGGGCATCACGGCGGGCATCGCCTTGCAGGCCTACATCCCGGATTCCTACGGCACGCTGCTGCAGATCCAGGAATGGGCGCGGAAGCGCGTGGCGGCGGGCGGCGCGCGCATCACCATCCGGCTGGTGAAGGGGGCGAACATGGAGAGCGAGCGCGCGGAGTCCTCGGTGAAGGGCTGGCCGCAGGCGCCGTACAAGACCAAGCGCGAGACGGACGCGAATTACAAGCGCATGGTGCATGAACTTCTGCGGCCGGACAATCTGGCGGCGATGAACGTGGGCCTGGCGTCGCACAATCTCTTTGACCTCGCCTACGGGCTGGTGCTCACCCACGAGCGGCAGGCGCTGGACCGGGTGCAGTTCGAGATGCTCGAAGGCATGGCGAACCACCAGCGGCGCGCGCTGTTCGAGATGTCGAACAACCTGCTGCTCTACGCGCCGGCCTGCAAGAAGGCGCATTTCCTCAACGCCATCGGCTATCTCATCCGCCGCCTGGACGAGAACACCGGGCCGGAGAATTTCCTGCGCCACGCGTTCAAGATCAAGGTGGGCACGCCGGAATGGCAGCAGCTGGAGAAGAGCTTCCTGGATTCGTTCACGGCCATCGCCACCACGGGCACGGCTCCGCGGCGGACGCAAAACCGCCAGGTGCCGCCGGCGCGGGTGGATGCCGTGGCCAAGGGGTGGGCGCAGCTGGAGAGCGAGCCGGACACGGATTTCGCGCTGCCGCAGAACGGCGAGTGGGCGCGGCAGATCGTCGCCAAGTGGCAGCCGCTGCACGGCGACCGGGCGGCGCAGATTCCGCTGGTGATCGGCGGGGTGGATCTTCTGGAAGGCCGGACCGTGCGCGATTGCGCGGATCCCTCGCGGCCGGGCGTGACGGTGGGCAAATACCGCCTCGCGAGCGAGGCGGATGTGGTGCGCGCGGTGGAAATCGCCGACGCGGATCCGGACGGCTGGCGGAAGCTGACGCCGGCGGCCCGGTCCAAGATTCTGGCGGACGTGGCGCAGGCCCTGCGCGAGGCGCGGGGCGATCTCATGGGCGCGGCGCTGGCGGACGGCGGCAAGACGCTGCCGGAATCCGACCCGGAGGTTTCCGAGGCGATCGATTTCCTGGAATTCTACCGCGACAACGCGCGCTGGTGGCAGGAGCAGCCCACGCTGAAGGCGCAGGGCAAGGGCGTGGTGGTGGTCGTCTCGCCGTGGAACTTTCCCATCGCGATCCCCTGCGGCGGCATCGCCGCGGCGCTGGCGGCGGGCAACACCGTCATTCTCAAGCCGGCATCCGACACGGTGCTGGTGGCGTGGGAACTGTGCCAGTGCTTCTGGCGCGCGGGCGTCTCGAAGAATGTTTTGCAGTTCGTCCCGTGCCCCGGCGGCGGGGCGGGCCGGCAACTCATCAAGCATCCGAAGGTGAGCGCGGTCATCCTGACCGGCGGCACGGAAACGGCGCTGACGATGCTGCGGGACCATCCGCGGCTGAACCTGTTCGCGGAAACGGGCGGCAAGGACGCGACCATCGTGACCGCGGTCTCCGACCGCGACCAGGCGATCAAACATATTCTGCATTCGGCGTTCAGCCACGCGGGGCAGAAGTGCTCCGCCACGTCGCTGCTGCTGTTGCAGAACGAGGTGTATGACGACCCGGTGTTCCGGGCCGGCCTGTGCGAGGCGGTGCAGAGTCTCACCGTGGGTTCCGCCTGGGAACTGGACACGAAAATGGGCCCGCTCATCCGCCCGCCCGGCGGCGACCTGGAAACGGCGCTGAAGGTGCTGGAGCCGGGCGAGGAATGGGCGCTGATGCCGCAGCCGGTCGACGGCAACCCGTGCCAGTGGACGGCGGGCATCAAATACGGCGTGCGGCCGGGCAGCTTCACGCACATGACGGAATTTTTCGGCCCGGTGCTGGCGGTCATGCGGTTCGAGACGCTGGCGGAGGCGGTCGCGCTGGTGAACCAGACGGGCTTCGGCCTGACGAGCGGGCTGGAAAGCCTGGACGAGCGCGAATGGGATTACTGGAAGGACCACGTGCACGCGGGCAACCTGTACATCAACCGCGTGACCACGGGGGCGATCGTGCTGCGCCAGCCGTTCGGCGGGCTGGGCAAATCGGTCTTCGGCGCGGGCATGAAGGCGGGCGGCCCGAACTACGTGGCGCAGTTCATGAACTTCACGGATGCCGGTTCGCCCCGGCTGTCCGGCCGGCTCTCGCGGCCCACGCTGGCGACGGTCTGCCAGGGGTTGCAGACGCACAAGCATCCGGAGGCGGAGCGCATCGCGGCGGCGATTTTGAGCTGCGAAACGGCGCAGCTGACCGAGTTCGGCGCGCAGCACGATCATTTCAAGCTGGTGGGCCAGGACAATGTGCGCCGCTACCTGCCGTTTGAAAATGTGCGCGTGCGCGTCCACGCGGCGGACAGCGCGTTCGACATTTTTGTGCGCGTTTGCGCCGCGCATGCGGCGGGCTGCCGCGTCACGGTGAGCACGCCGCCGGACCTGGGCGCGCCGGCTGTGCAATTGCTGGAGGAGCTGACGGAATCATGGGCGGGCGCGGTGGAATTCGTCGAGGAAACGGACGGGCAACTGGTGGCGGCCATCCAAGCCGGGCAGACGGACCGGGTGCGCTACGCGGCGCCGGACCGCGCGCCGGTGGCGGTGCTGCTGGCGGGCGGCGAGGCGGGCGGCTGCGTGATCGGCACGCCGGTCTCCGGCGAGGGCCGGCTGGAGCTGCTCTGGTATGTGTGCGAACAAAGCATCAGCACGGATTACCATCGCTATGGCAACTTGGGCAACCGCGCCCAGGAGCAGCGCGCGGAAGTCTTGTGATGCGGGGACGGGGCGGAAAAACCGCCTGAAACCTGGTTTGCGGACGGGGCGTCCGATAGAGGCACAACCCCGGCGGCGCGGCGCGGAGAGTCCGCGCCGTCCGCAGGGGATGACGGAACCACCGCAAACCAAAAGCAAATGAAACGGAAAAGCATCGGCAGTCCGGCCAGTGGCTGGCAAAACTTCACCTGGCTCCTCGGCCTGACGGCTGTGCTGGCCGCCGCTGTCGCGCGGGCGGATGCCCCGGCGGCCATCTCCGGCATCTATCCCGGGTTGGCGATGTTCAACCATGAGGGCGAATGCGGCACGGGCGCGGTGGTGCCGTGGGCCGGGCGGCTCTGGGCCATCACGTACGGCCCGCACAAGCCTTACGGTTCCACGGACAAACTTTATGAGATCACGCCGGGGCTGGCGCAGATCGTCCGGCCGGAGAGCGTGGGCGGCACGCCGGCGAACCGGATGATCCATCGCGAGTCCGGCCAGTTGGTCATCGGCCCCTACCTTATCGACACCCAAGGCGATGTCCGCGTCATCTCGCCCAAGGTGATGCCGGGCCGGCTTACGGCCAATGCCCGGGACCTGGCCGACCCGGCGAACAAAATCTACTTTGCCACGATGGAGAAGGGGCTTTACGAGGTGGATGTGCATACACTGGCCGTCACCGGATTGATCCGGGACGCCAACACACTTTCGCTCAAGCCCGGGCAGCTGAAAGATTTCCATCCGGCACCGGTGGTCACGAAGCTGCCGGGCTATCACGGGAAAGGACTGTATTCCGGCCAGGGCCGCGTGATTTTTGCGGAGAACGGCGAATACGGCAGGGCGGCGGAGACCGACCCGGCCACGCCCAGCGGGGCGCTGGCGGAATGGCGGACGCCGGGCGAGGATTGGCAGCGGATCCGGCACAACCAGTTCACCGAGGTCACCGGGCCGGGCGGAATCTATGGCAGCGAACATCCGGACACCGATCCGGTCTGGGCGCTCGGCTGGGATTTCCGTTCGGTGATCCTCATGTGCCTGGACCAGGGCGCGTGGCATTCCTACCGGTTGCCCAAGCCGGATCATTCTTATGACGGGGCGCATGGCTGGTACACGGAATGGCCGCGCATCCGCGACATCGGCGAGGACGATCTGCTGATGACGATGCACGGGGCGTTCTGGCATTTCCCGAAAAACTTTTGCGCCACGAATTCCGCCGGCATCGCGCCGCGGTCCACTTACTTGAAAATCCTGGGCGATTTCTGCCGCTGGAATGACCGCATCGTGCTCGGCTGCGATGACGCGGCGGTCATCGAGGTGCCCCGCGCGATGAAGGGCAGACTGGCGCCGACGGGCCAGGCGCAGTCGAATCTGGAATTCATCAAGCCGGCGCAATTGGACCAGTTTGGCCCGCTGCTCGGGCGCGGGGCGGTGTGGCTGGATGATCCGGTGAAAGCGGGCGAAGCTTCCGATCCGTTTCTGTTCTCCGGCTTTGATTATCGCACGCTGTTTCTCGCGCAGGATGGGGCCGCGCCGGCGACCTTCACGCTGGAGGTGGACGCGAAAGGCAACGGCACGTGGGAGAAATTGCGCGATATCGAGGTGCCGGCGCACGGCTCGGCGTGGACGGAGTTTTCGGCGACGGAAACCGGCGCCTGGGTGCGGGTGAAAGCGAACACTGAATGCGCGCAAGCCACGGCTTATTTCCTTTACCGCAATGCGGACAAACGCAGTCCGGCGGCGGCGGCGATTTTTGACGGGGTTGCCAACGCCGGGGATACCCAGGTGAGCGGCGGTCTTTTGCATGAGCGGGGCGGGGATGCCCGGACGCTGCAATGCATCGCGGCCGATGGGGGCTCCGCGTGTTACGAACTGGATGGCGCCTTGCAGCTGCGCGCGACCAATGATCCGGCGAGCGTCGCGTGGGCGGTCACAAACCTGGCCATCCCGCGCGACTTTCTGACGGCGGACGATGCCTCGGTGGTCTGCGTGGAGAACGGTCACCGCTGGCGGCTGCCGAAGGGGGATGCGTCGTATGAAGCTCCCGGCGCGGGGGCGGATGAACGGGTCTGCCGGGAAGTGGTGACGGAGCGGGATGTTTTCAATGCGTACGGGACATTCTATGAATTGCCGGCGGAGAGCGCCGGCGGGTTCGGCAAAATCCGGCCGATCTCCTCGCATAACCTCCATGTGCGCGATTATGCCTCGTATCGCGGCCTGATGGTGATGAGCGGCGTGTCGGCCGCGGCGCAGGGGGAACACATTGTGCGTTCGGACGATGGCAAATGCGCGCTGTGGCTGGGGGCGATCGATGACCTCTGGCAATTGGGCAAACCGCATGGCACGGGCGGGCCGTGGAACCATACGGCGGTGTCGGCCGGACAGGCCTCCGATCCGTACCTGATGACCGGTTATGATCACAAGCGCCTGACGCTGGCGGCGGCGGCGTCCGCGCCGGTTTCGTTCCGGGTGGAGGTGGATATCACCGGCACGGGAAAATGGGTGGCTTGGAAGGATTTCAGCATCGCCCCGGGGCAAACCATGGAATATCGTTTTCCGGAAGCGTTTTCGGCTTACTGGGTGCGGCTGACGGCGGATCGGGATTGCCGGGCGACGGCGGTTTTCCAGTATGATTGAAGCCTCGCGACGGCGGGGCAAGGGCGGAATGGATTGTTGATGCAATATATTCTCGAACATATCGGCGTGAGCATCGCGGCCATCACGGGCGTGCTGGCGGCGCGCGGCAAACAGGTGGACCTCTTCGGGGTGCTCGTGCTGGCGCTGGTGACGGCGTTCGGCGGCGGGACCATCCGCGACGTGCTGCTGGGGAAGCTGCCGGTGTTCTGGATGGCGGACCAGCGGTACATTCTCAACGCCTCGGTCACGGCGGTCATCACCTTCTATTTGGTGCGTTACCATGAGCTGCCCGGGGCGGTGCTGATGGTGGCGGACGCCTTCGCGCTGGCGCTGTTCACGATGATCGGGACCCGCAAGGGGATGGCCTTTCCGGTCGCGCCCTCCATCGCGGTGATGATGGGGGTGATCACGGGCGTGGCGGGCGGCATTTTGCGCGACCTGCTGATCGGCGAGATTCCGCTGGTGTTCCGCCGGGAGATTTATCTGTATGCCACGG
>Ga0316222_1001437_pt1 | contig 29098 bp, 20 predicted proteins | sample TBH18011metaG_FD_206008 | JGI IMG/M metagenome (GOLD analysis project Ga0316222, IMG submission 206008) | Freshwater microbial communities from Trout Bog Lake, Wisconsin, USA - TBH18011 | ecosystem: Environmental > Aquatic > Freshwater > Lake > Hypolimnion/Profundal zone | place: USA: Wisconsin... | reverse complement strand
CTACATCCGCTTTGTGAACCAGTTTCCGATGACAGTCACTGGCAAGATCCAGAAGTTCAAAATCCGGGACGAAATGAAGCTCGAACTCGGCCTGCACGAAGCCCCAACCGCCTGATTGCTGGCATTGCCTGAAAGAACCCTTATGCCCATACTGGAAACCCAACTCAATCCGCGCTCGGCCGATTTTCTGGCCAACGTGCAGGCCATGCGTGCCGTGGTGGACGCACTCAATGCCCAGGTTGCCAAAGCGGCACTCGGCGGCGGCACGGCGGCACGGGCCAAGCACGTGGCGCGCGGCAAACTACTGCCGCGCGACCGGGTGGCCATGCTGCTCGACCCCGGCACGCCGTTTCTGGAGCTGTCGCCGTTGGCTGCACTCGGGCTGTACCCGGACCGCGACGGCAGTGACAGCGCACCCAGTGCCGGTGTCATTGCGGGCATCGGGCGCGTCAGTGGCGTGGACTGCATGATCGTCTGCAACGACGCCACCGTGAAGGGCGGAACCTATTACCCGATGACGGTGAAGAAGCACCTGCGCGCGCAGGAAGTGGCGGCGCAAAACCACCTGCCGTGCATTTATCTGGTGGACTCGGGCGGCGCCAACCTGCCCAACCAGGACGAAGTGTTTCCGGACCGCGACCACTTCGGCCGCATCTTCTTCAACCAGGCCACCATGAGTGCGCAGGGCATTGCCCAAATTGCGGTGGTGATGGGCAGTTGCACGGCGGGCGGCGCCTATGTGCCGGCCATGAGCGACGAAACCATCATTGTTAAAAACCAGGGCACCATTTTTCTGGGTGGCCCGCCGCTGGTGAAAGCGGCCACCGGCGAGGTGGTGAGCGTGGAAGACCTGGGCGGCGGTGATGTGCACACGCGCCTCTCGGGCGTGGCCGACCACCTGGCACAGAACGACTTGCACGCGCTGTCGCTGGCACGCACTGCCGTGGCCCACCTGAACCGGGGCAAAACGCCCGCCCTGGCTGTGCGCGAAAGCCGGCCACCGCGCTTTGCCACGGAAGAACTCTACGGCGTGATCCCGACCGACACGCGCAAGCCGTTTGACGTGCGCGAAATCATTGCGCGTATCGTGGACGATTCCGAGTTCCATGAATTCAAGCCGCGTTACGGCACCACGCTGGTGTGCGGCTTTGCGCACGTGGAAGGCATGCCGGTGGGCGTGATTGCCAACAACGGCATTTTGTTTTCCGAGTCGGCGCTCAAGGGCGCGCACTTCATCGAGCTGTGCTGCCAGCGCAAGATACCGCTGGTGTTTTTGCAGAACATCACCGGCTTCATGGTCGGGCGCAAATACGAAAACGAAGGCATAGCCCGCAACGGCGCCAAGATGGTGACGGCGGTGGCAACGGCCAGCGTGCCCAAGTTCACCATCATCATTGGCGGCAGTTTTGGTGCCGGCAATTACGGCATGTGTGGTCGCGCCTACAGCCCGCGTTTCCTGTGGATGTGGCCCAACGCGCGCATCAGCGTGATGGGTGGGGAACAGGCCGCCAGCGTGCTGGCGACGGTACGGCGTGACGGCATGGAAGCCAAGGGCGAAACCTGGAGCATGGAGGAGGAGGAAGCCTTCAAGGCCCCGATCCGGCGCCAGTACGAAGAGCAGGGCCACCCGTATTACGCCACCGCCCGCCTGTGGGACGACGGCATCATCGACCCGGCCGACACGCGCCGGGTGCTGGCCCTGGGCTTGTCGGCGTCGCTCAATGCGCCGATCCCCGATACCCAGTTTGGCGTGTTTCGGATGTAAGCCATGGCTGCCATTCAAACCACCCAACAGGGCGCCGTGCTGACCCTCACACTGAACCGGCCCGAGGTACGCAACGCCTTCAACGACGACGTTATTCTGGAATTGACGCGCGCCTTCCAGGACGCCGGTCAGCGCGCCGACGTGCGTGCCGTGGTGCTGGCGGCCGAAGGCCCCGCCTTTTGTGCCGGTGCCGATCTGAATTGGATGCGCCGCATGGCCGACTACACGCACGCCGAAAACGTGGCCGATGCGGCAGCGCTGGCGACCATGCTGGAGGTCATTTACCGCTGCCCTAAGCCCACCGTGGCGCGTGTGCAGGGCGACGTGTTTGCCGGCGGTGTCGGTCTGGTGGCGGTGTGCGACGTGGCGGTCAGCGTGGACAGCGCCACCTATTGCCTGAGCGAGGTCAAGCTGGGCCTGATACCCGCCACCATCAGCCCCTACGTGATCCGCGCCATGGGCGCACGCTCCGCGCACCGCTATTTTCTGAGTGCTGAACGCTTCAGCGCGGCCGAGGCGCACCGCATCGGGTTTGTGCACGCGGTGGTGGCGGCCGATGCGCTGGATGCGCAGGTGGACGCCATCGTGCAGTCGCTGGTGGTGGCGGGTCCGGTGGCGGTGTGCCGTTGTAAGGCGTTGCTGCAGGACGTGGCCGGATGCGACATCGACGCCGCACTGATCGCACGCACGGTAGACGGCATTGCCGACATCCGAACCAGCGCGGAAGGCCGCGAGGGCGTGCAGTCGTTTCTGCAAAAACGCAAGCCCGACTGGCTGCTCTGAGTTCACGGCACCACTGCTTCACCGATTCACCGATTCACCGAATCACAGGAAACCTTCCATGTTCAAAAAAATACTGATTGCCAACCGGGGCGAAATCGCCTGCCGCGTCGCGCAAACGGCACGCCGTCTGGCGGTGCAGACCGTGGCCGTGTATTCGGATGCCGACGCCAACGCCCAGCACGTGGCGGCCTGTGACGCAGCGGTGCACATCGGCGGCAGCGCGCCGCGTGACAGCTACCTGCGCTGGGAAAAAATCATTGAAGCGGCGCTCGCCTGCGGGGCTGAAGCGGTGCATCCGGGTTATGGTTTTCTGAGCGAAAACGAAGACTTCGCCAACGCCTGCGCCGCGGCCGGTCTGGTGTTCATTGGCCCGCCACCCTCGGCCATCCAAGCCATGGGGCTGAAAGCCGAATCCAAGCGCCTGATGGAACACGCTGGCGTGCCGTTGGTGCCGGGCTACCACGGCGCCGACCAGGACCCGGCGCTGCTGCAGCGTGAGGCTGACCGCATCGGTTACCCGGTGCTGATCAAGGCCAGTGCCGGTGGCGGTGGCAAGGGCATGCGCGTGGTGGACCGGTCAGAAGATTTCGCTGCGGCACTGGCGAGTTGCCAGCGCGAAGCCATCAACAGCTTTGGTGACGACGCGGTGTTGATTGAAAAATATGTGCAGCGCCCGCGCCACATTGAAATCCAGGTGTTCGGCGACACGCAGGGTAATTATGTGTATTTGTTCGAACGCGATTGCTCGGTGCAACGCCGCCACCAGAAAGTGCTGGAAGAAGCCCCGGCACCGGGCATGACGCCGCAACTGCGCGCGCGCATGGGTGACGCCGCCGTGTCGGCAGCGCGGGCCGTGAACTATGTGGGCGCCGGTACCGTGGAATTCATCGTTGAACAGACGGATTACGACCAGCCCGAATCCATGCAGTTCTATTTCATGGAAATGAACACCCGCCTGCAGGTGGAGCACCCGGTCACGGAAGCCATTACCGGGCTCGATCTGGTGGAATGGCAGCTGCGTGTGGCCAGCGGTGAAGCGTTGCCGCTGCGCCAGGACCAACTGCAGATTCAGGGCCACGCCATAGAGGCACGCATCTGTGCCGAAAATCCGGACAACCACTTCCTGCCCGCTACCGGCACGCTGCAGGTCTACGCCCTGCCGCCGTGCGCCACCTTTGAGCGTGCACCCGGCGGCGTGCGCGTGGATTCCGGCGTGCGCCAGGGCGACACCATCAGCCCGTTTTATGACTCCATGGTGGCCAAGCTGATCGTGCATGGCCGCACCCGCGAGGAAGCGCTGGCGCGCCTCGACACGGCGCTGGCGCAGACCCACATTGTGGGCCTGGCCACCAACGTCCAGTTTCTGCGCCATGTGGTGACCAGCGCCTCGTTTGCCCAGGCCCGGCTCGACACGGCGCTGATCCCGCGCGAGGCAGACGTGTTGTTCAACCAGAGCAAACTCGGATTGCCAATCGTTGCGGCGGCGTTGCTGTCGCACCTGATGGACCGCGAAACGCGGGCCTTTGAAACCGGCGGTGCGCAGGGCTGGGTCGACCCCTGGTCGCGCCGCGATGGCTGGCGCTCGCACGGGCCGTCGCTGCGCAGTTTCATGATGGAATTCCGGGGCACGCCGCACACCGTGGTGCTGACGCGCGCACACGGCGGCGTGCTGCAGTTGCTGATTGACGGCAACTCGTACGAGCTCAACTTTGGGCGCACCGCGCAGGGCGCGCTGGACGTGCGACTGGGCGCGCAGCGCGTGCTGGCACACGTCTACCAGCGTGGTGAACTGGCCACCGTGTTCACGGCGCACGGTGCCGCTGAAATCACCGTGGTGGATGCGCTGGCGCACGCCGGTGAAGGCCAAAGCACGGGCGGTCGCCTGACAGCGCCCATGCCGGGCAAAGTGGTGTCGTTCTTCGTCCAGACGGGAGACCGCGTCAGCAAAGGCCAGCCATTGGCAGTGATGGAGGCCATGAAAATGGAGCACACCATTGCCGCGCCCACGGACGGCGTGGTGGGTGAGTTGTTGTATGCCGTGGGCGACCAGGTGGCCGAAGGCTCCGAACTGCTCACACTGACGATGCTGGAGGCCGCATGACGTATCCCAACCGGGTTGTTTTGGTGGACGTGGGGCCGCGTGACGGCCTGCAAAATGAGAAGCAGCCGGTGCCCGCTGCCGTCAAAATTGAACTGGTCGAGCGCCTGCAGGACGCCGGTCTGCGCGAGATCGAAGTCACCAGCTTTGTCTCGCCCAAGTGGGTGCCGCAAATGGCCGACAACGCCGAAGTCATGGCCGGCATCCGGCGTTTGGCCGGTGTGCGTTACGCGGTGCTGACGCCTAATCTGCAAGGCTATAGCGCAGCCGTGGCCACGCGTCCCGACGAGATCGTGGTGTTCGGTTCTGCCAGCGAAGCCTTCAGCCAGAAAAACATCAACTGCTCCATTGCCGAAAGCATGGAGCGTTTCCGCCCGGTGGTGCTGGCGGCCAAGGCCGCTGGCATTGCGGTGCGCGGTGCCATGAGCTGCACCGTGGGATGCCCGTACGAGGGTGATATTGCGCCGGAGCGTGTCGCGTATTTGGCGCGCCTGATGAAAGACATCGGCGTGGAGCAGGTCGGCGTGGCCGACACCATCGGCGTGGGCACGCCGACCAAAGTGCAGCGCGCCTTCGAAGCCACGCTTAAACATTACGACCTGGACCACGTGTCCGGCCATTTTCACGACACCTACGGCCAGGCGCTGGCCAACACCCTGGCGAGTCTGGAACTGGGCGTCTGGCGCTTCGACACCTCGGTCGCTGGTTTGGGTGGTTGCCCGTATGCCAAGGGTGCCACCGGCAATGTGGCAACGGAAGACGTGGTCTACCTGCTGCACGGACTGGGTATTGCCACCGGCATTGACCTGGAACGGCTGGTGGACGCCGGAAAATTTATCAGCGACGCGCTGGGCCGCAAGCCGCTGTCGCGTGCCGCCAATGCGCTGCTGGCGCGGCGCGTGGCCTGAGGTCGCGGCATGGCCAGCGCATCGCCAGGGCGTTTGAACGCGGCGCATGCCCGTTTTCATTGAATGATTTGTGTCTCGAACAACGTAAATAAAACCAGGAGAAAACCATGACCAACCTGCCAGGACTGAACTTCCAGCTCGGCGAAGACATTGACGCGCTGCGCGACGCCGTGCGGGAATTTGCCCAGGCCGAAATCGCACCGCGTGCCGCCGAGATCGACCGCAACGACCAGTTCCCGATGGACCTGTGGCGCAAGATGGGCGACCTCGGTGTACTCGGCATCACGGTCGGTGAGGCCTACGGCGGCGCCGACATGGGTTACCTGGCGCACATGATTGCCATGGAGGAAATTTCACGCGCTTCGGCCTCGGTCGGCCTGTCGTATGGTGCGCACAGCAACCTGTGCGTCAACCAGATCAACCGCAACGGCACGCCCGAGCAGCGCCAGAAATACCTGCCCAAGCTGATCAGCGGCGAGCACGTGGGTGCTTTGGCGATGAGCGAACCCAACGCCGGCTCGGATGTGATCAGCATGAAGCTGCGCGCCGAAGACAAGGGCGGCTACTACCTGCTCAACGGCAGCAAAATGTGGATCACCAACGGCCCCGACGCCGACACGCTGGTGGTCTACGCCAAATCCGAACCCGAACTCGGCGCACGTGGCGTCACCGCGTTCCTGATTGAAAAAGGCATGCCAGGCTTCTCCGTGGCGCAAAAGCTCGACAAACTCGGCATGCGCGGCAGCCACACCGGCGAACTGGTGTTCAACAACGTGGAAGTGCCGCTGCACAACATCCTGGGCGGCCTCAACGGCGGCGCCAAAGTGCTGATGAGCGGACTCGACTACGAACGCGCCGTGCTCACCGGCGGCCCGCTGGGCATCATGCAGGCGGTGATGGACAACGTGATTCCGTATATTCACGACCGCAAGCAGTTTGGCCAGAGCATTGGCGAATTCCAGCTGATCCAGGGCAAGGTGGCCGACATGTACACCGTGCTCCAAGCCGGGCGCGCGTTCGCCTACACCGTGGCCAAGAACCTGGACTTGCTCGGGACCGAGCACGTGCGCCAGGTGCGCAAGGATTGCGCCTCCGTGATTTTGTGGTGCGCCGAGCAGGCCACCCGCATGGCGGGCGACGGTGTGCAGATATTTGGCGGCAACGGCTATATCAACGACTACCCGGTCGGGCGTTTGTGGCGCGATGCCAAGCTGTACGAAATTGGTGCCGGCACCAGTGAAATTCGACGCATGCTGATCGGGCGGGAACTGTTTGCGCAAACCTGCTGACGGGTGACTTCTGAGGGGCGTTCCCATTCGCGCCCCTATCCGCTGACACCTTCCGCTTTGACTGCTTCTGCGGCCCAGGCGCCTAAGGATCCTCTGCATAACTCCGGCGAGTCCGGCTGATCACAGACCGCAGGGAGTTATGCAGAGGGTCCCTAAGTCCGGGCCGAGATCTTGAACACCGAGACGGCTTCCACCAGGTCCCCGGCCAGGGCTTTCAGGCTGCTGGCAGCTGCGGCCATTTGCTCCACCAGGGCGGCGTTTTGTTGGGTGGTCTGGTCGATCTGATTCACTGCCATGCCAATTTGCCCCACGCTGGTGTCCTGTACGTCGCTGGCAGCGCTGATTTCCCCCACGATGCTGGTGACGCGGCGGATGCCGGTAACCACGTCGCTCATGGTGGCGCCGGCCTGGCCGACCTGCGCGGTGCCGTCCTCCACGCGCTGCACGCTCACCGTGATCAGCTGTTTGATTTCTTTGGCGGCTGCTGCGCTGCGACCGGCCAGCGCGCGCACCTCGGTGGCCACCACGGCAAAGCCGCGTCCCTGGTCACCCGCACGCGCGGCTTCCACGGCCGCGTTGAGCGCCAGGATGTTGGTCTGAAACGCAATGCCGTCAATCACGCCAATGATGTCGGCGATCCGGCTCGATGACTCGTTGATGCCTTTCATGGTTTCCACCACCTGCCCCACCACCCGACCGCCCTGCTCGGCGATGGACGACGCGCTGGTGGCCAATTGGCTGGCCTGGCGCGCATTGGCGGCACTGTGGTTGACGGTGGAAGCCAGCTCACTCATGTTGGCTGCAGTCTGTTCCAGCGCGCTGGCCTGGCTTTCCGTGCGCGCTGACAGGTCGTGGTTGCCGGCGGCAATTTCGGCGCTGGCGTTGGCCACCGATTCGGAGCCGGTGCGCACCGTGCTGACCAGTGCGACCAGGCGGTCGTTCATGTGTTTGAGTGACCTCAGTAGCAAACCGATTTCGTCTTCCGACGTCGCCTCAATGGTGGAAGTCAGGTCACCCGAGGCGACCGTCTCAGCGACGTGCGCTGCCTGAATAATCGGCCGCACAATGGTTCCGGAAAATACCACGCCACCGACCACGCTCAGCACCACCACGCAGGTCATTAAAGCGATGCTGATGATCAGGGCCTGGTTGGCCCCCGCGCTGGTTTGCTGCACGAGCGTCGCATTTTCCGCCGTGATTTTTTTGGCGGTATCGACCAGTAACTGGCTTGGCTCCCGGTCGACGCCGACGACGGCAGCGTCGCCCGCCGTTGCGTCGAAATGGGCCGCCGTGAATGCATCGTAGCCGTTGCGGTATTCCTCGCCCATCTTGGAGTGGGCGTTGGTGAATTGGTTCACCATTGTCTGGCTGTCACCCGGTGGCAGTGCCTGTTGCAGTGCACGTGCGAGTCCATTGACGATTTTCTGCTGTTGCTGAAAACGGCCCCACGAGGTTTGTAGTTTGATCGGGTCCCGTCCGCGCAGCAGGGTGTCTTTCCACTCCTGCACCTGCACCTTGAACTGGTAGAGCATGTCGTTGACGGCACGCTCATTTTGCGCGGCGCTCTGCACCGATGTCTGGTAGATCACGAGCGACTGGTACAGCCGGAATATGCCAAACAAGCCGGTCGCGGCCATCAGGAACGTGACAATCAGAAAAGCCAGTGGAATCTTGTGCTTCAGTTTCATCGGATGCTCTCCCGTCGGCAGGTGCGTGCCGCGTTCGAACGGTGTATCACGTAGCACCGGCAGGTTTCAATCGGCTTTGGGTGTGCCGGTGGACACTTTCAGCGCAATGGTGAATGGTTGGGGCAGCACGGCGTGTGCAGCAACCGGTGGTTGAGCCCGTGCGGCACGCTGTGCATCGCAGGGCCGGGGGCCGACGAAGATCAGCGCGGGATGGTCAACCACGCAGGGCCGCTGTGGTGCTGGCTGGCGCTCCAGCGGTTGAAGCTGGGCCAGCGGGTTTGCGCGGAAGAGGCTGGCGTGAAGGTGGACAGGGCCTGCACCAGGTTGTGTGCGCTGGTGTTGAACCGGGGTTGACCGAAGGAATGCGGTGTGGATGGCATCCAGGGCGCTCGAATGGGGATGCGAATAGGTGTTGCAATAGGCGTTGGAATGGGGGCACGAACGGGCGTATGAAAACGGGTTGGTGTCGGTAGCCAGGCTGGCTGGTTGGTGCGAAGTGCAAGGATGTGGGTGACAGCGGGTGTGCTGCGCCAGGGGTTTGGGCTGCTGAACCATTGGGGCGCGTTGGAACGGTTGGCGGGGCGGCCCCAGCGGCCGGAGCCGAGTTGTGCGGGTTGGGAGCGGCTAAGCCATGGTGGCGGCAGTTGGAACGGACGGGCGATGGGTTGTGTGCGTGCCGAGGCAACGGACCGGGCGGTGTTATTGGGGGTGATGGTGGCGGCACGCTCGGACTGGTTGCGCGTGAACTGGGAGGGGAAACTGTTCATCGCGAACCGGGTCATTTTTTCGCCGATCGCTTTAGGAAAATCAAAGAGTTTAATTTTCAATCGGAATGCGCCGTTCATCAGCGATGAATAAACCGTCTCGCCGAGAGTCAGCCGGGGCCACGTGGTGGTGGATGCTTTATTGACCAAATTGATGTCGGAGATAAGGATTCGCAGACGCTGGTCGGGCTTGCTGTAGGCGTCGGAGTCCTCAAGGTCATGGGTTTTGCACCAAGAATCAAGTGGGCTGGGGCGCGAATTGACTATTGTTGGAGGTACTTTTATTTGATCATTTGTAAGTATTTTTTCCTTGATTCTTTGTCCCGCAGACCAGTTTGATCCACACCAATTGCCATATGTTGGAACCAAGCTATTTGGGTTATTCATTTGGAATTTAAAGCCCCAGGTCGGGTTATTTGTAATGTTGCTCATTTGCACTCCTGTTAAATGGATAAGTGGTGAGGTTTTCTATTGGGATGTGTTTTTTGTCGCTATAGGCATTCCTTTGTCAATGGGTGGAATATAAATTTGTGACCATGTTTCTAATCCTATGTTAAATAGGGCAATGCCGTGCCGTGAGATTGCCTCGTTTTTGTAGTAGAAAATGAATGCAATACTGCTGCCGTTTGGAAGGGCCACCGTTTCCATATCCTGATCTATGGTGTTCCAGGGATACGCCCACTGACTGATATTTCCATCTCTGTTTTTTTTAAAAAAGGAAATAGTTGGTTTGAATCCGGAGAAATACAAATTCTGATCGTCATCAAGCGATGGATTGGTTGCGAAGGCCACTGTTGTGGCGATGGGCTCAGGCAAATCCGCTGCGCCACGTGTCAATACATAGATGAAGCTGTCGTTGTGTTTTTTGCTGTAGGCTGAAAGCCACGACGAAAAGTTGTCTTTGGTGCGTCCTGGTATGTTTTCTGACATGGGTACATTGCTGCTAATCATTATTTGATCGTCGGTTTTTAGGTACTGCATTTGTCCACCCTCAAAAAACTCAAACAGACCTGCAAAAGGCTCGTCTTCTCCGGTTTGCAGATTGACTTCCCAGACGTCAAATTGGTTTGCAAAGGATTTACTCCGAGGGTGGCGCTGTGTGGCGCGCCAGTAGGCGATGTGCTGCGCATCGTGTGACATGACTCCGCCCATCTTGAGTCCGGCGGCCAAAGGAATGACGCGGAGTTCAGTGCCATCGGCCCGCATGACGGCGATTTCGCTGGCGGCGTAGGCTTTGCGTTTGACTGCGTCGTTGCCGCGCACGTTGGGTGCGCGTCTCAATACAATAAATTCGCCGTTGGGAGAGAAGGCGGCGTTCAGATAGACATGGTTTGGTGGCAGCTCGTAGTAGTGCAACCGCTGCGTACCGAGGTGGTAGCGCAGCAGCCGGGACACACTGGGCCAGTCGTCTCTGAATTCAAGAAACAGCAGTTCCTGGCTATTGGGGTGCACGCTCAGGCTGGAAAAATGGCGCCCCGGCACGTTCGCCAGCGTGGCAATGGGGGCGGATTCCAGGTCTTGATTGTCGGACTGCATGTCCATGACGATAAAGATGCCGACGATGGCCCACAGCGCCAGATACAACAATGTGGAAAGACACCGTTTCACGGCTGAACTCCTTGCTGGGTACCGGCTGCGTGTCTGGGGAAGCCGGTGGGTGACTGATGACTGGTTCGGTCGATTGATATGGCGCGCGGACGCAGCGGGTCAGTCTAGCGATGCACCTGAATAGGCGTTTTGCACAATGTCGAAATTGGATCTTTTCGGGATCTTTGCCGCTGAATGGATGGAAACAGTGCAATGCCAAAAAGATACCAAGCGCCGTTCAATAACGGCTACGGAAGTGCATGCTCGAGCGAGTGGAGTTTTTGCCACAGTACTGCTTTGGGCACATTCATTGCCATGACGTGCATGCAACGCTCCATCAACCCTGTGCGGGTTTTTAGCCGGTTAATGGCTTTTGAAAGATCACGCAATACGGACTGGCCACATGCCTGCTCGGCCTTGGCTACCGCTTGTCGCATGCGTGCGGGTTTTGGGCCCATCATGGCCAGATCAATCAAGTCACGACTAAAAACACCATCGTCATTCCATCGGTCGCAATTGGCCAGTAGTTTGCTTGTTGCCATATCCAGTGGTGTGAGCGTAGCAATACCGCACACCTGATCGGTTGCGTCGGGCACCACGAATGTAATGCGGCCTTCGAACACGATCTCGAACTTGATGGGTAGCTCGGCGGTCAACAATTTTGTGCGAATTCCGTATTGATCGGCCCTTACTTCGTGGCCCTGAGCCAAGGCAATGCCTCCCGGACGGACCAGTGGCCCGATACCGGTCGGGCCAGTCAGCAGTTGTTTTGGCGCAGGAGGTCCGCATTGAGCGACTGCAATATCTGTGCGATGCGATTGTGGTGAGGTCTTTTAAACATGGCGTTTGGCATCTGGCAGGACCAAGCCCAGGGCTTCAATCAAAGTGCGTTCATGTGGCTCTAAAGCGCGCAAATCCACATGTCGCACATTGCGTTCGTAAATTCCAAAAGCTTCCACCGGCGTCAAATAATCGGTTCCATGCACCTGCCAGGCGAGTTGCTTGAGTTGCGGGTAGTGGTCCAGTCGAATCCGGGCAGGGATAAAGCCTGGGTGAAAATCCGCCCCCCTGGCGGCTGGCAGGTCGGCTGCAGTATGAATATCGAATTGCAGGCCCAACACTGTCATTGCATTGATGTAGGCCCCCATCGTGACCGTGGGCTCACCGCGTTCGATACGGTGCAGCGTCATGCGTGAGAGCCCGGCAGCCTCGGACAGGGCCGTGGTATTCACCCCCAATGCTTTGCGCTGGAGGCGAATCTGCTGACCAATGCGGGTAAAACTCGGGTTGGTTGGAGGACCAGAATAGGGGGGGGGCTGCTGACATAATGTCTCTCATCATTGACAAAACAGATACTTTGTCAATGATGGGATACATAATGATCTATTTCGGTCCGTTTTTGATTTATTGGGGTGCACGCTCAGGCTGGAAAAGTGGCGCCCCGGCACATTCGCCAGCGGCGCAGTCTAGCGAAGCACCTATTCGGCGGAACGCGCGGGCGAAGGCGGCGCAAGGCTGTGGGAGCAGGGCGTTGCGTTTGCGTGCGCGTACAGCACAAACTGGTTTTTGCCGCTGCGTTTGGCGCAGTACATGGCGTCATCGGCCTGGCGCATCAGTTCGTTGGGGTCGGTGCTGTTGCGTGAGCTGGTGACGCCAATGCTGGCTGACACCTGCAGTGCGACGCCGTTGAACAGGACGGGTTGGGACACCACGGCCAGCATGCGTTCGATGGTGGGCGTGCATTGCGCGATCGACTCAATGTCGGTCAGCAGGGCCACAAATTCGTCGCCGCCCAGGCGGGCGATGGTGTCGCCTTCGCGCAGTTGATCGCGCAGGCGAGACGACAATTCAACCAGCACGGCGTCGCCGGCATCGTGGCCGTGTGTGTCGTTGACGGCTTTGAACCCGTCCAGGTCAATGTAGGCCAGGCACACGTGGGTTTCACGTCGGCTCGCTTGGCTCAGGGCCAGGTGCAGCCGGTCCAGGAACAGCAGGCGGTTGGGCAGGTGGGTCAGGTGGTCGAGGTGGGCCAGCGCCGTCAGTTGCTGGTTGGCATCGCTCAGTTCCTTTAGCGCCGTGGCGAGGTGTGCGTGGGTCTGCACCTGGGCGGTGATGTCGCGCACGATCACGGTAAAAAGCGGCTTGTCGCCGATTTTCCCCTGTGAAATGGAGGCTTCGATGGGGAACTGCGTACCGTCGGCGCGCACGGCATGCAGTTGCCCCAGGTTTCCCATGCGGCGTGTGGTGAGCCCGGTGACTGCAAATTTTTCAATCTGTTGCGAATGCGTGGCGCGCGCAGCGACTGGCAGCAGCGGGTCGAGCTGCTGGCCCAGCATGTGGCTGGCGCTGTAGCCGAACATGCGCTCGGCGGCCGGATTGAACAGGCTGATGCGGTGGTTGTGGTCGAGGCAGATCACGGCGTCCATGGCCGACGTGATGATCGTCATCAGCCGCTGTTCGCTTTCGTGCAGCGCGGTTTCGGTGCGCTGGCGTTCCGTGATGTCGGTGATGTAGACCAGGCGCTGTGGCTGACCGTGGTCGGAAGTGACGCGCACCGAGTTGGCAATCACGCGTCGCTGTGCGCCATCGCGACGGACCACGTCCCATTCGCCCGTCAGGGGGCCATGGCCGGTCAGAAACTGCTGGTGCTGGCGCAGCACGTCGGCGCGCTGTTCAGGACGGAAGACCGTGGTAAAAAACCGGTCTCGGAGCAGTTCTGGTGTGTAGCCGTAGATGTCGCAATAGGCGTCGTTGAACTCGGCATAGCTGCCATCGAAGTTGATGACGGCAATCCCAATGGGCGACAGTGACAGTAGCCGGTCCATGAAGAATAGGATTACGAATGGATGACGAAGGCCGCAGCTGACGGCTTATGGTTGTAACCTGGTTGTGTACCCAGGCGGGCAAAAGCGCCGTTGTGTCATTCTAGTAAGGTCCGGGCAGGGCGTGGCGCACGCGTTATTTAGTAACCAGCTTGTCAAGAAAGTCTTTGAGACGATCGAGCATATCCAAATCAATGGGCGGTGCGGCTGCGGATCCTTGGAATTCGTCGTAAACCCAGTCGCCATTGACTTGCGTCAAACCGGGTGGTGGCGCCATGGCAACGATGGGCTTGCCTTTCAGTGCCACCGCCATGTAGTCGATCCAGGCAGGCAAAGCCAGGGTGGCGCCAAATTCGCGGCTGCCCAGTGACTGCGGTTCGTCGTAGCCCATCCAGGCCACCGCCGTGGTGGCGCCGCTGGAGCCGGCAAACCAGCCGTCGAAAGCGTCGCTGCTGGTGCCGGTTTTTCCGGCCAGGTCGCTGCGACCGAGTTTCTGGGTTGCCGCCGCCCCGGTGCCGCTGACGGTTACTTCGTGCAGCAAACTGGTGGTCACAAAGGCGTTGCGCGCGTCCAGCACGCGTGCGCTTTCCTGCGCCACAGCCACTGGTTTGGCTTCAAACAGGACGTTGCCGCGCGTGTCCGCGACCTTCTGGATCAGGTATGGGTTGACCTGGAAGCCACCGTTGGCAAAGACGCAATAGGCGCCGGCCATTTGCAACGGCGTGACGGTGCCGGTGCCCAGCGCCAGGGTGTAATTGATGGGGTGTTTGGTGGAGTCAAAGCCAAAACGCGGCAGGAAGTCGTGTGCGTAGGGGACCGTGATGGCGCGCAGCAGCCGTACCGCCGCTACGTTTTTGGACTGGGCCAGGGCGCGGCGCAGGGTGATGGGGCCCTCAAAGACGTCGTCGTCGTTTTGCGGGGTCCAGGCTTCGCCGCCGGTCTCGGCGCTGCTCAGGGTGAGTGGCGCGTCGTTGACCAGTGTGGCGGGCGCATAGCCTTTTTCCAGCGCTGCGGAATAGATAAACGGCTTGATGGAGGAGCCAGGCTGGCGCCAGGCTTGCGTGGCGTGGTTGAACTGGCTGGCGTTGAAATCGAAGCCGCCGACCAGTGCGCGGTAGGCGCCGGTCTGGTTGTTCAGGGCAATCAGCGCCGTGCCGACGTTGGGCAACTGGGTGATGTTCCAGCGGTCTTTGCTGACCTGCTCGACGCGGATGATGGAGCCCGCTTTGAGCTTGACCGCGGGCGCAGCGGTGGCGCCCAGGCTGGCACTGGCGCGCTGCAAACCGTCGCCGGTGATGTCGATGGCATCGCCGTTGGATAGTGCCGCATGCACGCCGCGCGGCGTAATGCCGAGGACGACGGCGGCCAGCATGTGGTCGCTGGCCGGGTGCTGCTGCAGCGCGGTTTCAATGGCTTTTTGCTGTGCCGCCGTGTTGTCTGGCAAGGCCACAAAGCCTTCGGGACCCCGGTAACCGTGGCGCTGGTCGAAGGCCAGCACGCTGTGCCGGACGGCGTCGTAGGCGGCTTCCTGTTCGGCGTTGACGAGCGTGGTGGTGACCACAATGCCGCGTGTGTAGGTGTCGTCCTTGTACTGGGCGGCCATGGTCTGGCGCACCATTTCGGCAACGTATTGCGCGTGGTTGCTGTAGGTTTGCCCGTCCATGTGGACATGCAGGTCTTCGGCCTCAGCCTGCTTGCGCTGGGCTTCGGTGATGTAGCCCAGGTCGAGCATGCGCTTGAGCACCAGGCGCTGGCGTGCCTGCGCCCGTTTGGGGTTCACCACCGGGTTGACCGTGCTGGGGGCTTGTGGCAGTCCCGCCAGCATGGCGGCCTGGGCCAGTGTCAGGTTTTTGAGGGGCTTGCCGAAGTAGACACGGGCGGCGCTGCTGAAACCATAGGCGCGTTGTCCCAAATAAACCTGGTTCATGTAGAGCTCCAGGATCTGGTCTTTGGTCAGCCTGCGCTCTATCTTGTAGGCCAGCATCACTTCCGTGAGTTTGCGCGACAGCACTTTTTCCTTGGTCAGGTAGAAGTCGCGTGCCACTTGCATCGTGATGGTGGAGGCGCCTTGTTTGAAGCCGCCGGTCAGGTCGGCCAGCAGTGCGCGGGCCACGCCTTTGAAGTCGACGCCGCCGTGCTCATAGAAACGGGCGTCTTCAATTGCCAACAGCGCCTGTTTCTGGATTTGTGGAATGTCCTTGATCGCCACAAACTCGCGTCGCTCCTGACCGAACTCGCCAATTAATACGCCGTCGCTGGTGTAGATGCGAAGCGGAATTTTGGGGCGATAGTCGACCAGTGCGTCCAGGTCGGGCAGGTCCAGCGGGGTGGCCGCAAATACGGCGGAAGCGGCCACCAGCGCGAGTAGCAGGCAGGCCTGACAAAGGAGTATGAAGGACTTCACGAGCGCGATTCTAGTGCCCACGGCGCGCCCTGGCGGCGGCGACCGGCAAATGAGCCCGCATCATACGTCGGTAGTCTATTCTTGGTAGGATAACCAAATATGTCGAATAGTCAGCCAAATAGTCAGCCAAATGGCCAGTCAACCAGTTCGTTGGAGCCCGATCCGACGGCCGCTCCCTGCGCCAAGCAAGACATGCGCGCGCGCCTGTTGCGCGCCGCCATGGACGTGCTGCGCAACGAAGGCATTGGGGCGCTGACACAGGGGCACGTGGCGCAGGTGGCGGGCGTGCGGCAGAGTCACCTGACCTATTATTTTCCTTCGCGTCATGCGTTGCTGGCCGCTATTGTCGATCAGGGCGCCGAGGTGACGGTGTGCTGCATGGGGCGCAGTGATGCATCCGATCTGCCGGCCACGGTGCAGCAGTATCTGGCCGGTATTGCGGCGCAGGTGAGTGACACGGCGCTGTGCCGCATCATGATGGCGCTGGCGCAATCGTCGGAAGAAGATGCCAGTCTCAAGGTGTGGATGGCGGATTTCCGGCGGCGCGTGATCGAGCGCTTGCGCACTTCGCTGTTGCATTACGGTGTCGTTCCCAGTGATGATCGGCTGCGTTTGTTTCACGCTGAGCTGGTTGGGTTGTCGGTGATCAATCTTTCGGAAGCAACGCCGCTATCGTCGCAGGAGGCGCGTCGGCTGTGCCTGCTGGCTGGCGAGCAGCTGGTTGCGCAGGCGGCGCGCAGTCCGGCGCCAGTCGGGCCTTCCAACAACGGGCAATCAATACAAGCAGGAGTGACCTACCCCCATGTTTAAACTGAATCCTATTGCAGTAGCGATCCGGCGTTTGGCGCCGATCGCGCTGAGCCTTGCTCTGGGGGCGTGTGCCGTGGGGCCACACTACCAGACGCCGACACCGGCGCCGGGTGAGTCGGGCGCCCATCTGACCGAGGGTGCGCTGCCTGCGCAGACCGCTGCGGCGCCGGGCGCTGCGGGCGCGGCGCAGCAGTTCGCGATTGGGCACGACATTCCGGCCCAATGGTGGAGCTTGTTTGAGTCGGCACCGCTGGACCAGTTGGTACGCCAGGCGATTGCCAATAATCCAACGCTGGCGATGGCGCAGGCCGCGTTGCAACAGGCGCAGGAAAACTATTCCGGCCTGTCTGGCACGTTGCAGTCGCCGGAGGTGGACGCCGGTCTCACGGCGGGACGCCAGCGGTTGTCGGAACTGAATTCGGGCATACCAGGCGGCGTGCAATACACGCTGTTCAATGCATCCGTGAATGTGTCGTATTCGGTGGACGTGTTTGGTGCCAACCGCAGTGCCCTGGAAGGGCAGCAGGCGGCGGTTGATTTCCAGCGCTTTCAGCTGGAGGCGGCCTACCTGACGCTGACGTCGAATGTGGTTACCAGCGCCATTCGCGAGGCCGCGTTGCGCGCGCAGCTGCAGGCCACCCAGGAATTGCTGAAGGACCAGCGCAGCCAGTTGGTGGTGGTGGAGCAGCAATACGCCGTAGGCGCGGTGCCGCTGGTGACCGTGTTGTCGCAACGCAGTGCACTGGCCAGTCTGGCGGCTACTGTGCCAGGGCTGGAGAAGTTGCTGGCCCTGACCCGGCACCAGTTGGCCGCGTTGGTGGGGCAGACGCCGGGCCAGGCCACGCTGGCGCAGTTTGATCTGGACGCCCTGCATTTGCCGCAGGAGTTGCCGCTGTCGTTGGGTTCCGAGCTGGTGCGCCAGCGCCCGGACATCCGCGCCAGCGAAGCCTTGTTGCACCAGGCTTCGGCGCAGGTTGGGGTGGCCACGGCCAACCAGTATCCTCAGTTCAACCTGACGGCCGGGATCAGTGCCACGTCCACGGTGCCCAACACTCTGTTTGACCCCGCCGCGTCCGGCTGGAGTTTGCTGGGCGGCGTGACGCAACCGCTGTTCAATGGCGGTGCGCTGAGCGCCAAGCGCCGTGCGGCCGAGGCCGGTTATGCGGTGGCGCAGGCGCAATACCGCAGCACCGTGTTGCAGGCGTTCCAAAACGTGGCGGACAGCCTGCGTGCGTTGCAGTTTGATGCAGAAACGTTGCAGCAACAGGCCGCGGCCGCTGATGCCTCACGCCAGGCGCTGGAACTCAGCCAGCAGCAGTACACGCTGGGTGCGGTGAGCTATCTGGCGCTGCTGGATGCGCAGCGCACCTACCAACAGGCCTATATCAATTGGGTGAACGCACGTGCGGCGCGCTATGCCGATACGGCGGCATTGTTTCAGGCATTGGGTGGTGGCTGGTGGAACCGGGCCGAGGTGCCTGCCGCCGCCGCTGTGGCTTCGACCGCCCCGGCACAGATCATTGAATCGGAAGGAAAATAATTATGACCAAACGTATGCTCATCATGCTCGGAGCCATTGTGGTTCTGGTGGCCGCCCTGGCGTTCGGCTTCTACCTGCATATCCAGAAACTGATGGCCAGTTCGCCCAAGCCGGGCCCGCAAACCGTGACCGCCACGCAGGTGCAGACGCTGGAGTGGCAGCCGCAGCTGAACGCGATTGGCAGTCTGGTGCCGGTGCGCGGCGTGGACCTGGCGTCGGAAGTGGCAGGCCTGGTGCACAGCGTCGGTTTCCGTTCGGGTGAGGAAGTGCAGGCCGGCCAGGTGCTGGTGCAGCTCAATGCCGATGCCGATGTGGCGCAGTGGCACACGGCGCAGGCGGCAGCGGAACTCGCCGCTGTGGTCTACCAGCGCGACAAGGCGCAGCTGGAGGCCAAGGCTATCAGCCAGGCCCAGCTTGATGCCGATGCGGCCGATTTGAAAGGCAAGCAGGCGCAGGTGGCGCAACAACAGGCGCTGGTGGAGAAAAAGACGATTCGCGCGCCCTTTGCAGGGCGCCTGGGCATCAGCACCGTGATGCCGGGTCAGTACCTGAATGCGGGTGACAAGTTCGTTACGCTGCAGCAGCTCAATCCCATTCTGGTGGACTTCAACCTGCCGCAGCAGCGCCTGTCGCAGTTGAAGCTGGGCCAGCAGGTGGATCTGGTGGTGGATGCTTTTGCCGGCAAAACGCTGATGGGCAAGATCAGCACCATCAACCCGCGTGTGGACACCAATACGCGCAATGTGCAGCTCGAAGCCACCGTGGACAACGCTCGGGAACAGCTGTTGCCAGGCATGTTTGTGAATGTGGCGGTCAACGTCGGCACCAAGGGCCGCTTCCTGACCCTGCCGCAGACCGCCATTACCTATAACCCGTATGGCGCCACCGTGTTCGTGCTCAAACCGTCCGCCGCCGATGCCAAGGTGCTGGAGGCGCAGCAGGTGTTTGTCACAACCGGGCAGACGCGCGGCGACCAGGTGGCGATTCTGAAGGGACTCGACGAAGGCCAGCAGGTGGTCACCAGTGGCCAGCTCAAGCTGAAAAATGGGTCGCCAGTGGTGATTGACAATTCGGTGCTGCCGGCCAACAGCCCGAACCCCACGCCGCAAGAGCATTGAGATCAGGCCATGAACTTTACTGATATTTTTATTCGCCGACCCGTGCTGGCGTCGGTGGTCAGTCTGCTGATTGTGGTGCTTGGCTTGCGCGCCATGTTCAGTCTGCCGGTCAACCAGTATCCGCGCACGCAAAATGCGGTGGTGACGGTGTCCACCGCCTATTACGGCGCCGATGCGCAAACCGTGGCTGGTTTTATTACGCAGCCGCTGGAAGCGGCGATTGCGCAGGCGCAGGGCATTGACTATTTGTCGTCGTCCAGCAGCAGCGGTGTTTCCACCATTACCGCCACCTTGCGTCTGAACTATGACGCCAACCGGGCGTTGACGGAAATCAATACCCAGGTCGCGTCGGTCAAGAGCCAGTTGCCGGTGCAGGCGCAGCAGCCGGTGCTGACGGTGCAGACCGGGCAGACCACGGACGCCATGTACATCGGTTTCTACAGCAATGTGCTGGCGTCCAACAACGTCACCGACTTCCTGAACCGGGTGGTCAAGCCCAAGCTGGACTCGGTGCCGGGCGTGCAGACCGCCGAGTTGCTCGGTGCGCGCCAGTTTGCCTTGCGCGCCTGGCTTGACGCCGGGCGCATGGCGGCGCACAACGTGACTGCGGCGGACGTGAGTGCCGCTATGGCGGCCAACAACTACCTGGCAGCGCTGGGCGTGACCAAGGGGCAGATGGTGACGGTGCCGTTGACGGCCGGCACCGATCTGCACTCGGTGGAAGAATTCAACCAGCTGGTGGTCAAACAAAGCGGCGATGCGGTGGTGCGGCTGCAGGACGTGGCAACCGTGACGCTGGGCTCGGAAAACTACGATTTGAATGTGGCGTTCAGTGGCGAGCGTTCCGTGTTCATTGGTATCAAGGTGGCGCCCGAGGCCAATATCCTGGACGTGGCCAAGGCCGTGCGCACGGCATTCCCCGGCATTGCCAGCCAGTTACCGGCCGGCGTGACGGGCCAGATCGTGTATGACTCGACCGACTTCATCAACACCTCCATCACGGAAGTGATCAAGACGCTGGTGGAAGCGCTGCTGATTGTGACGGTGGTGATTTTTCTGTTCATGGGCAATCTGCGCGCCGTGCTGGTGCCGGTGATCGCCATGCCGCTGTCGCTGGTGGGCACTTTCTTCCTGATGCTGGCGCTGGGTTACTCCATCAATTTGCTGACGCTGCTGGCGCTGGTGCTGGCCATCGGACTGGTGGTGGACGACGCCATCATCGTGGTGGAAAACGTGGACCGCCACATGCGCGAAGAAGGCAAGACGCCCATGCAGGCGGCGTTGCTGGCAGCGCGTGAGCTGGGCAGTCCGATTTTGGCAATGACGGTGGTGCTCATTGCTGTGTATGTGCCAATCGGATTCCAGGGCGGCCTGACCGGCGCGCTGTTCTCCGAATTTGCCTTCACGCTGGCCGGTTCGGTGGCGGTGTCCGGGGTGGTGGCGCTGACCCTGTCGCCCATGATGTGTTCGCGTATTTTTCGCCAGAACCAGGACGACAGCCGCTTTGGGCATCTGATTGACCGCACTTTTGGCGCGCTGCGCAGTGCCTATGAGCGCACGCTGCACAGCCTGCTCAATACCTGGCCGGTGCTGATTGTGATGGCGGTGATTCTGTTTGCGCTGATGGGCGTGATGATGAAGATGTCGCAGTCCGAGCTGGCGCCGGAAGAAGACCAGGGCATCGTGATGTCGCAGGTGGTGGGCATGCCCAATGCCACCTCACAGCAGATGCAGACCTACGCCAACCAGGTGTTCCAGGTGTCCAAGGGCATTCCCGAATACCAGCAAATGTTCCAGATCACGGGCGTGCCGACATTGAACTCCGGTATCGGCGGCGTGCTGCTCAAGACCTGGGACCAGCGTGTGCGCAGCGCCAAGGAAATCCAGAAAGATTTGCAGGCGCAGTGGAACAAAATTGCCGGTGCGCGCGTGGCGGCATTCCAGTTTCCGCCCCTGCCCGGTGCCTCGGGCTTGCCGGTGCAGTTTGTGATTACCACCACGGAGCCGTTTTCCAACCTGAATACGGTGGCGCACCAGGTGCTGGACAAGGCGCGCGCGTCGGGCAAGTTTTATTTTGCGGACGTCGATTTAAAAATTGACCAGCCGCAGGCGACGGTGGTGGTGGACCGCGACAAGCTCGCCACCCTGGGGCTGACGCAGCAGGATGTGGGGCAGGCCATGGGCGCGGCGTTGGGCGGCGGCTACGTCAACTACTTTTCCATTGCCGGACGCTCCTACAAAGTGATTCCGCAGGTGCTACAGGTCAACCGCCTGAACCCGGACGATGTGCTTGACTTCTATCTGCGCCTGCCCGGCGGCGGTCAGGTGCAGGCCAGCACCGTGGCCAGCCTGCACTACGACGTGGTGCCGGAGTCGGTCAACCGCTTCCAGCAGCTCAATTCGGCCACCATCATTGGGGTGTCCGGGGTGTCGCAAGGCGAGGTGCTGGAGTACCTGCGCGGGCTGGTGAAGGAAGTGGCTCCAACCGGCTATACGGTGGACTATGCCGGCCAGTCGCGCCAGTACATGCAGGAGTCGGGTGGCTTCATGGTGACGCTGTTGTTCGCCGTGTTGATTGTGTTTCTGGTGCTGGCGGCGCTGTTTGAAAGCTTCCGCGACCCGGTGGTGATTCTGGTGTCGGTGCCGCTGGCGCTGTTTGGCGCCATGATCTTTATTTTCCTGGGCGTGTCGTCCATCAATATCTATACCGAAGTGGGCCTGGTGACCCTGATGGGGCTGATCAGCAAGCACGGTATTTTGATTGTGGAAGTGGCGAACCACCTGCGCGCCACGGGCAAGTCCAAGCGCGAGGCGATTGAAGAGGCTGCCAGCACCCGGTTGCGTCCGATTCTGATGACCACGGCGGCTATGGTGTTTGGCGTGCTGCCGCTGGTGGTTGCGTCGGGTGCCGGCGCCGCTGGACGCCAGGCCATGGGCGTGGTGATTTTCACCGGGCTGTCGATTGGTACGCTGTTTACCCTGTTTGTGGTGCCCGCCATGTACCTGATGCTGGCCAGCCAGCACAAGGTGGTGAAGGAGGAGCAACTTGGCTGAAATACGCTTTAACGATGGCGCCGCCTATGAGCAATACATGGGCGTCTGGAGCCAGCAAGTCGGGGAACAGTTTCTGGATTGGCTGCAGCCAGCAGCGCAACAGAATTGGGTTGACGTAGGCTGTGGCAACGGTGCGTTTACGCACATGCTGATGCAGCGGTGTCAGCCGCTGTCGGTGCAAGGGTTTGATCCGTCACCGGAGCAGATTGCCTATGCACAGCAACGTTTTTTGCAGGCGGGTAACGCCCGCTTTGCCGAGGGCGACGCCATGGCACTTCCGCTGGCCGACCATTGTGCCGAGCAGGCCGTGATGGCGCTGGTCATTTTCTTCGTGCCGGACCCGGCGCGTGGTGTGGCTGAAATGGCGCGTGTGCTGCGCCCCGGTGGTGGTGCGTCGGCGTACGCCTGGGACATGGAAGGCGGTGGTTTTCCGTGGGCTGCCATGCAACGCGGCATGCGCGACGTAGGCCTGGTACCAACACAGCCGCCGAGTCCGCAAGCGTCGAATATCGATGCGATGGAATCGCTCTGGCGCGGGGCCGGTTTCACGGACGTGCAAACGCAGACATTGACGGTGCAGCGCAGTTTCGCCAGCTTTGAAGCCTATTGGCAGCTCGGTTTGACCGGGCCATCTATTCAGACGCGCACCGCCCGCATGCCGGCAAGCGAACGCGCGGCGCTGAAGGCGGCAGTGCAGCGCCAGGTGGGTTGCGGCGTTGGCCCCATCACCGTGACGGCACGTGCCAATGCGGTGAGAGGCTGCAAGCCATCCTGACCGGCGTCGTTGTTGACGTTTCGGCAATGTTGGCGCTGGCCTGATACGATGCGCCGACGAAAACAAAAAGCGCACCGCCAGCCGCATTCCGCTATTTATGCCAAACGATATTCATCCACCCATGCCAGGGGATAGTCGCGCAAAAATAGTGCCTGCAGCGCCTTTGGATTTGTTGATGTCCATCATCAATACAGCGCCGATCCGGGTGTTCTGGAAAGACCGCGATTTGCGCTACTTGGGCTGCAATGCGGCGTTTGCCAGAGATGCCGGGTGTTCGAATGCGGCGCAGGTGATTGACAAGACGGACTATCAGCTGGCCTGGTCGGCCAATGCCGACCAGTACTGCGCAGACGACCGTCAGGTGCTGGCGTCCGGTGAGCCTCTCCTGTCTTACGAAGAACCGCAGTCTACGGTGGATGGCAGCACGGTCTGGCTGCGCACGTCCAAGGTGCCGTTGCGCAATCCGGACGGTGCCATTGTGGGTGTCCTGGGTATTTACGACGACATCACCGCCTACAAGCGCACGCAGCAGGCGCTGAAGGCAAGTGAGGAGCAGTTTCGCAGTGCGTTTTACCTCACGCCCGACGCGTTGACGATTAACCGCATGTCCGACGGTATGTATGTGTCGGTGAACCACGGGTTCACCAACAGCTTGGGCTATGCGGCGGAGGAGGTGGTGGGGCATAGCTCGCTGGAGTTTCATATCTGGGAAGATCCGGCAGCGCGCGCGCGCCTGGTGCGCGGACTGCAGGAGCGTGGCGTGGTGCTCAACCTGGAGGCCGTGTTTCGGGCCAAGGACGGACGCCGGGTGTGCGGATTGATGTCGGCGTCCATGATTTATCTGCAGGGCGTGCCGCACCTGCTGGCGATTACGCGGGATATCTCCGAACGCAAGAAAACAGAGGACTCGCTCAGTCTGGCTGCGAGTGTTTTTGCCAATTCGCGCGAAGGCATCATGATCACGTCGCTGGACGGCACCATCATGGATGTCAACGCTGCATTCACCGATATCACAGGCTATGCGCACGACGAAGTGGTGGGGAAGAATCCGCGCATTCTGCATTCCGGGCGCCATGGCGCGGACTATTACGCCTCCATGTGGAGCAGTTTGCACGAGAAGGGTCACTGGTATGGTGAAGTCTGGAACCGGCGCAAGAATGGCGAGATCTATGCAGAAATGCAGACCATCAGCACGGTCTATGACGCCAGCGCCCAGCCGCTGCATTTTGTGTCGCTGTTTTCCGATATTTCCGCCTACAAGGAACACCAGCATCAGCTCGAACGCATTGCGCATTACGACGCCCTGACCGGCTTGCCCAACCGCGTTCTGCTGGCCGATCGCATGCGCCAGGGCATTGCGCAGGTGCAGCGGCGCAAACAGTTGATGGCGGTGGCTTTTCTGGATTTGGATGGCTTCAAAACCATCAACGACAAGTACGGGCACGAGGCTGGAGACCAGTTGCTGGTGGCGGTGTCGACCCGCATGATTCAGGCCTTGCGTGAAGGCGATACGTTGGCCCGCATCGGCGGCGACGAGTTTGTGGCCGTGATGCTGGACGTGCCAGACGTCGGTGCCAGCGTGAACATGCTGACGCGTTTACTGGAGGCTGTGGCGCAACCGTTCACGTTTGGCGAGATGCAGTTGAAAGTGTCTGCCAGTGTCGGTGTCACGTTTTACCCGCAGCCCGAGGGCGTCGATCCCGACCAGTTGCTGCGGCAGGCCGATCAGGCCATGTACCAGGCCAAACTGGCGGGCAAGAATCGCTATCACCTGTTTGATTCCGAGCTGGACCGCAGTGTGCGTGGTCACCACGAGAGCCTGGACAGTATCCGCCAGGCGCTGGCGCGGCAGGAGTTTGTGCTGCATTACCAGCCCAAGGTGAATATGCGCACCGGGGAGGTGGTGGGGGTTGAGGCGTTGATTCGCTGGCAGCATCCGGTGCGTGGTTTGCTGTTGCCAGCGGCGTTTTTGCCGGTGGTGGAAGACCAGCCGCTGGCGGTGGATGTGGGCGAGTGGGTGATCGATGCGGCGTTGACGCAGATCGTGCGCTGGCGGCACGCCGGCCTGCAGTTGCCAATCAGTGTGAACGTGGGCGCGCGCCAGTTGCAGCAGCCCGATTTTGTGGCCCGGTTGCGCACACGGATGGCCCAGTTCCCAACCTTGCATGCGCGCGATCTGGAGATGGAAGTGCTGGAAACCAGTGCGCTGGAGGACCTGACGCATGTGTCCCGCGTGATCGACGAATGCCGGGCGCTGGGGGTGCATTTTTCGCTGGACGATTTCGGCTCGGGCTATTCGTCACTGACCTACCTCAAGCGCCTGCCGGTGACGAAGCTCAAGATCGACCAGAGTTTTGTGCGCGATCTGCTGGTGGAGCCCGACGACCTGGCGATTCTCGAAGGCATCATCGGGCTGGCGAATGCCTTTCGGCGCCAGGTGATTGCGGAAGGGGTTGAGTCGGTGGAGGCGGGGCGTTTGCTGCTGCAAATGGGGTGTGAGCTGGCGCAGGGTTTTTGCATTGCCCGACCGATGCCAGCCCAGGACATACCGGACTGGATTGCCCACTGGCGCACCGATGCGGTCTGGCTCAACCAGCGTGCGGTCGGCAAGCAGCAGGTGCCGCTGCTGTCGGCCAGCGTCGAACACCGGGCCTGGATGCTGGCGCTGGAAAATTATCTGCTCGGCGTGCGTGACATTCCGCCGCCGCTGGATGAAACCCAGTGTCGCGTTGGAATCTGGTTGCACAGCGGGGGGCTCGATGCGTGCGCTGACGTGCAGACCGCCGCTGCGGTGCAACGTTTGCACCACGAAGTGCACCAGTGCGCGCGGCAGGTCGTGGCCTGCCACGAACGTGGTGACAGCCATGGGCTGTTTGCACTGCGCGAGAAACTGATCGCGGCGGGGGCCCAATTTCTGGAACAGTTGCAGCAGTTCCTGCGCTTTGCTGAACTGTCTGACAAGGAGACGCGACGATGACCGATGCGCACCCGCCTGCGTTAAAAAATGGCTTTCCCGGATGGCTGGTGCTGCTTGGGATTCTGACGGCGGTGGCGCCGCTGTCGATCGACATGTACTTGCCCAGTTTTTCGCTGGTGGAGCACAGCTTGGGCGCAGCACCGGGCAGCATGGGCTATACGCTGGCGTGCTTTTTTGTTGGGTTGACGTTGGGGCAATTGCTGTATGGGCCTTTGAGCGACCGGTTCGGGCGCAAGCCGCTGCTGCTGTTTGGTTTTGCGCTCTACACCGTGGCCTCGGTTGGCTGTGCGCTGTCTGACAGTGTGGCAACGCTGTGCGCCTGGCGTTTTCTGCAAGGCATGGGTGGTTGTGCCGGCATTTGTCTGCCGAGCGCCATCGTGCGCGATCGGCTGGGTGCCCGGGATTCGGCGCGGGCGTTTTCGATGCTGATGCTGGTCATGGGGTTGGCGCCCATTTTGGCGCCGCTGATTGGTGGCTGGCTGCTGACGCAGTGGAACTGGCGGTCCATCTTCGTGGTGTTGGCGGTCTTTGGGGTGTCGTGCCTGACGGCGATCGTGTTCGGGTTGGAAGAAAGCCACCCCACGGCGCACGAACCGCCCCTGAACCTGCGTCAGGTGATGCGCAATTATGGTTATTTGCTCAGCAACCGGTCGTTTCTGGGTTTTGCGCTCGGTGGCGGGCTCACCATGGCCGGCATGTTCGCCTACATTGCCGGCTCGCCGTTTGTGCTGATGGACTTGTACGGCGTGGCGCCACAGCACTTTGGCTGGTTTTTTGGCGCCAATGCCTTTGGCCTGATTGCGTCGAGTCAGCTCAACGCGCGGGTGTTGCAAAAACTGCCCGCAACGGCTATTTTGCGCCGCGCCTTGTGGGTGCCTCCGGTGGTGGGTCTGAGCCTGGCGCTGTTGGCGTGCAGTGGCGTTATTTCGCTGCCCTGGTTCGTGCTGGGCTTCTTCTGCTTTGTTGCCAGCATTGGCTGGATCACGCCCAACGCCATGGCGTCGGCGCTGGCCACGCATGGCCAGATGGCGGGCACCGCTGCTGCGCTGGCCAGCGGGCTGCAGTTTTTGTGTGCCACGCTGGCGGGCGCGCTGGTGGGTGCGCTGTACAACGGTACCGGCCAGCCGCTGGCGGTGGTGATGGCGGTGTGCGGCTGCGCGGCCTGGCTGGCGCATCGGGTGCTGGTGCGGCACCACGAATTGCCGCTTTAGAACGACTAGGCGGCGCCGACCCCGGTTGCCGTGTTGCCACGGGCCGTGGCATTGCGTCGATGAGGTGTCACGCAACGGTGCGCTTGCGGGTCCCGAGCACGCGAAAAAGACGCGATGCCGCTGCGCCCAGCACTGTCACAGAATGGGGCAGTTCGCGCGGCACGAAGTGTGCTTTTGTGTACCTGTTTCACCTAACTGGTCGGGCAATCCGCAGGGTGCACCGGCTCATACCCATTGAATTCAGGAGACATGCATGAAACTTATTTTTGGCCGTACGGGCGGTCTGGTGGCGCTGATGCTGGCGCTCTGGCTGGGTATCACGGGGGCAGCCTTTGCAGTGGACCCACCGCTGGAGCGCCATCCGGGCTCGGTGGAGCGGGCCAAGGCGGGACGCGCTGCCGAGCTGCTGGACGCGGCAGTGGCCTACCTCAAGCACAACGGACCGAAAGCGGCTTTTGCGGCCTTTGACGACCCGAACAGCACACTGCACTACGGTCCCTATTACGTGTATGTGGTCGACATGAAGGGCTTCATGCACGCCAATGGCAGCGGTCAGTTCGGACTGTCTGGCACCGACACCATCGATTTGCGTGACGCCGTCGGCAAGCCGCTGGTGCGCGACTTGATTGCGGCGGCGCAGGTGGCGCCGAGTGGCTCCGTCGATTACCGCTGGCGTAACCCGGAGGACAAGCAAATTGAGCTCAAGGTGAGCCTGTTTGAGCGCGTGGATGACTACATCGTTTGCGTGGGCTACTACACGCCGCGCGCCACCCGGGTGGACGCGCAGGCTTTGTTGGACCGCGCGGTCGGTTATGTGCAGTCGGCCGGACCGGACAAGGCGTTTGCCGCCTTCAATGACCCGCAAGGCGGCTTCATGCACGACGACCAATACGTGTTTGTGGTGGGCATTGACGATGGCCGCTACCGTGCCTCGGGCGTATCACCGCATCTCAATGGCATGGATGTGCGTGGCATCAAGGACGCCGCCGGATTTGCGCTGTTTGAAGCCATGATCGACATTGCGCGCCGCGACGGTCACGGCACGGTGGACTATGTGTGGCGCAACCCGGCTACCAATGCGGTGGAAAGCAAGCACACGCTGATCCAGCGCGTGGGCGACGTGCTGCTCGGCGTGGGTTACTACACCCGCTAAACGCCGGCGTTGCGCGGCGCGCTGCCGCGCAATTGATCCAATTTCGAACAAGTGTCCCAAGTTGAGACATCTGCGGCGGGCTGCTTGTGCTGCGCCGGTACGAAGCGCAGCCTTCGCACGCCCATCGGACCCCGAATGTGCCATTAAATCAGGCAAAAGGCGGGGTTTATACGGGGTGGCACAGGACTTGATAGGTAGCTGTACCCGCAAGGGATTATTCCAACATTATTTTTTCAGGAGACATACATGCTCTACGCATATCCCGGTACCGCTGGTGCCAAGGTTGCCTACAAGGCGCAGTACGACAACTTCATTGGCGGCAAGTGGGTGGCACCGGTCAAGGGCCAGTATT
>Ga0316222_1001436_pt1 | contig 29115 bp, 27 predicted proteins | sample TBH18011metaG_FD_206008 | JGI IMG/M metagenome (GOLD analysis project Ga0316222, IMG submission 206008) | Freshwater microbial communities from Trout Bog Lake, Wisconsin, USA - TBH18011 | ecosystem: Environmental > Aquatic > Freshwater > Lake > Hypolimnion/Profundal zone | place: USA: Wisconsin... | reverse complement strand
ACCCCCACCTTCATCGACACCGTGCAGGACCGCGACGGAAAGGTGATCTGGCGCTCAACCGCCCGCAATTGCGCCAATTGCTCTGATCCGACGCAACCGCCACATCTGGATGATGCCCGCCCGCAGCTGGCCGATCCGCAGAGCGTCTATCAGCTGACATTGATGATGGAAGGCGTGGTCACGCGCGGCACCGGCGTGGCGGCAGGCGACGGGCTGGGCCACGAAATCGCGGGCAAAACCGGCACGGCGCAGGATTTTCAGGATGCCTGGTTCTCCGGCTTCACCCCTGATCTCGCAACCTCTGTCTGGACCGGCTACGACACGCCGACAACGCTGGGCAACAACGAAACCGGTGCCGCCGTCTCTGCCCCCACATGGCATGAGTTCATGGCCGTCGCCTTGAAAAACCGTCCGAAGCTGACCTTCCCAATCCCTGACGGCCTCACCCTTGCCAGTTGGGACGCGGGCAACGGCACCGTGACAGATGCCTTCAAGCCCGGTCAGGTGCCCGGCGGGTCTGAGCCGGTGGCGGGTTTGCCGACCGGCGCCACCCCGCTGCCCAACGCCGCCCCCGGCACGCCGGGAGCCCCTGGTTCCCCGCCCACCACGCCCACGCCACCCGCCCCTGCTGCCTCGGCAGTGGACACCGGGCTGGGCGGGCTGTATTGAGCGCCCCCTTCCCTTTTTCGGCTTTCCGGTGAGACATGTCCGCTGAATCCGACGCCCTTAACGACCAGATCAAGCAGTCGGTGACGCTGCTGAGGAGGCATCTTTGACTGGGATGTCTCATCCGCCCGTCTCGAAGAACTGAATCATCAGGCCGAAGACCCCGAGTTGTGGAACAACGCTGACGCCGCACAGGCGATCATGCGTGAGCGCAACGAGATCGCCTCTAAAATCGAAGGCGTGCTGCGCCTTGAGCGCGAATCGGCAGATGCCATCGAACTGACCGAAATGGCCGAGGCCGAAGGCGATGCCGCGATGATCGCCGACGCCATCGCCACGCTCAAGGCGCTGGCCGAGGAAGGCAAGCGGCGTGAGATTGAAAGCCTGCTCTCGGGCGAGGCCGATAATCTGGACACCTTCATCGAAATCAACGCCGGTGCCGGCGGCACCGAAGCGCAGGATTGGGCGGAGATGCTCAAGCGCATGTATATGCGCTGGGCCGAACGCCGGGGCTTCAAGACGGTCATTCTCGATGAATCCGAGGGCGAACAGGCCGGCATCAAGTCCTGCACCATGCAGATCACCGGCCCTGCCGCCTATGGCTGGCTGAAGACCGAGGCGGGTGTGCATCGTCTGGTGCGCATCTCGCCGTTCGACAGCGCCGCCCGCAGGCAGACCAGTTTTGCCTCGGTGTGGGTGTATCCGGTGGTTGATGACACCATTGAGATCGAGATCAACCCGGCGGATTTGCGCGTGGACACCTATCGCGCCTCCGGTGCGGGTGGTCAGCACGTCAACAAGACCGAATCGGCGATCCGACTGACGCATATTCCCACCGGAATCGTGGTGGCTTGTCAGACCGACCGTTCGCAGCATCGCAACCGTGCGACCGCGATGGGGATGTTGAAGGCGCGGATGTATGAGGCTGAGTTGCAGAAGCGCGAAGCGGCTGCCAACGCGACGGAAGCGACGAAGACCGAAATCGGCTGGGGTCATCAGATCCGCAACTACGTCTTAGCCCCGTATCAGTTGGTGAAGGATCTGCGCACCGGCGTTGAAAAGGGCAATCCGGACGCCGTGCTTGATGGCGGTCTGGACGATTTCATGGCCGCCGCCCTGGCCGCCCGCTCAGGGGCCACACGCTCCGAGGCGAGCGCACAGGCGGAGTAATCTTTTTTTCGTCATTGCTGTGCGCAGCGTGGCAATGACGAATGACTCCGATTTCGCCCTGCATTTCCACCGCATTCACGCCGCGTTGCACCTGAAGCCGCAAGCTGCCCTTCTGGTTCACGAGAGGGACCGCCATGAGCGGGTTTGCGGATTTCTCCTACGTCACCGTCAGCAACACTGATCCGAACACCAGCGCTGCTGACGGGATTTATAAAAATCCTGGCGATGCGGGGGCGTATTTCAATGTCTATGGGCCGACGAATGAGGTGTTCCGCTATATCGCCATCAGCAGCAATGCCGATCCGAACACCCAATTCACCGTCACCATCACCGGCGGATCACTCACCCTGAACGGCACGGCGTTGGGGACGAGTTACTCCAACAGCATCGGCAATGCGGCCAGCACGCTCAACCAATTGGTCTTCACCCCCGATCCGAGCGTGACGTCTGGGGCGGTGGTGCAGATCAGCGTGGCCAATTCCGGCAATATCATCGGCACCACTGACAGCTTCTATGTCTATTGCTTCGCCCAGGGCACCCACATTGCCTGCCCCGGTGGCGAGCGGTTGGTGGAATATCTGCAAGCGGGCGATCTGGTGCTGAATGCGGCAGGTGAGCCGCGCGTGGTGCGCTTTGTCGGTCGCCGCAGCCTGAATTTGCGTCGCACGCCGCAGCACGCACCGGTGCGGATTCCGGCGGGATGTTTGGGGGATGGACTGCCGAGACGTGATCTGCGCGTCAGCCCGGATCATGCGATTGCCTTCGATGGCATTCTGGTGCCCGCCAGCGCCCTGATCGGCACGGTGATCCGGCAGGAGACGGCGCAGAGCGTGGTGTATTACCACATCCAACTCGACGCGCATGAGTTAGTGCGCGCCGAGGGCACGCCGTGTGAGACGTTGCTTGATGCCGATGATCCGCTTGGGTTCGACAATGCCGATGAGGCGGTGATGTCTGATATTTTCCTCAGCCCTTGCCTGCCGAGAATGAGACAAGGGCCGGAGGTGGAGCGGATCAGAAAGTTCGTAGGGCAGACCAGCGCTGCGCTGGTCCGCCCTACGTTGTTGGTATGATGCGCTATTCAAACGCATTCGCTGGCACCCGCACCGGTGCCCGCATCTTGCGATAGCTGGCGAAGGCCTGTGCCAGCAGCAGCAGCACGCAGAACCCGATGAACACCGCAGAAATCGGCCGGTCGATGAACGTCGCCAGATCGCCGCGTGAGAGCAGCAGCGAACGACGGAAATTCTCTTCCAGGCGCGGGCCGAGCACGAAGCCCAACAGGATCGGCGCGGGCTCGAAGCCCAATTGCAGCAGCAGATAGCCGAACGCGCCAAAGCCCAACGTGGCGGCGACGTCGAACATCTCGTTGCGGGTGGCGAACACGCCGATGCAGACGAAGAACAACGCTGTCGGATACAGATAGCGATACGGCACCATCAGCAGCTTCACCCAGATGCCGATCAGCGGCACGTTGAGGAAGACCAGGATCAGATTGCCGATCCAGAACGAGGCGATCAGCCCCCAGAAGATGTCCGGCTGCTCGACGATCAAACGCGGGCCCGGCTGAATGCCGTGGATCATCAACGCACCGAGCAACAACGCCATCACCGCATCGCCCGGAATGCCCAAACTCATCGTGGGGATGAAATCGCCCTGCACGGCGGAATGCGTCGAGGCCTCGGGGGCAGCCACGCCCTCAATCGCGCCATAGCCGAAGCGTTCCGGCGTGCGGGAGATTTTCTTCTCCATCGCATAGGCGATGAAGCTGGCAATGGTGGGGCCGGTGCCGGGGATGAGCGAGCACAGGCTGCCGATGATCGTGCCGCGCAAGATCGGTGGCAGCCCCTGACGCAATTCGGCAGCAGATGGGCGCAGGTCTCGGAAGCCAAGTTTGACCGCCCTCACCCCGGTGGGGGCCACCGAGTTTACGCTCTTGAGAAACTCCGCAATGCCGAACAACCCAAGTGAAATCGCCACCAATTCGAAGCCGTCGGACAGTTCCAACAGGCCGAAGGTGAAGCGCTCATTGCCGGTGTTGATGTCGGTGCCCGCCAGCGAGAGCAGAATGCCGAACAACGTCATCGACACGCCTTTGATCGGCGAGCCTTTGGCCAGAGTGGAGCCGGCCAGCAGGCCGAGCAGCATCAGCGCGCAGATCTCCTGCGGGCCGAATTTGAAGGCGATGGAAGCAATATAGGGCGCCAGCACCATCATTTGCCCAATGCCGAACGCCGCCCCCACCATCGCCGCCAGCATGGTGATGCCCAGCGCCACACCGCCCTTGCCCTGTTTGGTCATCGGATAGCCGTCCAGACACGTCACCGCATGCGGCGGGTGGCAGGGCAGGTTGAGCAGGATGGAGCAGATCGCCCCACCATATTGCGCGCCATAATAAATGCCCGACAGCATCAGCAAAGCGGCCACTGGCTGCATCGAGAAGGTGAGCGGCAACAAGATCGAGATGGTGGACAGCACGCCCATGCCCGGCAGCACGCCGACCATGTTGCCGACGATGACGCCAGCAAAACACCACATCAGATTGTGCCATTGCAGGGCGACTTCAAAGCCATGCGCCAGACCGGCAAAGCTGCTTTCCATCAGTTCAGCACTCCGGTGATGATCGGGAACGGCACTTTCAGGCCATAGGCAAACAGCAACACACCAAACACCGTCACGCCGAGGCCCAGCAGCAGCGCCTCCTTGAGGCTCGTGCGACTGGTGCCGAGGGCGGAGGCGAAGACGCAGGCGAAGATGGCGGGGGCGAGACCGGCAGAATTGGCGAGCAGAATGAACAGCGCCACACCGGAGGTAATCGCCGCCGCCGCCCGCCAATCCGGGGCACCGATCTTATGATGCGCCACCAAGCCGGTGATGCTGCGCTGCGGCCACACCGCCATGGCGATGCCGAGCAGGATCATTCCAACGCCCAATACCACCGGAAAGAAGCCCGAGCCGATATTGTGCAGACCGCCGAAGCCATAGCTCTGCCCCATCACCACCGCAAAGGCGCCGATGGCTGCGATCAGAGCACCGGCAATATGATCGCGGTGCAGATTCATGCTGATAATTCCCGCATCAAGGCGAATAATTCCTTTTGACGCTCAAAGCCAATTCCTGGCGCATCGGGCAGGCTGAGCATGCCATTGTCGGGATGCATGTCGTCGGCATAGCCCGCAAACGCCCCGAACACCCCCGGATAGGCCTCGCAGCCGCCCAGGCCGAGACCGGCGGTGACGGCGAAGCTCATCATGTTGCCGCCATGCGGATACACGCGCTGACGCGAACCACCGCGGGCTTCAAGCAAGCTGACCATCCGGGCGAAGGAATCGATGCCGTAAGCCTGCGGCGGATCAACCTGCAATACGTCGCGATCCAGCCGGAAGCCGCCAAAGCGCAGCAGATTATCCACATCGGCAAGGCAGAACAGATTCTCACCGGTGGCCAGTGCTGGGGTGTAGCTGGCGGCGAGGTCGGCGAAATCGCCATAGGCATGCACGCCCACCGGCTCCTCAAACCACCGCAGATTGTAAGGTGCCAAGCGGGCAGCCCAGGCACGGGCGCGGTCGAGATCCATCGCGGCATTGGCGTCCACCGCCAGCTTTTGCGAATCGCCCATAATGGCCAGCGTGGCGTCGAGCCTGCGGCAATCCGCATCGAGCGACAAACCGCCGGTTTTGATCTTCAGCGCAGTGTATCCGGCATCCAGATGCCGACGCACTTCGTCTTGCAGCAAGGCGAGGTCATTCTCCGGCTGATACCAGCCACCGCCGACATAGCAGGGCACTTTCTTGGCCATCTGCGGATTGCCATAGCGATCTGCCAACACGCGCCAGAGCGGCAGCCCTTTTGCTTTGGCCACCGCATCCCAGATTGCGGTTTCAATCGTGCCGATGGGCACAGAGCGCTCGGCATCGCCGCCTGGCTTCTCGCGCGTCATCATCCGCGCCACGGCTTTCGCCGGGTCGATCAGGCCATCCTCACCCAGCAGGCTGTCCGGATCGGCGGAAAGCAGGCGCGGGCTGAAGCGATCACGCATCGACGCCCCACAGGCATAGCGGCCGGTGGAGTTGAAGGCATAGCCGATGGCGCGGTCCGTGATCACGGCGACGATGGAGGTGGTCATCTCACCGAAATCAAACGCCGCGTTGCGCAGCGACGAGCGCACCGGGACGGCACGCTCGCGGATTTGAAGAATTTTCATATTATTCCGACAACACTGAAAACAGCCTCTCGTTCAAAATTGCCGTCATTGCGAGGAGGCGTCGCCGCCGCAGCAATCCATCGAAGCATCGGCTGAGCTTTTGGTTCGACGGGTTGCTTCGTCGCAACGCTCCTCACGATGACGGCGCTACACCGGCTCGATGCCCGACTTCGCCACCAGATCGCGCCACATCGGCACTTCGTCGTCGATTCGTTTCTTCATGCCGGCCGGACCGTTGGCGAGCACTTGCAGACCATCTTTGCGCAGCAACGCCTCCGTGTCGGCCTCATGCAGAAGCGCGATGACGGCCTTGACCAGCGCATCGACCACCGGCTGCGGCGTCTTGGCCGGGGCCATGAAGGCCTGGAAGGTGTCAGTGACGAAATCCGGATAGCCGGATTCCACCATCGTCGGCACATTCGGCAGATCGGGCCAACGGGTGCGGCTGGTCACGGCCAACGGCACCAACTGCCCGGCGGCGATCAGCGGCAATGTCGGCGTCAGCGCCACGCAGCCGAACGGCGTGGTGTTCTGCAACACCGCCTGCATGCCGGGGCCACCGCCATTATAGGGCACATGGGTGATTTGAACGCCCGCGCGGAGCTTGAACAACTCACCTGACAGATGCGGCGTGGTGCCGATGCCGGCCGAGGCATAGCTGAGTGCGTTCGGCTCGGCCTTTGCCTTCGCCACCACGTCGGCCATCGTCTTGAAGCCGGATTTCGGGTTGGCAAAGAAGATATTGGGCGAGGTGCCCAACTCGGCCAACGGCGCGAAATCCTTAAAGATGTCGTAGGGAACCTTTTTGTAGAGGCCCGGATTGACCACCAAAGCGCTTGAATGGATCAGCAGCGTGTAGCCATCCGGCTCGGCATGGGCGACGAAGCCGCAGCCGATATTGCCGCCTGCGCCGGGGTGGTTTTCCACCACGAACGACCCCTTCATATGAGCGCCCAACTGCGCCGCCACCACCCGCGCCACCACGTCGGTCGGGCCACCGGGGGCGAAGGGGACGATGATGCGCACCGGGCGATCCGGATAGGTTGCCGCGCGCGCGGACCGCAGCGACGTGGCACTGGCCGCCAAACCGGCAGCGCCGCCAAGAACCACACGCCGTGAGATGTTGTTCATCATGGACTTTCTCCGGGCACTGCTGGAGCAGTGTTCTGTTTATTTCGGTTGCGGCTTTTCTAAACTTTATTGATCCCTGCCCGCTCGATCAACGCTGCCCACATCGGCACCTCGCGGGCGATGCGGGCGGCCATTGCATCCGGCCCGCCTGCCAGCACTTCGTAGCCCTCGGTGAAAAGCTGTTGATGCACCTGAGCATCGTTGAGAATTGCCTGGGTCGTGCGCACCAGTACATCCACCACCGGTTGCGGCATTTTTGCCGGACCGACGAAGGCCATGAAGGTGTCGGTGACGAAATCAGGGAAGCCTGCTTCGATCATTGTCGGCACGTTCGGCACATTGGGCGAGCGCGTTCGCCCCGTTACCGCCAGCGGCACCAACTTGCCTGCCGCAATCATCGGCAACGTCGCCTGCATCGAGACGCAGCCGAGTTGCACCGTGCCCTGCAGCACCGCCGCCACGCAGGGACCGCCGCCCGGATAAGGCACGTGCACGATCTCAATCCCCGCCCGCTGCTTGAGCCATTCCCCGGACAGATGCGGCGGCGTACCGATGCCAGCGCTGGAGAAGCTCAGCGCCTTCGGGTCTGCCTTGGCACGCGCGACGACATCGGCAATCGATGTCAGCCCGCTCTGCGGATTGGTGAAGAAGATGTTTGGCGAGGTCGCCAGTTCCATCAGCGGGGTGAAATCGTGGAACACGTCATACGGTTTTTTCGTGTACAGGCTTGGGTTGATCACCAACGCGCTGGTGTGAACCATCAACGTGGTGCCATCCGGCTCGGCGCGGGCGACGACATTGCAGCCGATATTGCCGCCTGCCCCTGGATGGTTTTCCACGATGAAGGTGCCGTTGAGCTTTTCCCCCAGATGGGCGGCCAGCACCCGCGCCAGCACGTCTGCCGGGCCGCCGGGGGCGAAGCCGGTGACGATCTTGACCGGACGCTGCGGATAGCCCACCGCGCGGGCAAGCCTGGGTGCCGCGAGGGCAACCCCGGCCACGCCCGCCGTAAATAGACGTCGTGATATTCTGTTGGACATGAACTTCTCCCCCGAGAAGCGGCTTTTTGTCAGCGTATCGCGATTGGGTTCACGGGGGAACCGACTGCGCCGGTAATTGGCAGTGCCGGTGCGATAAACATGAAATCATAGCGACGATCCGCCGCACACTCCGCACTGAGCACGTCGAGCTTGAAGATTTCACCCATCGTCAGACCCATGATCGGGATGCAGATCCAGTGCCAAGGCTGGTTGATGCCTTCCGAATTGTTCGGCCGCACTTCCACGCCCCAGGTGTCTGTGGCGATGGCGGAGACTTGATGCGCTTGCAGCCAATCCAGCGTCTCGAAATCCAGCCCCGGCGCGTCACCGCCCGGATAGCCGTCCCACGATCCGGCCTTGAGGCATTTTTCCATCTGGCCGGTGCGCAGCAGGATGTGATCGCCACGCCCCACCGTCACGTTCTGCGAGGCCAGCGTGGCGTCGAGCAGATCGTTGGTGATGGCATAGCCGTCTTCGAGATATTCGACGCCGAGATGGCGGGCGAGATCGAGCAGCACGCCACGGCCGACCATCTTTTCCTTGGTGTGCTGAATGCCCGCTTTGGCCGCGCCGAAGCTGGAGACTTCGCGGCAATCATAGCCGTTCCACATATAGTCATCATAGAAGATGTGCCCCAGCCCATCCCAATGCGTGCCCGCCTGGAGGGGGAACAGCACCATGTCGTCGGCCGAGCGGATGCCGCGCTTGTCCAGCGTGCCGGAATAGGCGTCGCTGCCGGAGCGCAGCATGGTGTGGACGGGGTTGAAACGCCCCACCGGCGGGAATTTCGTCTTGCCACCCTGCGGGCCATCTTTGTCGTAATTCAGCGCCAGCGAGATCACCTGCCCGGTCTTCACCAGAGAGGCGGCGCGCACGATGTCTTCCGGAGTGGTGTAGTTCAGCGTGCCGACCTGATCGTCCGGCCCCCATTTACCCCAGTTCTTCAGCCGAGCGGCGGCTGCTTCCAGGATGGCGCGATTGACGAAGGTGGGCTTCTTGCCGGTTGCGTGATCCATGGTTTTCTCCTGGATTATTGTCATTCTTGGTCGTCTCAGGCCGCAGCCGCCGTGCCAATACCACCCCTTCAGGACTGTATTGCGCCTGCGATCGACTGGTTTACGAAATTTTCACACTGCGTTGACTGATACGAACGTTCGTATAGCCTGCGGAGGGGAGTAGGGGCTGTCAAGCCGCTGAATTGATCAGTCGATCAATTTATCCAATATCAAAACCGCGCAAAAGCGCAGGACCGAATGAAGGAGATACCATGGCGACGCGACGCGGATTTCTCGCTGCAGCCATGGGTGGGTTGGGGTTCTGCGGCTGCTGCCTGCGCCCCGCACCGGTGCGCGCAGCTGAATCGGTGCATCTGCCCGTCACCATCGCGGGCAAGCGCGTGCGCACCATCGACACGCATTCGCATTGTTATTTCCAAGACGCCATCGACCTGATGGGACCGGATGCGGCGAAGGTGTTGCCGCCGGTGAAGGGCGTGCCGGAGCATTTCCTGGCCAAAAGCGATGTGCTGCACGCGCGCTTTGCCCAAATGGACGCCATGGGCATCGACATGGAAGTGTTGTCGATCAACCCGTTTTGGTACGGAACCGACCGCGCGACCGCCACCCAGATCACCGAATTGCAGAACGACCACATGGCCGAACTGCGCTCGGCTCATCCGGAGCGGCTGCAATTCTTTGCCTCGCTGGCGCTGCAATTTCCTGAATTGGCGGTGATGCAGTTGGAAGACGCGGTGCGCAACAAGCACCTTGCCGGTGCTGCCGTGGGGGCTTCGGTGCTTGGCGAGAGTCTGGCCAATCCGCGCTTTCATCCGGTGTGGGCGAAGGCGGAGGAGTTGGGGGCGACGATCTTTATCCATCCGCAAAGCACGCCGGAACTGGGCAAACGCTTTGCTGGCAATGGCTGGTTGTCCAACGTGATCGGCAACCCGTTGGAGACGACGATCTGTCTGCAGCAATTCATCTTCAGCGGCATGCTGGATAAATTCCAGCGCCTGAAATTGCTGGCAGCGCATGGCGGCGGTTATCTCGGCGCCAATCCGGATCGCGGCGACCATGGCTGTTTCGTCTCGCCGCAGAATTGTGACCCCTCGGTGGTACTGAAGAAGAAACCGAGTGAGTATGTGCATCAGATCTATTTCGATGCGCTGGTCTTCACGCCAGAAGCACTGCGCCATCTCTGCGCCAATGTGGGATGGACGCAGGTGGTGGTGGGCACGGATCACCCGATTCCATGGGAACAGCACCCGGTTGAGCTGATCACGGCAACAAAGACATTGAGTGAAGCCCAGAAGATCGCCATCCTTGGACAGAATGCCATGCGGCTGCTCAAGACCGCAGTTTAAACAAACCGGGAGAAACGCCGTGTTGCTGATTGCCCGACTGTCGGCTTTGCTGATGTGTGCGCTGGTATTCGGTCAGGCCTCGGCGGCCCGAGCGCAGGAGTATCCCACCCGTCAGGTGCGGGTGCTTGAACCGCTGGCGGCGGCTTCGGCGGTGGATGTGGTGGCGCGGTTGATTGCCGATCATCTCAGCCAGGAATTGGGGCAGAGCTTCTATGTCGATAACCAGCCGGGCGCTGCCGGCCTGCTTGGCATGCGCACCGGGGTGAAATCGGCACCGGACGGCTACACGCTGATGGCCGTCAATGACACCACGGTGACGGTGCTGCCCAATATGCGCACGGACGCCGGATATGACCCGCGCCGCGACTTCGCGCCGATCAGCCTGTTGGCGAAATTGCGCTGGGTGCTGGTGGTCAATCCGAGCATCGGCGTGAACAACGTGCAGGAATTCATCGCCTATGCGAAGGCGCATCCCGGCATGGATTACGGCTCGGGCGGCCAGGGCAGCCCGCAGCATCTGGCGATGGAATTGTTCATGCGTGCCACCGGCATCAAGCTGACGCATGTGCCGTATCGCGGGGTGATCCAGGCATTCACCGACGTTGCCTCCGGCCACATCCCGGCGATGTTCATCGCCCTGCCCGCGCCGCTGAAACTGGCCGAGACCGGGCAGGTGAAGATCATCGGTTTCACCGAATTACACCGGCTGCCGACGCTGCCAAACGTGCCGACCATTGATGAACAGGGTGTGCCGGGCTTCGAATATTCGTCTTGGGCTGCGATGATCGCCCCGGCCGGCACGCCGCGCCCGATTATCGAAAAGCTGAATGCCGCCATCAAACGCGCCATTGCCGATCCGGTGCTGAACGCCAAGCTGGTTGAATACGGCGATTTGCCGGTGGGCAGCACGCCGGAGGAACTCGGCGCTTTCATCGCGCATGACTACGACGCGAAAGCCGCTCTGTTGAAGGCCGCCAATATCCATGCCGACTGAGCCCACGCGCATCGCCGAACCAAAGCTGCGCGACTTCATCGCCCGTGCCTTCATCGCAGCAGGTTTGCCCGCCCCCGACGCCGCCACCATCGCGCAGTTGATGGCGGAGGCTGATCTGATCGGAGCCGATGCGCACGGCATTTTCCGCCTGCCGCAATATGTTCGCCGCATTGAGGGTGGGGCGGTGAACCGCACGCCCAGCATCACCGTCAACCGCACCGCAGCGGCGACGGCGTTGGTTGATGGCGATAACGGCATGGGCCATCTGGTGATGTCGCGCGCCTGCGACATCGCCGTTGAGATGGCGAAAGAAGCAGGCATTGGCTGGGTGGGCGTGCGCGGTTCCAACCACGCCGGCCCCGCCTCGCTCTATGCCGCCAAGCCGTTGGAAGCCGGGATGATCGGCATTTATTCGGCAGTGGCGAGTGCGAACCACATGGCCCCCTGGGGCGGCACCGACCTGCTGCTCGGCACCAACCCGCTGGCGATTGCCATCCCGGCAGGCGACGGCCCGCCGCTGGTGCTGGATATTGCCACCACGGTGGTCTCCTACGGCACGATCAAGAACTATGTGTTGCAGGGAAAGCCATTCCAACCGGGTTGGATGATCGACCGAAAAGACGGCGCGGAGTTGGTTGATCAGACGCGCAGCAAGGACGGCGTGTTGTTGCCGATCGGCGGCTATAAGGGCGCGGGCCTCGCGCTGATGCTCGGCCTGCTCGCCGGGTCGCTCAATGGGGCGGCGGTGGGAAAGGCGGTGGTGGATTTCAACGCTGATGACAGCAGCGAGACCAATACCGGCCATTTCGTGCTGGCGCTGGACATCAAGCGTTTCATCGATCCCGCCCTGTTCGCCTCTCTGGTGGCCACCCATGTGCAGGAATTGCGCGACTCAGCGCGTCTGCCGGGGGTGGATCAGATCCGTCTGCCGGGCGATGAGCGGGCCAAACGACGCGCGGACCGGCTGGCACGTGGGGTGCCGATGGTTCCCGAGTTGCAGGATGTGCTGAACAAGCTGGGAGTGCGTCTTGGCATCGGGACGCTGACGTAAAAACGGGGAGGGGAACCCTATGGTGAAGCTGAACGTGAATGGCAAAAGCCACACGCTCGATATCGATCCGACAACACCGCTGCTCTATGCCCTGCGTGACGAATTGGAACTCAACGCCGCCAAATATGGCTGCGGGTTGGGCCAATGCGGTGCCTGCACGGTGATGGTGGACGGCACTGCGGTGTTCTCGTGCCTGATTCCGGTGGCCGTGCTGGGGGAAAAGCAGGTCAAGACGGTGGAGGGGCTCGGCAGCGAGGCCAAGCCGTCGCCGGTGCAGCAGGCCTTCATCGACGAACAGGCCGCGCAATGTGGCTATTGCAGTGCCGGCATGATCATGCGGGCGCAGTCGCTGCTGGAGAAGAACCGCCACCCGACCGACGCGCAGATCCGCGCGCAGATGCAGACCAATCTCTGCCGCTGCGGCACCCATATGCGCATCCTGGCCGCCGTTGAACGCGCGAGCGCCCTGATGCGGGGCGAGACGTTGAAGGAGATCGCCCGATGAACGCGCTCTCGCGTCGCACCCTGCTGGCCAGCGGTGCCGCTCTGGTGGTGCATTTCACCACCGACCTGCCCTCCGCTGCCCTGGCTGCCGACCCCGGCAAGCTGCCCGGCGCCCTCGCCGATCAGCCGGTGCTGTCCGGTTGGGTGCGCATTGATGCGCAGGGCGAGATTACGGTGTTCACCGGCAAGGCCGAACTCGGCCAGGGCATCCGCACGGCACTGATCCAAATCGCCGCCGAGCAATTGGATGTGCAGCCGACCGACATCCACCTTGTTACCGCCGACACCGCGCGGACGGCCAATGAGGGCTATACCTCGGGCAGTCTGTCGATGAAGAACAGCGGCACCGCCATTCTCAACGCCACTGCCGAAATGCGCGCCTTGCTGGTGCAGGCGGCGTCGGTGAAATTCGGCGTGGCTGCGGATAAACTTACCACCACAGGCGGGGCCGTGGTGGCCCCTGACGGTCGCAAGCTTGGCTATGGCGCATTGGCGCAATCCGTGCCCGCCGACCTGAAAGCCACCGGCACGGCCAAGGTGAAAGACCCGGCCCAACACCGCATCAGCGGCAAATTCCTGCCGCGGGTGGATATTCCCGCCAAGATGACGGGCGGCGCTGCGTTTATTCACGACATGCGGCTGCCCGGCATGCTGCATGCCCGCATGGTCCGCCCACCGCGCTATGGCGCGAGCCTGATATCCGTCAATCTCGACGCCGCCCAAGCCATGCCGGGGGTGAAAAAGGTGGTGCGCGACGGCTCTTTCCTCGCGGTGATCGCCGACAAGCAATGGCAGGCGATTCAGGCGATGCGGGCGCTGGAGAAATCCGCCACATGGACCCAGGGGCGCGCTTTGCCGGAGCAGGCGAAGATCTTCGACATCATCCGCGCTCTGCCGCCGAAAGACACCACCATCCTCGACCGCTCCGCCTCGGTTCCGGCGGATACCAAGCGGCTGCGCGTGCAATATCACCGTCCTTATAAACTGCACGGCTCCATCGGCCCGTCTTGCGCCATCGGGCTGATGCAGGGCGATCAGATGACGATCTGGAGCCATACCCAGGGCGTGTTCCCGGATCGCGCGGCAATTGCCGAGTTGGTGGCGATGCCGCAGGCCAAGGTGCGGCTGATCCAGGTCGAAGGTGCTGGCTGTTATGGCCATAACGGCGCCGATGACGCCGCCGCCGACGCCGCACTCCTCGCTTGCGCCATGCCCGGCGTGCCGATCCGCGTGCAGTGGATGCGCGAGCAGGAACATATGTGGGAGCCCTACACGCCCGCCATGGTCACGGAGATTGAGGCCGCATTGGATGCCAAGGGGCGGATTGTTGATTGGCAATATGGGGTGTGGAGCAACACCCATTCCAACCGCCCCGGCACCGGCGGCTCGTTGCTGGCGGCTTGGCATATTGCACAACCCCTCAGCCCGCCGCCGCCGAAGCCGATTCCGCAGCCCGAGGGCGGCGGCGATCGCAACGGCATTCCGCTCTATGTGTTCCCGAATGCGAAAGTGATCTCGCATTTCCTGCCCGATGAGCCGTTGCGCGTCTCCGCCCAGCGTGGGCTTGGGGCGTATGCGAATGTGTTCAGCATTGAGAGCTTCATGGACGAGCTGGCCGAGACGGCCAAGCAAGACCCGGTGCAGTTCCGACTGGCGCATCTGGACGATCCGCGTGCGAAGGACGTGATCACTCTGGCGGCGCAGAATTTCGGCTGGACCAGTTGGAAGCGCCAACCCGGCCACGGTCGCGGCTTCGCCTTCGCCCGTTACAAAAACCTCGGTGCCTATCTGGCGCTGGCGGTCGAGATCTCGGTGGATAAGGAGACCGGCCAAATCCGCCTACTGCGCGCAGAGTCGGCGATTGACAGTGGTGAGGTGGTCAGCCGCGACGGGATCATCAACCAGACCCAAGGCGGCATCGTGCAATCGACCAGCTGGACGACGCTTGAAGCCGTGCAATACGGCCCGGGCGGCATCACCAGCCATGATTGGCTCACCTATCCCATTCTGCGCTTTGCCGCCGTGCCGGAAGCGGTGCGCGTCTCCGTCATCGACCGCCCCGGCGCGCCCTATCTCGGCACCGGTGAGGCAGCGGCGGGACCGACGGCAGCGGCGATTGCCAATGCGCTGCATGACGTGATCGGCAAGCGGATGCGGGAATTGCCGTTGAATGCGGCACGGGTGAAGGGGGCGATGTCGGCGGCATAGGATGGGATGATGGAAGGTGGGATGCCTTGGCATCCCACCCTACGCGGCGTACGCTATCGCTCATGCTTCTCTCCCCCCTCCTGCGCGGCATTGGCATTGGATTTGCCATCGCTGCCCCCGTCGGCCCTATTGGCCTGCTCTGCATCCGCCGCTCGCTGCGCGATGGCGCTTTGATGGGGGTGGCGACTGGGTTGGGGGCAGCGACGGCGGATGCGGTTTATGGGTTGGTGGCAGCGTTCGGGCTCGGAGCGATCACCACATTGCTGCTCGCCAACACGCAGTTGTTGCGGGTGACGGGCGGGGTGCTGTTGCTCTGGTTGGGACTGTCCGGCCTACGCGCGGCATGGCGGCACCAGCAGGCCCGCGCGGCAGAGGTGACGGCGCGCGGCGTGGTTGCCGCATATAGTTCCACCTTCGCGCTGACCCTGGCCAACCCGGCGACGATCTTGTCCTTCCTCGCCGTCATCGCCGCCCTCTCCGGCCCGCAAGGCGGGGTGAATGGTGGGGTGGTGCTGGTGGGTGGGGTGTTTCTGGGCTCGACCCTGTGGTGGCTCATTCTGGTCGGCCTCGTCAGCGCATTGCGAAGCAGCCTGCCGGATTTTGTGCTGCGGGGGATCGAATTCGTCTCAGCCCTGGTGCTGATTGGCTTCGGCCTTCTGGCGGCCCTGAGCGGGCTTGCTGTGATCTGATTGCTAAAATGCACCCATCAACAGACCGTGATGCACCGTCAAACGCCAGATAACTGCAATTTTTACCGTTCACGACAAAAAGATGCTGACTGTTGGCGCGCTGCGGAATGATGCATAAAGGGGGCAAGCTGCCTGTTGCAGCTTCACTGCCAACCACCAGGAAGCGGCGTTTCGGACATGATTTTTGCGTCCTTCGAGTTCCTGTTCCTCTTCCTGCCCATCTTCTTCTGCGGGTATTTTTTAACCCCGGAAAAGTATCGCAACTATGCGATTCTGGCGTTTAGCTGGGGGTTTTACGCCTGGTGGCGGGTGGATTTCCTCGGCCTGTTGGTGACGATGACCACCTTCACCTACATCGTCGCCCGCCTGATGGAGCGCGCAGGCCGCAATACGGTGCGCGAGCGCTACTGGATGCTGTTCGGCATCATCGGCAATCTCAGCGCACTGGGCTATTTCAAATACGCCAATTTCGTCGTCGGCAACGTCAATGCGATCAAGACCACCTTCGGCTTCCACCCGATGGCGTGGGACAACATCATTCTGCCGATTGGTCTGTCGTTCTACATTCTGCAATCCGTGTCCTACCTGCTCGACATCCGCAGCGGCACGGTGCCGGTCAGCCGGTCTTATCTGAACTACGCCGCCTATAAGGCGATCTTCGCCCAACTGATCGCGGGCCCCATCGTGCGCTATGCCGAGGTGGCCGAGGAGATGAAGAAGCGGCACCATTCGTTGCAACAATTCGGCACTGGGTCGGCGATCTTCATGGTGGGTTTTGCCATGAAGACCGCCTTGGCCGACACGCTCTCGCCGCTGGTCGCCGTCACCTTCAAGCTGCCGGACCCGAGCTTTGCCGATAGCTGGATTGGGGCGATCAGCTACACCTTGCAGCTATATTTCGATTTCGGTGGCTATTCGCTGATGGCCATTGGCCTTGCGCGGATGATCGGCTTTCACTTCCCGCCGAACTTCAACAACCCGTATCTCTCGGGCTCGATTCAGGAATTCTGGCAGCGCTGGCACATGACGCTGAGCCGCTTTCTGCGTGACTATCTGTATATCAATCTCGGCGGCAACCGGCAGGGGCCGATCCGCACCTATGTCAATTTGATCCTGGTGATGGCCATTGGCGGTCTGTGGCATGGGTCGAGCTGGAATTTCGTCATCTGGGGTCTGTGGCATGGCGGCTCGCTGGCCATTCATCGCTATTGGTCGCGCCTGCCGGGGGCCAAGCCGATGCCGTATTGGCTGGGCAACATCATCACGATGTTCGTCGCCGTCCTTGGCTGGGTGGTGTTCCGCGCCGATGATTTGCCGACCGCCCTGGGCATGTATGCCGGGATGTTCGGCCTGCACGGCTTTGGCGGGATCAGCGACACGCTGTCTTGGCAGATGACGCCGGATCAGATGTGGTTCATCCCGATTGCCCTCGCCTTCGTCTATCTGCCGCTGATCCGGGGTGACGCGCATGCGCTGCTGCCACCGGCGGCACAGCCGTTCTCGGCGACGAAGCTGGGCAATCTCTGCGTCACGGTCGGCCCGCTGCTTGGCTACGTGCTGGCGATGATCCTTCTGTATAGCCGCGATGCGGTGCCTTTCCTCTACTTCCAGTTCTGATCGGGGGACGCGACGATGCCTCGTAATCTCGTTATCGACCGTGATGACACCTCGCACCGCCCGCGCGCCCAGCGTTTTCAGGGTGCGGTGATGGCGATCTCCTTGGCCGTCGGCTTCGGCCTTGGCATTGCCGCCATTGAGACGCCGGAGGGGATGAAACGCCTGGAAGCCGCGCAAGGCATGCAGGCCTTTCTGCAAGGCCGAACGGCGGCGGCGATCAATTTCGCCCTCGCCCATCATCTGCCGGTGGATGGCTTCTTCCGTGCTGCCGGTGGCCTGTTCCGCTGGCGCCTGTTCCATTCGGGCGGGCCGCAAGTGTGGTCGGGTGACAATGATTGGCTGTATCTGATCGAAGAAATGCGCCCGTGGGACAACGCGGACGCCAACATGGCCAGCCGGGCCGACACGCTGGCCAAGGTGGCGGCGAAGTTGAAGGCGCAGAACATCGATCTCGTCGTCGCCGTCGTGCCGGATAAGGCGCGCGTTGAGGTTGAGAGCATGACCGGCCCACGCTCCGCCCAGGCGAATGCGCGTCTGCCCGCATGGCTTGATCTGCTGAAATCGCACGGGATCAAGACGGTTGATCTCAACCCGAGCTTCCAGAGCGCGCCCAACCGCGCCGCTCTGTTCTGGCGCACCGACACGCATTGGAGCCAAACCGGCGCGTCCTTCGCCGCGCAGACCATTGCGGCCAACGTGACGACCAAGATTGACCGCAGCCACGTCTTCAAAACCACCGAAGACGCCGCCGAGACGGCGGGTCCGGGCGATTTGCTGCGTCTGATGTCACTGGACAAAATCCCTGACGGCCTGCCGATCAAGCTGCGCCCAGTGATCGACCACCAGCACCTCGCCCACACTGCCGAAGTGAAGACCGACGATGGCGGTGCTGGCCTGCTGGATGACGGCCCGAGCGTGGACGTGGCACTGATCGGCTCGTCCTATTCGGTGAACGCCAATTTCGGCGGCTATCTGCAGGAAGCGCTGAAGGCACCGCTGGTGAACGTGGCCGAAGCAGGCGGCGGGTTCGCGCGCTCAGCGCAGCATTATTTTACCGGCAAGACGTTCAAAGAGACCAAGCCGAAGCTGGTGATCTGGGAAATTCCGGAGCGCGTGGTGGGGCAGCCTTTGGTGGATGACGACAAGGCGCTGGAGGGCTGGGCGGAGAAGTAAGATTCTCCGGTTTTGCTCTTTGCACGTCACGCGCAATGACGGTTTGGGGTACTGACAGCGAGAAGCGTCGAGGGGAACCCTGCGGGACCCAGCCTGCGGATCGATTTCACTTGAATCGGGCCAGTGGCCGTGGCTTACACTGGTCGATGGAATTACCCCCTGCCCCGTCCGCGCCTGACATCACCGCATCTCTGCGGCTGATCCTGCGTGGGATTTTGGCGGCGTTGGGGATGTGGCGGCTGGAGCCGCGGCGCGCCGTGGTTCTGTATAATCGGATCAGCGGAACCTTCGGGCAAATTGAGCGGCTGTTGGCGCGCTTCCGGGCCGGGCGGCTGTGGCGTTTGAAGCCTCGGGCGACGGCACAGAGGCGGAGTGAGCGCGTGCCGGGTCGTGGAGACGCCCTCCCGCGTCGGTTCGGCTGGCTGATGCAAGCGGGCGGGCATCAGGCAATGGGGTTCGGGTTGCAGTTGCAGACGGTGCTGCACACGCCCGAAATGGTGGAATTGCTGGCAGCGTCACCGCAAGCGGGGCGGTTATTGCGCCCTTTATGTCGGGCCTTGGCGGTGGAAGTGCCTTGGGTGCACACCGCGCCGAAACCACGGGCTGAGCGCGCAAAACGCATCCGCAAACCCCGCCCCAAGCCCGCGCCATTCAAAATTCCGCTGCCGCGTGGCGTGCTTTCGGCCGCACGACGGGCGGGTTTTGGAAAACTCTGTTGAGGCTCGGCGTGGAGAGGCGACGTGAATGTTCCGGGTGGTTATCAATGAGCGGGCCACATGGCAAAACACGCTGCGCTTGCCCGCCCTATCCCCCCATATCCACCAAATACCCAGCCAAATCTGGCCGCTGTGGCACGATGCCGTTGGCTGCGAACCAATCGGCAATCCGCGCCACTTCCGCCACCTGTGCCGCGCCCACCCGGAGCAAAGGCGGCGTGTTGTTGCGGCCAAGACGGGGGGCGAGAGACGGTGGCAGGCCGAGTTCTTTCGCCCACAACGCGCCCGCCGCATCTTGATGCGCAGCCCCCCAGCGATTTTCCGCCACCAGCACGTCATAGACCGCTTGCACCACCGGGCGATTGGCGGCGAGATAGTCTTGGCGGACGAAATACGTCACCGCGTTCTCACTGGCACACTCATCGCCATCGGCCAGCACGCGGGCCTCACCGCTTTCGACGGCAATCGCGATGAACGGGTCCCAAATCGCCCAGGCATCCACATCGCCGCGCGCAAACGCCGCCTTGGCATCCATCGGGTTGAGATAGATGCGCTTGACCTCGGCCAGCGGAATTCCCGCCTTCTGCAAACCCCGTGCGAGGATATATTCGCCGGTGCCACCCCGATTGACGGCCACCGAGCGGCCTCGCAGATCGGCCAATGTCTTGAGCGGCGAGTCGGTTTTGACCAGCAACGCCTCACCGCCCGAGGCCATGCGCTGATAGCCGAACAGCACCAACGGCACCCCGGCCGCGCGCGCGGTGACGAAGGCGGTGGAACTGCCAACGGTGAGATCGACCGCATTGGCATTCAACGCTTCCAACGCGGGGGCGGCCGCCGCGAAGGGGCCGGCCCAGACGACGGAGACGCCCATCGGCGCCAATCGCTGCTCCAAACTGCCATGCGCCTTGGCGAGGGCGAGGTCGCTGGTCGATTTCAGATAGGCAATCCGCACCACGCTCTGCGCCCGCACATGCGGCGCAGCGAGAGCGGCAAAACCGGTGAGAGCAAGGCGGCGGGTGAGAGGCGGAAAATTTCTCATGGCGTGAGACATGGCATCACTGCCCCTACGTGCCAACCCCTGCTTGACGTCTCGGCGTTCACCGGCAATGGGTTGCGCATGCAATTGGCCCGCGAATATCTGAACCTGCTGTCCACCCTGCGTCTGAAGGCGCCGTTGGTGCATAATCTGACGAGTGCGGTGGTGGCCAATTTCACGGCCAATGCGCTGCTGGCTCTGGGCGCGGCCCCGGCAATGGTGGAAAGCCTGGACGAAATTCCGGGCTTCGTGTCGGTGGCACATGCGCTGTCGGTCAATCTCGGCTCGATGACAGCGGCGCGGAATGCCGCCATCACCTTGGCGGTGCAGACGGCGCAGAATTCCGGCACGCCCTGGGTGCTCGACCCGGTGGGCGCGGGCGGCATTCCGGCGCGCACGGCATTCGCCCGGCACTTGCTGAGCCAGAAGCCTGCGGCGATCCGGGGCAATGCGTCGGAGATCCTGGCACTTGCTGGCGAGAGCGGGGGCGGGCGCGGGGTGGATTCCGGTTGCGGCTCCGAGCAGGCGATTGCCGCAGCCCAGGCGGTGGCGCGGCAATCTGGTGCGGTGGTGGCGGTGACGGGCGTGGTCGATTACGTCACCGACGGCCTCGCCACGCTGGCGTTGGAAGGCGGGCATGCGATGATGACGCGGGTGACGGGCATGGGCTGTGCCGCCTCGGCGATTGTGGCGGCGTGTGTTGGTGTGGAGACGAACCATCTGCGCGCGGTGGCCGCTGCCCTCAGCTTCGTCGGCATCGCAGGCGCACGCGCCGCCAAACGATCTGCCGGGCCGGGGTCGCTGGCAGTGGCGTATCTGGACGAGCTCGCCGCCCTCGACCGGCCAGGCGGGATTTCAGATGTCGGCGATACCAAACAATATTTCTGTGACCGTTAAGGCTTGCTTAGGCATGATCGCATAAAGTGAGACATCTCCTCCGCCCGGTGCAAAATGCCCGCAACCGGACAGCTCCGATGTCTGCCGATCTCACCATTTCGCCGATTGCCCCGCTCAGCGGTTTTGCCAGCGGAGCCTTCCCCCGCAACCAGACCGCCACGGCCTCTGAACCGGCGGCCACCTCCCCACCCGCCACGCCGATCTACACCAACCCGGACATCCACATTGATCCGGCGACAAATTTGGTGGTGATGGAATTCCGCAACAGCGCGGGGGCTGTGCAGGATCAATTTCCATCACCGCAGCTATTGGCCGCCTATCGTCAGGGGAGTTTAACCCAACCCGGCTCGACCGATTGAGCTGCTGGGTGTCATACTGGGAGCCTCTCGCGCGAGGTTCTTATGATGCTGCTCAATCATCACGCCAGCCACAACACTGCCCTGGACGCAGTGGATGCCGAAGCCCTCGGGGCCGACGCCGCCCAGCGCGTGGCGACTTTTCTGGCATGGCGGGACAAGCATGCCGAAACCCCATTGGCAGCCCTCCCCGGTCTTGCGTCTGAACTCGGCGTGGCGGCGCTGGCGCTGAAGGATGAGGGCAAACGCCTCGGCCTGGGCAGCTTCAAGGCGCTGGGTGGGGCGTATGCGGTGGTGTTGCTGGTGCTGGAAGAGGCGGCGCGGCAACTCGCTCGCCCGGTGGCGCTGGAGGAATTGCACAGCCCAGCCGTGCGTAGCATCGCGGCCAGCATGGTGTTCGCCTGTGCGACAGACGGCAATCATGGCAGGTCGGTGGCGCAGGGCGCGCAGCTTGTCGGCGCACGGGCGGTGATTTTCGTCCACGCCCTGGTCAGCCAAAACCGCATCGACGCCATCGCCCGCTTCGGCGCTGACGTCCGACGGGTGGATGGCACTTATGATGAGTCGGTGGATGAAGCCACGCGCGTCGCCACAAATGAGGGCTGGACGCCGGTCTCCGACACCTCCTGGCCGGGCTATGAACGCATCCCGCTGATGGTGATGCAGGGTTACACCGCGATGATCCATGAAGCCCTGCAACAGCTGGACGCCCCGCCCACCCATGTCTTTGTGCAGGCCGGTGTCGGCGGCGTGGCAGCAGCGGTGGCCGGGCATCTGGCGCTGCTGTTCGGTGATCGGCGTCCGGTTTTCGTGGTGGTGGAGCCGGAGACTGCCGCCTGCATCCTCGAAGCCGCCCGCACCGGCGTGCCGTCGCGCATTCCACACGAAGCCCCCACCGTGATGGCGATGCTGGAATGCTGCGAGGCCTCCCCCGTCGCATGGCGCGTGCTGTCGCGTGTGGCGGATGGCTTCATGACGGTGGCCGATGATGAGGCGGTGGCGGTGATGAATCGCCTCGCCCGCCCCGTCGGCGATGATCCGGCGATTGTGGCCGGTGAGAGCGGCGGTGCCGGGCTGGCTGGGCTGGTGCAAGTCGCGGGCGATCCGGCCATGCGCGCTCAACTCGGCCTGAATGCCGCCTCCCGCGTGCTGGTGTTCAACACCGAAGGGGCGACCGATCCGGCGCGCTATCTCGAATTGGTGGGGCTCGCCGCCGCATGAGCAACCTGACCATCAACGCCTCCCGCCTGCTTGGCCGCCTGCACGCCCTCGGCGAGATCGGGCGCGACGATCAAGGCCGTCTGGTCCGACTGGCGGGCTCCGATGCAGACCGCGCCGGGCGCGACCAGTTCGTGGCGTGGCTGCGTGATGCCGGGTTGGAGGTCGTCATCGACCGCATCGGCAACATCTTCGGCCTCTGGTCGCCAGCGGGGGCCGAGGGCGATCCGGTGCTGGTCGGCTCGCATATCGACAGCGTGATCAATGCCGGAATCTATGATGGCTGTTACGGCGTGCTCGGCGGGTTGGAAGTCATCGAGACGCTGAAATCCACTGGATTCAGCCCCAGCCGCCCGCTCGCCGTGGCCGCTTTCACCAATGAGGAGGGCGTGCGCTTCGCCCCCGACATGACCGGCTCACTGGTCTTCGTCGGCGGCATGGCGGTGGAGGAATCGCTCGCCACCATCGGCACCGATGGTGCCACCCTCGGCGCGGAACTCAGCCGCATCGGCTATGCAGGCCCGGCCCAGCCCGGCTTTCTGCGTCCGCATGCCTATGTGGAGCTGCACATCGAACAAGGCCCGGTGCTCGACCGCGAGGGAATTGCGGTGGGGGCAGTGGAAAACCTGCAAGGCATTTCCTGGCAGCGCGTCACCATCGCAGGCGTCGCCAACCACGCCGGCACCACGCCGATGCATCTGCGCCACGATGCAGGCTTCGCCGCCGCCAGCGTGATCACCTTCCTGCGCAGCCGCGCTGCCGCCTCTCCCACGCCGATGGTGGCAACGGTGGGCACCATCCGCTTCGAGCCAGATGCCATCAACGTCATCCCGTCGCGTGCCGTGTTCACCGTCGATCTGCGCGACCCGAACGAAGATCGGCTGGCAGCGGAGGAAGAAGCTTTGGCCGCCTATCTGGAACAGATTGCCGCCACCGAAGGGGTGGACATCACCACCGAACGCCTCGCCCGCTTTGAACCCGTCACCTTCGACGCCAGGATTGTCGCGATGGTGGAGGCAGAGGCCGCCCATCGTGGCCTTGGCGTGCGACGGATGACCTCCGGGGCCGGGCATGACGCGCAGATGATGGCGCGGATTGCACCGTCGGCGATGATCTTCGTGCCCAGCATCGACGGTATCAGCCACAACCCACGTGAGCGCACCGAAGATGCCGACCTGATCGCGGGCGCTAACGTGTTGCTGGGTGTGGTGGCGCAACTGGCCGGGGCTGCGTGAACCAACCGCGCACCCAGCGTCGGGCCGGCATTTCGAACCAGGCGTAGGACACGCCGGAGAACGCCAGCACCAGCGCCAATGTCACCCCATTGGCCAACACCCCCGCCCCCATCACGCCCAGCCCTGCCGACAGCGAGGCAATGCCGTCGCGCAGCGGGATGAAGGCGGCGTGCCAGAGATAGAGCGAGAACGAGATCGTGCCCAACCAGCACATCCAGCCAGCGGCGAACCATTGCGCCACCGGTGAGCGGCCTTCCGCCAGACCGGGCAGCAACAGGCAGCAGGCGAGCACGAAGGGCAGATCCATCGCTTTGAACGGCAGTGTCGCCACCATCACCGCCACACAGGTGAGCATCCACCCCGTGCCACCAAACCGCGTGCTCCGCCCCGCCGCTTCCCACCAGCGCCAGATCAGCAGCCCCAAGGTGAATTCCGGCGCACAGCGCAGATAGAGCAGCCGATTATCGAGCACACCGAGTGCACCCGGAACGCCGCCATTCCACTGCGCATCCAACACCGAGGTCAGTACCAACAGCCCCGCGCACAACAGCGCCACGGCCACCGTCCAACGCTGCGACAGGCGCAGGCCGATCAGGCAGAAGATCGGGAAGAACAGATTGAGCGTCCACTCCACACTCACCGCCCAACTCGGCCCGTCCAGCGCATTCACATCCCAGAACGTGGTGTCCGCCATCAGCAGGTTCGACGCCACCACGCCGGGCGTAATCCACCCCGCATCGGGCTCCACCGTGAACCACAGCACAAGACTGGCGAGCGTGGTCAGCAGATAGAGTGGATAGAGCCGCGCCAGACGGCTGAGCAGGAACCGCCAATAGCCGTGCCAAACCGACGCCCCCACATGCGCGGCATGTGCCAGGCCCAGCACGAAGCCGGACATGACCATGAACAAATCAACCGCCGCATAACCGTGCAGCGCGATATCGCGGCCAATCCCGGTCCATTGCGGCCCCGCCCAATGGCATGACACCACCCACAACGCCGCAATCCCGCGAATACCGGTGATCGGCTTGATTTCGGAATGGATGATTTTGGTTGTCACAGTATTTCCCGCTCGACCCCCGAAGCATTCTTTAAACAAGGATCAATGGAACATCAAAAATTGGCAACGCCGCTCATAATACAGCATATCGACCAATGAGGCTCTCCTTGGGAATTTTTCCCTTGAAATCGCCTTACACTTCCCCAGTCCACCGCGCCCAAGCGCCTGGATATTCGGGAGGAGAGCAACGATGCAATTCAACATCGCCATCAACTCCGAATTTGGCAGTGGTGGCTCAGGCTGAAACTGAGCCCCGATAGCTTCCTCATGCGGAGGGTGGGCCACCCTTCGAGGCTTCACCGATGCTAAGGGTAAGGGCACCGCTGGCGCCATGCAAGATTTTTGGCCAGCCCGCCCGTCAAATCGCCACGCCAACACGCTGGCGGTTTCCCGCGGCACAGACCACAAAGAGCGCAGGACGGACACATCTGTGAGGGCGCAGGCATGAAGCAAGAAATCGACCGGCTCTTCGCACAGATCCACGACGCCGAGGATGAGATCGAGCGCTTGCTGGAGACCAGCCGCTCCCAGTTCCGCTACCGGATCGCCAAGGGCAAAGCGAGCTTCGATGCAGAGGTGGCCATCCAGCACAAGCGGATGCGCACCGGCGTTCTGCGCTATCTCGCCCAAACCCCGCTGCGCCACCTCCTCGCCGCCCCGTTCATCTACGGCATGCTGATCCCGTTCATGATCCTGGACGTGTCACTGACGGTCTACCAATGGGTTTGCTTCTCTGCCTGGGGGATCAGTCGGGTGCGTCGCGGGCCATATATCGTGATGGACCGCCACCGGCTGGGCTATCTCAACGCCATCGAGAAAACCAACTGCCTCTATTGCAGCTATGCCAACGGCCTGATTGCCTATGCGCGTGAGATTGCCGGGCGCACCGAACAATATTGGTGCCCGATCCGCCATGCCACCCAAGTGCGGGGGCCGCACGCGCGCTATGCCAATTTCATCGATTACGGCGACGCCGAAGGCTATCGCGCCCGCCTGGAGGAATTGCGCGCCAAGTTGCACTGATACGCACCAAGCAACGCGCATGAAACGGCTGCACTCATCGCAAAACAGCAATTGCACAGCCTGATTTGAATATGAAGGAATTGCTGTGGCTTCTAAAGCCAAGTGGCGCACCCGGAAGGACTCGAACCTCCAACCCCCATATTCGTAGTTCTAGGTGCGGAGTGGCAATGATGCCGTCTTTGGCCGCGTTTGAAGGCGAATGACGTTTTACATACTATAGTGGATAAACTCAAAATATGTGGCGCGCCATGACCTGCAGATGGACATGCGCACTCTCCTCGGTCGGAATTTCGCTTGCCTGCGACAGGAGAAGAGCCTGACGCAGGAGGAGGTCGAGGCGCGCTCGGGGATCAGCCAGCAATACATCAGCTCGCTGGAACGGGGGAAAAGGAACCCCACCGTGATCACGCTCTACTTGCTCGCCCAGGCGCTGGGCGTGGGGCATGTCGAGTTGGTCAGGCCGGATGATGAGGCCAGGACCGGATAACGCCACCTCGCTCTTCGGCCGCAAAATGGTTGCGATGCGACAAGGGATTCGAGGCGCTGAAGACTGATCCGGAACTCGGCGCGGAAGAGGCCAGAGCGGACTATTGTTGCTTGTGCGGTGGAGGCAGATCCCGCCAGCCCTGGCCAATCTTGTCGTAATGCCCGGTGCTGGCATTCCATTGAAGCGATGGTGCGTCGTAATCCCCCATCGCCGCGGCGTTCTTGACCTTGATGTCGATATGGTACGGAAAATCATTTTGCCATTGCGACAGAAAGACTTCGGTGTGTCCCGGCGGATCTGCGGGGAACATATCGGTCAAGCGGCCAAGAATTTTGCCACCTGCGGTAATAATGTAGGGCTCCGGCGTTAGACGTGTGGTGAAACCATCAGGGTTTAATGGGTGAAGATCTGGGTCATTATACTCATCACTTCCCAGGAAATCCGTACGAATTGTTATGATCCACCACAGAAATTGCTTGCCTTTGGTAAAAACAGGGCACGCCTGCACACCTTGTTGATATTTGTACCAACCGTGCAACTCCTTGGGGACAAGATGGCGTGTTGTTTGGTCGATATCACGACATCGCGCAGGGTCTATATCAGCAGCGTGAGCCGCAGTCATGAAGAGACACAGAAATGCCAATTTCCAAGTCATTTATTGTTTTACCCAGTAAGTGACTTGACGAACCTGATCGGATTGCCAGGCATCCGCCACTGTGTTCTGACCCGTGCTGCGGTTTGCACTCCACCCCGGAACGGCGACCCCTCCACCAAATACCTGTGGCGACTGTGAAATTCGTGTTGTCGTTGATGGAGACATCATCTTTTGGCCAACCACCGCAACATGTCCTTGGCTTGTCGAAGTGGAGGTGTCGGCCAAACCGGCAATCGCGATGCGCCCGTTGGCGGATTGACGGACAGCTTCTTCCGCAGTGACCTGCGTCCAGCCGCTGTCCTTCTGCTGGACGAATGCCATGAACTCATTGGCTGTCCGGTAGGGCGTGTCGGCAAACCCCATATTTTTTAGGAATGCCTGGAGATAGTGGCTGCAATCCAGGGACCATTTCTTGTAGGCATCTGCGACTGCCGCGTCGAACTTGGCTTGGAATTCGGCCTTTTTCAGATCGTGTTGCGCATCGTTCCCGCTATCTCTAATGGCATCCGTCGCTTGGTTCGGCGTCTGCAACTCGGCAAATTGGATTTTCTTGCCGGACTGGCCGTTGGCATCGGCGTTTGACGCCGCGCCGGCCAGGAAGCGCGACCAGGAGTCCAGGCCGACAGTCTGCATCGCCTGGGCGACCAGCGACGAGGCCTGCGCCAAATCCTGTTGCGACGTGGCTTTGTTGGCCAATTCAGCCGCTTGGCGCAGCGTGTCGACGGCATCGCTATTGGCCGACATGTCACTCGACGCGCCAGGGAAGTTGCGCTCGCTCAGTGCCGACATTAGGGTGCGGAACTGCACCAATCGCCTGGCATCGAAGCTGGCGCTGGCGCGGCCTCGGTCCGCCGCCGGCAAATTGGCGATGGCCGCGTGCGCGATGGCGTCGAAGCGATCCGCCGCGTTGGTCGGATCGAACAGAGCGGCGGCGCTGTTGTCCTGCTGTGCGCTCGCGCTTGTTTCGGGGGCACTGCCGTGGCCAAACCAACCGTGTCCTTGCCGCCCCTGATCTTCCCAGCTCATCGTGTGCCTCTCACATCGGAAAGGATGGAACATAGCATGAACGACGTGGTCGCGACAGCGTGCAGCGCATCGGCAACAACATCGCGCGCCATAGTGGCGCGTGCTCAGTCGCGAGATCAGATCGGGAAAGTCCCTATTGCCGTTTGATAGGGGGGGGCGAAGGCCGAGAGACAATCCAGCCTTCACCCTGCAAGACAGCAACGGCCGATTTCAGCCGCGGCGCCCAACGAAGTCGTGAGGAGGAATCCCGCCTGACCGCTCGCGCGTATCCCACGGGACGAAAAGCGGCAGCTTGAGCCATTTGGTGGGAATAGGGTGGGAAGCCGTCTCGGCCCTTCCTATTGAAGAACCAGCGCCACCCGGCAGGTCGTTGATTACCAACGAGAAAGGATTGGCGCACCCGGAAGGACTCGAACCTCCAACCCCCAGATTCGTAGTTTTAGGTGCGGAGTGGCAACGGAACCGTCTTTGGCCGCGTTTGAAGGCGAATCACCACCTTTCGTACCGCCGGGGCGTCCAGCCCAGCGTCACTTTGCCCATGTTCGCAGTCGATGGCCAACGTTCACACCAGGGGAAGAGCAGAGGAAACGCAGG
>Ga0316222_1001434_pt1 | contig 29155 bp, 26 predicted proteins | sample TBH18011metaG_FD_206008 | JGI IMG/M metagenome (GOLD analysis project Ga0316222, IMG submission 206008) | Freshwater microbial communities from Trout Bog Lake, Wisconsin, USA - TBH18011 | ecosystem: Environmental > Aquatic > Freshwater > Lake > Hypolimnion/Profundal zone | place: USA: Wisconsin... | reverse complement strand
TAGCACCACCTCCGGAAGCGTCACCAACAGGTAGCCAGGCAGATAGAGCGCCGGCAAATTGGTGGCCTCGACCAATTGCCCGTTGAACAGCGAATCGATGTAGATATCGTAATGGGAGAAGTGGGTCAGCGCAGCCAGGGCGTTGAGCGGCGCCTCCATCGCCCACGGCCAGAACACCGCGACGATCACCCCGCACAGACCCAGCGCCACCGCCAAGCGCAGCGGCAGCGCCGCCTCTTGGCGGACGGCCCGCCGCCAGCCGATGCGGCGCAGCGACAGCGCGAAATGGGTCAGCACCGCCACCCCGAGATAGCACAGGATCAACAGCGCGCCGACCCGAATACTGAGAGCCGCCCCCACCGCCGCGCCGAACCCGATCACGGTACTCCAGCGCGGACGCGGCAGCTCGATCACCACCCGCGCCAGGGCGTAGAGCGCCCACAACATGCCGACGGCGAAGGGGGCATCCTTGGGATTGTTGAAGCTGTGGCCGACGAAGGCCGGCGTCATCACCAGCATCACGGCCGAAATCAGCCCTACCCGGGGACCGCCGCTCAACCGTCCCAGCCGCCAGGCCGCCACCAGTCCCAGCACGCCCACCAGCCCGCCCAGCAAATGGCGGGTCTCGTAATAGCCGAAGGGCGACAGCTTGTTGAGAATCGCCGCCACCAGATCGAACAGGCCGCCATACCAGAACAGGTCGAGGAATTCGAAGGCCGAGCGATCAGCAAAGCCGGTCAGGTACCACGACAGCAGCTTCTCGCCATAATCGGCCTGAACCTGTTCATCATGGGTGATGCCGTAATCGGCGAAGGTCATCACCGCCAGCACCGCCGCGACCAACAGCACATAGACCACCGCGCGGTCCCACGAGGTCCAGCGGGCGCGCAGCACCGACATTGGCGAAGCGACCGGAACCAGGCGACCATCGTCGATCGCCGCCTCGGATGGCGGCGGATTCCGGATCAGCGAGACCGTCAATTGCCGCCCCCGCTTCGCGCCGCCAATAGCGGCCCCGCCTCGGGCGTGGCATCGGCCGATTCGGGATCGACCCGGTACAGCTCGAAACCCTCGCCGCCATAGACACGGGTCAAATGAGGCGGCAGATGGGCGCCCGGCTCACCCGTGTAGAGCAGATAGACGTAATCGAAATTGCGCCACCATTGGTAATAGAAGGAATCCTGGCGCTGGTCCGGCTGGCGCGCCGCCCGGTCGAGTTCCAGCGCCAGCGGCTGGTCGTCATCAAGGACGTTGGCCGAGTCGCGGAATTCCGGGCGAACCTGAAGAATGTGCTTGCCCGGTTGGACGAAGGCGTCTGCGGCAAAGTTAGAGCGCTCGATCAAGGACAGGCACGAGGAATGGGCAAAGGGGCGGTTCCACCACCAGAAGGTCGAAGACGGGAACAATTGGTGTGGCGCGTCGGCTTCGACCGCCAGGATGCGGCTGCCGCGCGGCATAATCTCGAAGGAATGGCGGATGTCGGAGATATCCGCCGCCAGTGGCCGCCAGGCAATCTCGATGGCGGCGAAGCGCCACAGCGCCAACACGGCCAGCGCCGCCACGAAGGCGCGGCGCCCGGCGAGGGACGAAAACTCGGCCCGCACGAAGGGCAGACACAAATAGACCACGCCCACCGGAATGCGCATGTCGGCGCCATAACTGCCCAACAAAATGCGCGGCATCGCCAGGAACACCGCCAGCCCGGCCCCCAGCAGGATCCAGCCGACCGGATGGACCCGCACCGAATGCAGCACGGCGGCCAAGGCGACGACGCAGGCGATCAGAATTGCCCACAACCCATCCAGATTGTCGTTATAGGCCAGGTACAACCACTGCACCGCGTCCAGCTTATTGGCCAAGGTGAAATAGGGAAAGGTGGCCAGGTCCTCGGTGGGACTGAGCAACATCAATGGCGCGACGGCCAGAAACGGCAGGCCGAACACCGCCAGGTCGATGATGGCTTCCCGCCAGGGGCGCCGCCGATGGCGCACCAGCCACCAGCCCTCGAAGCACAGCAGCCCCAACCCATACAGGCCAAGCGCCGACAGATGGGCGACGAACAGCAGCAGCACGAACAGACTCGACACCGCCGCCCGCAATGCCAACCGCCGTTGGCGCAAATAAATCCAGGCCGCCAGCCCCCACAGCGCCAGGCCGATACCCAGCACGTAGTTCATCAGCCCTTCCAGCAGGGGGTAATTATAGACGAACAGGAAGACGGTGAACTGGAACGGATTGATCCGGCGGGTGAGCGCCCAGGCCACCGCGAACACGCCGGTCGCCGCCAGGGCCATGCACGGCACCACGAACAGCCGGCCTGCGGTATAGATATCGAACAGCCGGGCCAAAGGCGGCACCAGCAAATCCATCGCCAGATTGGGCACCAGCACCCACTGGATGCCGTAGAACCGGGCCAGCATCGGATCGCGGTCAAGCGCCACCACCGCATGCATGCGGGCCAAATGATTGGGATAATCGATCATCGGCAGATCGGCGACCGTCACCAGCGGCACCAAAGCGGCGATAGCCAGGGCCAGGAACACCCACACCAGCGGCATTGCCGATGGCGGTGTGACCGGATCGGGCGCGGCAACGGACGAGAGTACCGGACGGTTCAAAATCGCACCTAAGCCCCGCGCCGCAGGTTACGCCGCCGCATATCGATGACGGTGACTTCCATATTCCGAGATCCCGAAGCACCGAGACAACGCACCGCCCGGCCGTTGCTTAGGCGCAAGGCGGCCGAAAGTCAACGTCCGCCCGGCATAGTAGCACAATTCTCAGCGGAGGGGGACGCCGATCCCTCACTTGTCGTCGTGTTCGTGGCCGGAGGGATGATCGTCGTCGTCGTCATCCGGCTCGGCAACGGCCGGCGCTGGGGGCAGCGGCGGAGCCTCGACCACCGGAGGAGGAGGAGGAGGAGGTGGTGGTGGTGGTGGTGGCGGCACCGGGCAACCAGCGGGCGGACAGGCGACGACCTTGGACAGCCAGCGCAATTCCCACAGGGTGCCCCGAGTGCGGTTCAGCTCACCGCGATGACTGGCGTTGAAGGCTAATTGCCCGCTGACCTTCAGGCGCGAGCCGACCAGCTTTTCCAGATTGCCCTCGCCGCCCAATTGATCGCGGATCGCCGCCAGAGTGATGGTGGCGACCACCGCATTGTTGCGACTGCCATTGGGGCGCACCCCGGTGGCCGGCAGCGGCTTGCGGGTACCCAACCACAGGATGGCGTAGCGCCCCGAATCGCCGGGGCAGGCGGCGGATTTCACCGTTACCAGGCGCACCCGGATCAGCCACCCTTCGGTGACCACCAAGGTCCGTTCCAACCGCGACGACGGGTCCCGCGGCTGGCGCAGCAAGTCGCCCAACGCGATCGGCTTGGGGTCCTGGGCGATAGCGACCGGCGCCGAAGGCGGACAGGCGGCGGCCGGCGTGGCGGCGAAGCCGACACGCGCGGAAGCGAGCAGCACAAATGCCGCCGCCATCGCCCCCCTCGCCCACCAACTCGTCCGCTTACCCATCAGCCGATGACACCCCTTCGCCGCCCAACGCGACGGGGGTCAATGTAGTCGGTCTTGGGCGGCAGGCCAATGGGGATCGGGATGGGGGCGGTGCATTCGCCCCCCCTCACTCCCCGAAATACAATTCCTTCTTGGCCACGGCTGCCTCAGTGCCCGACGCCTTTTTCAGCGCCGTCATGATGTCGATGGTGGCAAACGGGATCAGCACGGTTTGCTCGACGCCGACGGCGCGCGAACGGGTCATGGCCTCGGGGTCGCCGCGATGGATCAGCATCACCGCCGGGACCACGATCTTCATTTCCTTGCGGATGAAGCGGAGGAAATCGGCGCCGTTGACCTGTTCCATGGCGTATTCGCATAAGATCAGGTCGGGCTTAAATTCGCGGATGCGCGCCAGCATGTCGGGCGGCGGCCCGCTGAGGGTCTGGCCGGCACCGCATTGCTTCAGGGCCGACAGCAGCAACTCGTGGGTCAGCTTGTGCTCGAAGGCGATCAGGACTTTCTTGCCGTCGAGGAAACGGCCTTCCGGCATGGTCATCCGAGTTCCCCCTCAGATGGGTGCGGCGGGAGGCCGAAACCTCCCGCCCCCTTGGACTATTTCAGGCTTTCACAGAACTTCTTGATGCGGGCGCAGGCCTTCTCAAGATTCGCGTTCGAGGTGGCGTAGGAGATGCGGAAATAAGGCTCCATTCCAAAGGCGGCGCCCTGGACCACCGCCACCCCTTCAGCCTCCAACAGGGCCGAAACGAAGTCGGTGTCGGTCTTGATCACCGTGCCCGACGGCGTGGTCTTGCCGATGATGCCGGCGCAGGACGGATAGACATAGAAAGCGCCCTCCGGCTTGCTGCAGGTGATGCCGGGACACTCGTTCAACAGCCGTACCACCAGATCGCGACGCCCCTGGAACATCTGGGCGTTCTTCGGCACGAAGTCCTGCGGGCCGTTCAAGGCCTCGATCGCCGCCGCCTGGCTGATCGACGAAGTGTGGGTGGTCGATTGCGACTGAATCATGTTGATGGCCTTGATCAGCGGCAGGGCGCCGCCGGCATAGCCGACACGCCAGCCGGTCATGGAATAGGCCTTCGACACGCCATTCAGGGTCAGCGTGCGCTCGTAGAGCTTGGGCTCGACCTGGGCGACGGTGGCGAATTCGAAGCCGTCGTAGATCATGTGCTCGTACATATCGTCGGCCATGATCCAGACATGGGGATGCTTGAGCAGCACGTCGGTCAGCGCCTTCAGTTCGGCCTTGGAATAGGCGGCGCCGGTCGGGTTGGAGGGCGAGTTCAGCACCAGCCACTTGGTCTTCGGCGTGATGGCCTTGTCCAGATCCTCGGGCTGTAGCTTGAAGCCATGCGACTCGAGGCCGTTGACGAAGACCGGCTTGCCGCCGAACATCAGGGCGATGTCGGGATAGCTGACCCAATAAGGCGCCGGCACGATGACCTCGTCACCCGGATTGATGGTGGCCATGAAGGCGTTGAAGATCAGGCCCTTGCCACCGACGCCGACATTGATCTGGTCGGGGGTGTAGTCCAGGTCGTTCTCGCGCTTGAACTTGGCGCAGATCGCCTTGCGCAACGCCAGGGTGCCGGCCGGCGGAGTGTACTTGGTCTCGCCGCGGTCGATGGCGGCCTTGGCCGCCGCCTTGATGTTGTCGGGCGTGTCGAAGTCCGGTTCACCGGCGCCAAGGCCGATGACGTCCATTCCGGCCGCCTTCAGTTCATTCGCCTTGGTGGTGACGGCAACGGTCGGAGACGGCTTGATGGCGGACAACCGGTCAGCGATGAATGGCATGGTTTTCCCCGTTAGGTCAGGAGATCGAAACAACGGCCGAAGGTATCCCCAAAGGCGCCCTGGTTCAAGCCGTCACCGTTCGGGATCAGGGCTCGGACCCCGCCTTCGTTTGTCTTCCGCCCCGGTTTCGGTTATTGCTTCCCCGATGAATCCGGCGCCCACCCTCGTCGGCGACATCCCGGTGGGCGATTGGATCGACCGCTTCGCCCCGGCCGGAATGCGCCCCTATCTGCGGCTGATGCGGCTCGACCGGCCGATCGGCACCTGGCTGCTGTTATTCCCCTGCTGGTGGAGCATCGCCTTGGCCGGTCCGGGAATGCCCAATCTTGGCCTAATGGCGCTGTTCGCCATCGGGGCGGTGGTGATGCGCGGCGCCGGCTGCACCATCAACGATATCGCCGACCACAAATTCGACGCCCAGGTGGCGCGCACCGCCAGCCGGCCGATTCCCTCCGGCGCGGTGTCGCCGCTCCAGGCCGCGCTGTTCCTGGGCCTGCAATTGGCAATCGGCCTGGCCATCCTCGTCATGCTCAACCTCTTCGCCATCTGGGTCGGCATCGCCTCGCTGCTGCTGGTGTTTCCTTATCCGCTGATGAAGCGGATCACCTACTGGCCGCAAGCCTGGCTGGGGCTGACCTTCAACTGGGGCGCCCTGCTCGGCTGGGCAGCAGTGACGGGCGGTCTTGGCGCCCCGGCGTTGGCGCTGTATGCCGCCGGCCTGTTCTGGACGTTGGGCTACGACACCATCTATGCCCACCAGGACAAGGAGGACGACGTGCTGGTGGGGGTCAAATCCTCGGCCCTAGCTCTGGGCGCGCTGACCCGGCCCTGGCTGTTCCTGTTCTTCGGGCTGGCGGTGGCGCTGATCGCGCTGTCGGGCTGGCTGGCCGGATTGGGCTGGCTGTTCTTCCCGCTGGTGGCCTTGGCCTCGGCCCAATTGTTCTGGCAGGCCGCCAGTGTCGATATCAACGATTCCGCTGATTGCCTGGCCAAGTTCAAATCGACCCGCTGGTTCGGCTGGGGCCTGTTGGCGGCGATCGTCGCCGGGCGCCTGCTGTGAGGGACTTCATCCGCACCCACACCATCGTCGCCTCGCCGCCGGCCTGTCCCGAAATCCGCATGTGGACCTCGACCGAGGTGACACCACTCTGGGAGGCTACCGAGGCGGTCCTTGCCGCCCACAATCTGCCGCCCCCCTATTGGGCCTTCTGCTGGGCCGGCGGTCAGGCCCTGACCCGCTATTTGCTCGACCAGCCCGAGCTGACCGAAGGCCTTCGCATCCTTGATTTCGCCGCCGGCTGTGGCAGCGCCGCCATCGCCGCCGCTCTCTCCGGCGCTTCCAAAGTCGAGGCGGCGGAAATCGACCCGGTGGCGATCGAGGCCATCGCCCTTAACGCAGACCTCAATGGCGTCAGCGTCGAACTGGTGGAAGGCGACATCGTCGGCCAGCCCTGCCGCTGGGATTTGGTGGTGGCCGGCGACGTTTGCTACGAGCGGCCGATGACCGAGCATATCTGGCCGTGGCTGCGCCGGCTCGCCGCCGACGGCGCCACTGTGCTGATGGCCGATCCCGGCCGCGCCTACCTGCCCAAGCTGGGCCTATTGGAACTGGCCCGCCTCGTGGTGGAAACCTCGCTCGATCTCGAGGACCGCACCCAACGCGAGGTGGTGATTTACAAGATCGTCGGGTAGAGTGTGGCCGAAGCCACAGGAGGCGACGATGACGTTGCTGGTCGTCGAGCAACTCCGCGTCTTGTCCGACAATTTCATCTATCTGGCCCACGACCCGGCCAGCGGCGCCACCGCCGCCATCGATCCGGCCCAGGCCGAGCCGGTACTGGCGGCACTGGCGGCCAAGGGCTGGCGGCTGTCCCACATCCTCAACACCCACCATCACGGCGACCATACCGGCGGCAATCTCGAGCTGGTCCGGGCCACCGGCGCCCAGGTGGTCGGCGCCCGCCGCGATGCCACCCGCATTCCCGGCATCGGCATTGAGGTTGGCGAGGGCGAAAGTTTCCTGCTCGGTACCGCTGCGGCGATGGTGTTCGAGACTCCTGGCCATACCTCGGGCCATATCGCCTTCTGGTTCCCCGACAGCGACGCGCTGTTCTGCGGCGACACCTTGTTTTCGCTGGGCTGCGGCCGCCTGTTCGAGGGCAGTGCCGAGGAGATGTGGCACAGCCTGACCAAGCTGCGCGGCCTGCCGCCGGAAACCCGGGTCTATTGTGCCCACGAATACACGTTGGCCAATGGCCGCTTCGCCCGCTTGGTCGAGCGCGACAATTCCGCCCTATTCGCCCGCCTCGACGAGGCCGCCGCCCAGATCGCCGCCGGCCGGTCCACCGTACCCTCGACCCTGGCCGGCGAATGCGCCACCAATCCCTTCCTGCGCGCCGATCAGCCCACCGTGGCGCGCGCCGTCGGCCTTGCGCCCGGCGGCGATCCCGCTTGGGTGCTGGGGGAATTGCGTCGGCGCAAGGATGTGTTCTAGGGTGGACTCACCCGGTCTGATCGAGGATTCCCATGAAACTCCGCTTCTCTCCCACCTCGCCCTATGTCCGCAAGGTCCGCATCGTCGCCTTGGAGGCGGGGATCGACCTGGAGCTGATTCCGACTGCGCCCTGGGCGCCCGATACCGATCTGCCCAAGGACAACCCGCTGGGCAAGGTGCCGGCCCTGCTGACCGATGGCGGCGAGGCCATCTATGATTCGCCGGTGATCTGCGAATACCTCGATTCCCAGCATTCCGGCCGCAAGCTGATCCCCGCCGCCGGTGGCGAGCGCTGGCGCCAGCTCTGCCTGCAAGCTTTAGCCGACGGCATCCTCGACGCCGCCGTTTCCGCCCGCATCGAACTCGCCATGCGCCCCGAGGACAAGCGCTGGCCGCAATGGGTTGAGCGCCAGAATGCCGCCGTACTGCGCGGGCTGGAAGCGCTCGACCAGGAATGCGGCACCTGGGGCGGCGACTTCCTGATCGGCCAGATCGCCACCTTGGCGGCGGTCGAATACGTCGATTTCCGCCGCAGCGTCGAGTGGCGCGACCGGCTGCCGGCCCTGGTCGCTTGGCATGCCCGCTGGGCCGGCCGCGACTCGGCAATCGCCACCCAGCCCAAGGACTGACGCGGATGGAAACCGCCGAAGCGGTGATCACCCGGCTTGGACTGATGCCGCACCCCGAGGGCGGCCATTATGTCGAGACCTATCGCCACCAACCGAAAGACGGCGGCCGGGGCGCCTGCACCGCCATCTATTACCTGCTGCGGGCCGGCGAACGGTCACACTGGCACAAAGTCGATGCAGTGGAAATCTGGCACCATTACGCGGGCGGGCCGCTCGGTCTCGCTTTGTCGCCCGACGGCCACCGCATCGAGACGGTGCTGCTGGGCCCCGATGCCGCCGCCGGCCAGGTGCTCCAGGCGGCGGTGCCGGTGGATTGTTGGCAAGCGGCCGAGCCGCTCGGCGAGTGGGTGCTGGTCGGCTGCACCGTCTCGCCGGCCTTCGACTTCGCTGGCTTCACCATGGCGCCGGCGGATTGGCGGCCGGGGTGAGCGCTTGCATTCCCCCCCTCACCTCGCTATAAGCATCGCTTCTCTCGAGCGGACCGGGCCTGTACGGGCATGCCTTGCCGCTCAACGTCGCTCTAGATCAAGGATGCGAAAATGCCCAAGATGAAAACCAAGAGCTCCGCGAAGAAGCGGTTCCAGCTCAGCGCGACCGGCAAGGTCAAGGGGAATGTCGCCAACAAGCGCCATTGCCTGTCGGCCAAGCCGCAGGACATGAAGCGTAAGGCCCGCGGCACCTTCATCCTGTTCAAGGGTGATGCCGACAAGGTCAAAAAGTTCTACATGCCCTACGGAGATTAAGCCATGGCTCGCGTCAAGCGGGGCGTCACCACGCACGCCCGTCACAAGAAGATTCTCAAGCTGGCCAAGGGCTATCGTGGCCGCGCCAGCACCTGCTTCCGCATCGCCATCGAGAAGGTCGAGAAGGCGCTTCGCTACGCCTACCGCGACCGTCGCGCCAAGAAGCGCGAGTTCCGTGGGCTGTGGATCCAGCGCATCAATGCCGGCGCCCGCGCGCACGGCCTGACCTATTCGCGCTTCATCGATGGTCTGAAGAAGGCCAACATCGCGCTCGACCGCAAGGTGTTGTCCGACATCGCCATCCGCGAGCCGGCTTCCTTCGCCGCTTTGGTGGCCAAGGCTCAGGCGGCCCTCGCGTAACCGCGCGCCCCCGTCACGGGGGCTGGGGTATTTGAAGAGGGGTCGCCCGCGAGGTGCGGCCCCTTTTCGCGTTCTTAGGGGAGTTTGATGAGCGACCTGGACAATATCCGCGACGCAGCTTTGGCCGCAATCGCCGCCTCGAGTAGCCTGGACGGGCTGGAGGCGGCGCGCGTCGCCGCGCTCGGCAAAAAGGGCACCATCTCGGCCCTGATGGCTACGCTGGGCGGGATGAGCCCCGATGAGCGCAAGGCCGCTGGCGCCCGCCTCAACGCGGTCAAGGACGAGGTCGCCGCCGCCATCGCCGGCCACAAGGAGATCCTTGAAGCCAAGGCGCTGGACGACAAGCTGGCGCGCGAGCGGGTCGATGTCACCCTGCCCCCCCGCCCCGAGCGCCAGGGCCGCATCCACCCCATTGCCCAAGTGATGGAGGAGATCGCGGCGATCTTCGCCCAGATGGGCTTCAAGGTGGCCGAAGGCCCCGATATCGAGGACGATTTCCACAATTTCACCGCGCTCAACATCCCGGCCGAGCACCCCGCTCGCCAGATGCACGACACCTTCTATTTCGGCGAGCGCGAGGACGGCACCCGCCACCTGCTGCGCACCCATACCTCGCCGGTGCAGATCCGCACCATGCTTGGGGAAAAGCCGCCGATCCGCATCATCGCGCCGGGCCGCACCTATCGCTGCGATTCCGACATGACCCATACCCCGATGTTCCATCAGATCGAGGGATTGGTGATCGACAAGGCCACCCATATGGGCCACCTCAAGGGCTGCCTGATGGAATTCGTCCGCGCCTTCTTCGAGGTCGATGACGTGCCGGTGCGCTTCCGCCCCAGCTTCTTCCCCTTCACCGAGCCGTCGGCCGAGATCGATATCGGCTGCTCGCGGGAGGGCGGCGAATTGAAGATCGGCCCCGGCAAGGGCTGGCTCGAAATCGGCGGCAGCGGCATGGTCCACCCCAATGTTCTGACCGCCTGCGGCATTGATCCGGATGAGTACCAGGGCTTCGCCTTCGGCATGGGCGTCGAACGAATGGCGATGCTGAAATACGGCATCCCCGATTTGCGCACCTTCTTCGATTCCGACCTGCGCTGGCTGGAGCATTACGGCTTCGCCGCCGAGGACGTACCGACGCTGTCCGGGGGACTGACGCGATGAAATTCACCCTGTCCTGGCTGAAGCAACACCTCGACACCGATGCCTCGCTGGCGGCGATCGATGCCCGCCTGACCGAATTGGGCCTAGAGGTCGAAAGCGTCGATGACCCGGCCCAGAACTTGGGCGACTTCATCGTCGGCCATGTGCTGGAAGCCGAGAAGCACCCCAACGCCGACCGCCTGCGGGTCTGCAAGGTGGACACCGGAGCCGCCACCATCCAGGTGGTGTGCGGCGCCCCCAATGCCCGCGCCGGCCTCAAGGTCATCCTGGCCCAGCCCGGCACCTTCATTCCAGCCAGCAACGACACTCTGAAGAAGGGCAATGTCCGAGGCGTCGAGAGCCAGGGCATGATGTGCTCGTGGCGCGAGCTTGGCCTCGGCGAGGACCATGACGGCATTGCCGAATTGGATCAGGCAGCCGTCACCGGCGCCCGCCTAATCGACATCATCAGCTTCGATCCGCTGATCGAAATCTCGATCACCCCCAACCGCGCCGATTGCCTGGGCGTGCGTGGCGTAGCCCGCGACCTGGCTGCCAGCGGCCTTGGCACCCTGAAGCCGCTCGACGTCAGCCCAGTGCCCGGCGCCTTCAAAAGTCGGATCGGCGTCCATTTGGATTTCACGCCCGATACCGCCTCGGCCTGCCCACTGTTCGTCGGCCGCCTGATTCGGGGTGTGAAGAACGGCGAAAGCCCGGCCTGGCTGAAGGAACGGCTGGTGGCCATCGGCCTGCGCCCGATTTCGACCCTGGTCGATATCACCAACTACATCACCAACGACCTGGCCCGGCCGCTGCACGTCTTCGACGCCGCCAAGGTCAAGGGCGATTTGCGCGCCCGTCTGGCGCGGCCCGGCGAAGCCCTGGCGGCGCTCAACGGCAAGACCTACTCCCTTGAGCCAAGCATGACGGTGATCGCCGACGATGCTGGTCCCGAAGGCCTGGCCGGCATCGTCGGCGGCGAGCCTTCCGGCTGCACCGAATCCACCACCGAGGTGTTCCTGGAAGCGGCATACTTTGACCCGATCCGCACCGCCGCCACCGGCCGCAAGCTGGAAATCCTGTCCGACGCCCGCTTCCGCTTCGAGCGCGGCATCGATCCCGCCTTCGTCACCGCCGCCGCCGAATTAGCGACCCGGATGATCCTCGATTTATGCGGCGGCGAAGCCTCGGAGCTGGTGGTGGCCGGGGCCGAACCCGATTGGCGCCGCTCGATCGTGCTGCGTCCCGCCCGAATCGCCGAGTTGGGCGGTGTCGAAGTGCCGCTTCCCCGCCAGGAGGAGATCCTGAGGGCGCTGGGCTGCATTGTGGCCGAACACGATAACGGCCTGCTGGTGGTGCCACCGTCCTGGCGCGGCGACATTTCCGGCGAGCACGATCTGGTCGAAGAGGTTATCCGCGTCAACGGCTTCGACGCCATCCCGGCGGTACCGCTGCCACGGCCCTCGATGCCCAAGCCGGTGCTGACTTCCTCGCAACGGCGCCAAGGCTGGGTGCGGCGCCAATTGGCATCGCGCGGCTTGGTCGAAACGGTAACGTGGTCGTTTCTGCCCGCCGCCCAGGCGGCCCTGTTCGGCGGCACCGATCCGGCCCTCAAACTGGCCAATCCCATCTCCAGCGATCTCGACATGATGCGTCCCTCGGTGCTGACCAATCTGGTCGCCGCCGCCGGGCGCAATGCTGATCGCGGCTTCAAGGACCTTGGCCTGTTCGAGATCGGGCCGCAATTCGACGGCCCCGAGCCGGGCCAGCAGCGCCCCGTCGCCGCCGGCATCCGCGCCGGCGCCGCCAGCCCGCGCGCCTGGTCGGCAACACCCCGTGCCGTCGATGCCTTCGACGCCAAGGCCGATGCCTTGGCGGCGCTGGCTGCGGCCGGCTGCAACACCGATTCGTTGCAAGTTGTGGCCGAAGCACCGGCCTGGTACCACCCCGGCCGCTCCGGAACGCTACGGCTCGGCAACAAGCCCCTGGCCTTTTTCGGCGAGTTGCATCCCGGCGTGCTGGCGGCGATGGACGTCAAGGGGCCGATCGCCGGCTTCGAGGTCCTGCTCGACGCCATCCCGGCGGCCAAGGCGCGGCCGACCAAGGCCCGTCCGCTTCTGAAGGCGTCGCCCTTCCAAGCGGTCGAGCGCGACTTCGCCTTCATCGTCGATGCCCCGGTGGCCGCCGATGCGGTGGTCCGCGCCGCCAAGTCGGCCGACAAGGTCCTGATCACCGAGGCCCGCATCTTCGATCTCTATGAGGGCGCGGGTGTCGGCGACGGCAAAAAATCGCTGGCGGTGACCGTCACCCTGCAACCAACCGAGCGCACCCTGACCGACGAGGACATCGAGGCGGTGGGGGCCAAGGTGGTGGCGGCAGTGACCAAGGCAACCGGGGGAGTTCTGCGCGGCTGATGATGCCCACCATCCTGCTGTTCCGTCATGGAGAGACCCATTGGAACCGGCTACGCCGGGTTCAGGGTCAATCGGACACGGTGTCGCCCCTGACGCTGAAAGGCATCAATCAGGCCCACGCCTATGGCCAGACGGTGCGGCGGCTGATCGGCGACGAGTCCGGCTGGCGAGTAGTGTCGAGTCCGCTGGCCCGCTGCACCCAGACCTCGGCGATCCTGTGCGAAATCGCCGGCCTTCCGTTTGCCGAGGCCACCTTCGACGACCGCCTCAAGGAGGTCGATACCGGCGCCTTTTCCGGCCTGCTGAAGGCCGACCTGCAACGTCGGCACCCCGAGTTGATGGCCGGCACCGGACTCGCCTCTTTCTTCTTCCGCTGTCCCGGTGGCGAGACCTGGGGCGATATGGCCAGCCGCATCGGCGCCTGGCTGTCCGAACTGGCCGAGGACGACAAGCTGGTGGTGGTCAGCCATGGCATTGCCGGCAAGGTTCTGCGCGCGCTATACGCCAATCTTGATGCGGAAACCTTGCTGGCCGAGGACTCGCCCCAAAATGCCTTGTTCCTCCTGCGGGCCGGCACCGTCACCCGGATGGCCTGCGACACGCCGACGGTGCTATAACCCTGTTGTCATCCCGACAGAGCGGAGCGACGAGGGATGACAGCATTTGCGGAAGGGGGGCGTCATGCGTAACTGGCTTGGGGCGATCTTCCTGGCTTGGGCGATCCTCGCGACGTGGCCGGCCGCCGCCGACCAGCGCGATCTGGTGGTGGGTGTCGAGGACGTCGATTACCTGCCGGCTTACGGATGGCGCGATAATGCCTATTCCGGCGCCGCCCGCGATATCATCGATGCCTTCGCCGCCGCCAACGGCCTTCGGCCGATCTACCGGCCACTTCCGATCAAGCGGCTCTTTGCCGAACTGATTTCCGGCGGAATCGATATCAAGTTTCCAGACAACCCCGTGTGGGGCCTGGACACCAAGCGGGACACGCCCATCCGCTACTCGCAGCCGGTCATCAACTTTGTCGATGGGGTGATGGTCGCGCCCGAGCATCGCGGCGCAATGATCGCCACGCTTGGCACCGTCTCCGGGTTCACCCCCAACCCCTGGCTGGATCGGATCAAGGCCGGTGACGTCACCCTCAAGGAGAACCCCAAGCTCGCCCCCCTGCTGCGCCAGGTGATGCTGGGACGGCTGGACGGCGCCTATCTCAGCGTCGCGGTGGCCAATCACATCCTCGACACCGAGTTGCAAGCGCCGGGCGGGCTGGTTTTCGATGCGTCGCAGCCGTTCAGCCAAGATTCCTATCGGCTGTCCAGCGCCCATCGGCCCGACCTGATCGCCGCCTTCGATTCCTGGCTGGCCAGCCATGCCGCCGAGGTCAAGGCGATCAAGGAAGCCCACCACGCCGAGAAGGGCGTGGAATAAGGACTTGGCACGCGATACCATAGGTTGGCCATCATGCCCGGACTTGTTCCGGGCATCCACGCCGTTCCGCGCCCCAGGCAATTGATGTGCGGCACCACGTGGATGGCCGGGTCAAGCCCGGCCATGACGCTGAGAAATATTTGATTCGGGGGGCCGATATGATCAACGACGAGGCGAAAGCGCGGGCGCGGCGACGGCGCACCTTTTGGCAGATGGGCATCGTGCTAGCCTGGGCGATTTGGGCGACCCTGCCCCCCGACGAACTGGCGCTCGACACAGATTGCCAGCCAATCGACGGCCCGGCCTCAGTCAGCGCCTTTCTCTATGGCAAGTGGTTCTGGCGCCGCCAAATGGAGGCCGATCTCACCGAGGCCACCCGGCTCATGGCCCAGCCGGCCCAGCTCGAATTGCAGCAAGGCGACGACCGGGCCAAGGTCGATGACCGCATGAACCACCTCAACAAGGGTGACATCCGCAACGCCGACCGCGACCAGCGCGAACACCGCGAAGAGGCGGACCAAAGGAAGCGGCTGATCAGACTGGCGTGGCTGGCGCAGTGCCGAATGGCGATCGAGACGACGATAACGGGTGAGCCTCAATCGACGGGCGACTCGCGTTAACTCCCCCGCTGGCCAGCAGCACCTCACGGAAGGTGGCCAGCAAGCCCTGGTCGAGATGGGGCCGCATATCGTCAGACATCACCGTAAAAGCGTCTTCGGGCGTCATCGACGGCTTGTAGACGCGGCGGTCGGTCAGGGCGCTGAACACGTCAACAATCGCCCCCATGCGGGCCAGATCGTTCAGTTGCGCCCCCTTCAATCCCTTGGGATAACCGCTGCCATCGAGCTTCTCGTGATGCTGCTCGGCGATGGCGATCACCCCCTTGGGCAGTGACGGGCACCCCGTCAGATATTGCACGGTCCCTGGGACATGGGAGCGCATCACCAGGGTTTCTTCAGGCGTCAGCTTCCCCGGCTTGTTCAGCACTTCATGCGCGATCGCCATCTTGCCGACATCATGCATCAACCCGCCCGAGGCCAGCACCAGCAGATCCTCGGTGCCCAGACCGATGGCATTGCCGAACACCGACAGCAAAGTGGCCACCCGTAGCGAATGGACATAGGAATAATTGTCGTGGTCGCGAACCCCGGCCAGCATCAACTGGTAATCAGCATCGCGCACCACATCCACCAGCGGGCCGCAGGATTCACTCACCTGGGAATAGGTGATCGGCTGGCCGGTCTCGATCAGATCGGAAATGCCATTGAACATATCGACGGTCTTGCGCAGGCAGTCCCGCTGCGTTTCCGGCAATTTGTCCCATTTGCCCTCGATGGACCGATTGACCAAGCCGGAAATGGTCTTCATCAAGGTGCTGCGGCGGAACGGCTTGACCAGCGCGGCCGCAGCGCCCATCTGGCCGGCCTCCCGCCCCAGGCTGACACGGTCACGCTGGGTGGTGAAGATGATCGGCACACCGGCCAGCGCCGGCAGGTTGCGGATACGCCCGATCACCCGCGCCCCGCCACAAGGTGGCGCCTGCTCATCGACCAGGATGACGCAAGGCGGACAGCGCGCCATTTCGGAGACCGCCTTGTCGCCGTCGTCGAAGGCGGCGACGCGGTAGAACGAGGTCAGAGCCGATTGGACCTGGCGGCGATGTTCGTCCGAGCCGTCGATGACCACCACCAGGACCCGGCGCGATTGAGGAATCGGTTGCGTGTCGTCGGCCATGTCCGTCACGCCGCCAAGGGAATGAAGCGGCGAAATTCCATGTCCTTGAGCTGCATGTGCTCCAACAAAATGGCGATGATGGTGCGCACCACCGTCGCCACCTCCTCGGCCGAGGAATGCGTGGACAATGGCTCCGCCAAATTGGCGACCTGATCGTAGATCACCGCATGGTCGAGCCGGTGGCTGGCCACCTCTGGAAAGCCGATGTCGCGGAGAATGCCCTCTTCGGTCGCGAAGTGATGCCCGGTGGCCACCACCATCGCCTCGACATTGGCCAGAATCAACGCGGAGGGCGCCTTGGCAGAGATCAGCGCTCCGATCCGCTTGGCCAGATCGATGAATCCCTTGTGTTGGGCGTCAATGGTGGGTTCGCCAACGCACAAGTCATCACGCCACTCAAGCTCCGCTATTCTTCCAAGATAGGACACAATTTAGCGCTCCCCTGTGCGTAATTCTGCACCACCCTAGGAAGACACTATCCCTGCCGACAATCGAGTCCAATCGGGGATTAGCCTGATCTATACCGAAGAAGGGGATTCAGGGCGCCGACAAAGCGCGCGCCACCGCCGCCATCACCGCCTCGGGCGCGGGTGGCTCCGACCGCTCGGCCGGGCGCGGCAGCTCGGAATAGACGATCAGGGCATGGTCCCACAGGCCGCCGAGATGGGACGAAAACGCCGCGATGTCGCCCAGCAATTCACGCCGAAGCACCCGTTCCGCCAATTGGGCCTGGGCCGGACGGAATCCTTTCTCGGTATCGAAGCGCAGCAATTGCAGCGCTCCCTCGCTGCGGCGGCTGTAGACGCGGGAAATACCGAAATCCCGTGGCCGCTTTTCCAGCGGCGTGCCCTTTTCCAGCACGAAGGGGCCGCATTGAACCTGATCGATGGCCGCCGAATTGCCGCACAGGAAGGAAACGGTTTCACCCAGTTCCGCCATGCCCTCGCCTGGGAAACCGACGATCAGGAACAGATGATTGCGGATGCCGGCCGCCGCCGCCGCCCGCAGGGTGGCGCCCGAGGCTTCGGCAGTGCTGCCCTTGTCCATGGCGGCGAGAATACTATCGCTGCCCGATTCCTGGCCCCAGTGGATGTAACGGCAACCCGAGCGATACATCAGCTCGAACAATTCGGGGGTGAAATCGGCGGTCGGTTTGGACAGGCCGTAATAGGTCAGGTCCAGCCCGCGGGCGAGTATCTCCTCACCCATTTTGCGGAAGCGGGCGGGCGAGATCATCTTATCGACCAGATAGAAATGGCGAGCGCCATAGCGCCGCTGGTGGGCCGCCATCTCATCGACGGCGTGGCTGGGCGTCTTGGCGGTATAGCGCCCGGCATAGACGTCGAAGGCGTTGCAGAAAGTGCAGCGCGCCCAATAACAGCCGCGCGAGGTCAGCACCGGCAGCACCGGCCGTGGGGTAAAATAGGTGCCAAGATCGTAATCGCCAAAATCAGCCGGCGGCACTTGGTCCTGGCGCAGTGGCCTGGTATCGTCGCGAATGGTCATCCCACCATCGGCGCGGCGGAAACACAGCCCCGGCACGTCAGGTTCGCTCTCGCCCCGAGCCAAGGCGTCGAGCAGGCCGATCAGCACCTCCTCGCCATCCTTGAAGCCGACATAATCGACGTAGGACGCGCCCAGCACCGCCTCGACCCCGATCGGCGTGAAGGCGCTGCCGCCAAAAATAACCTTGACCTCGGGGGCCACCGACTTGATGGCGCGAGCCAAGGCATGAGTCGGCGCCAGTTGGGAATCGAACATCGCCGACAGCCCAACCAAAGCCGGCCGGTGGGCTACCAGCGCCCGCGCCATCGCCCGCGCGTGCCAGGGAATCGGCCCGTCGAATTGGCGGATGCGCTGGGACTGGCGCACGAAGACCGTTTTTAGCGAGGCCGCTTGCTGATGGAACAGCGCCGCTGCCGGCCCAAAGCGGGCGGGATCGAAGAAGGCGGGGCCATCGGTCGAAAGCAGCTCGGCAGCGGCAAGAAAGCCCTTGGTGTCGGGCAGCTCGAACGGGGTCAGGCCTTCGGCCAGGGTCTGGCGCAATGCCGCAAAAAAGCGGGCGTTGAGGTCGATGGCGGTAACCCGGTGGGGCGAATGGGCCTCGACATAGCCTTTCAGCGCCGCCGGCGACAGGGGCACCACTGGACGCTCGAAGGGAACGAAGGCCACCACCATCGCCAGCCCGCCCGGCCCCAACGGATTCGGCGGCGGCACCGGGGATTCGAGCAGCGCCACCGGCAGCATCAGATCGGGCCACATCTGGGTGAAACCGGAAACCGTCCTCGCCGCTTGGGAATAGGCCTGGGCGGCCTCGGCCAACCGCCCGGCATCAGCCAGAGTATTCGCCAGGCCGTAATGGGCTTCGTCCGAGCCGGGGGCCAGGCGCAGCACCTCGCGATACTGGGCCACCGCCCGCTCGTTGGCGCCGCCATCGTGCAGGGCATGGGCCAGCCACAGGCGCGGCTGCGGATGAAGCGGATAGGCGGCGACGGTGCGTTCCAGAACCTCGGTCGCCTCGGCCAGATGCCCAGCCCGGCGCAGTACCAAGCCATGGAGCGCCGCCGCCTCGGGCGAATTGGGGGCCTGCGTCGCGGCGACGGCCACCGCCTCGTCGCCGCGACCGAGGTCGAACAGGGTGACGATCACCTGGAGCGCCGCCTGGAGATCACCGGGCGCCAGAAGCGCCGCCTGGCGGGCGGCATCAAGCGCCTCATCCAGCCGATCAGTTCCGAACAGGGCGCGGGCCAGCAGCAGCGCCGCCACCGGATCGCTCGGCCCCATCCGGCGAGCCAATTGCTCGGCCGCCACGAACCCACCGTTCTGGAGCAGCGCGTCGCCGAGTGCCCGCGCCGCCAAGGCCTCGCGCTGGCGCCGCCCCTGGGCCGCCAATCCCGGCAGCCCGCCAATCCGGCGCAACGCGCCGACCAGATCGCCATCGATGGCCAAACCCACCGCCTCGGCAATGACGGCCTTTTCGTCGATGGGGGCGCGGGGCGGCGAGCGTGTCATGGAAGGAAGGTAGCCGAGCGGGCGGGAATGGGGCAAGGACGGCGGCACAATGGCGTTGACCTCATTTCTCATTGATCCCGAACCACGCCACATAGGCCGCCGGTAGGAACAACAGGGTCAGCATCGTCGCCACCACCAATCCCCCCATGATGGCGTAAGCCATCGGCCCCCAGAAGGATTCCGAGGCGATCGGGATCATCGCCAAGATTGCCGCGGCGGCGGTCAGCAGGATCGGTCGCAGGCGGTGGCAGGTGGCATCGATCACCGCCTCCCAGCGGGGCGCTCCGGCGGCGATATCGTGCTCGATCTGATCGATCAAGATCACCGAGTTGCGGATGATCATGCCGACCAAGGCGATGCAGCCGAGCGTGGCCACGAAGCCCATCGGCGTTCCGGTGGGCAGCAGGGTGGCAACCACCCCGATCAGGCCGAGCGGTGCCACGCTGACCACCAGGATCAGCCTCTGGAAGCTTTGCAGCTGCACCATCAGCACGGTCAGCATCATCAGCACCATCACCGGCATCACCGCGTTGACCGAGCTTTGGCCCTTGCCGCTTTCCTCGACGGTACCGCCGGTGGCGATGGCATAGCCTTCCGGCAGAGTGGCGGCGAAAGCGGCCAGTTTGGGGGCCAGTTGGTCCACCACCGTCGCCGCCAGAATTCCCGGCGCGACATCGGCCTGGACGGTCAGGGTGGGGAGGCGGTCACGCCGCCAGATGATCGGCTGTTCAAAGCCGTAGTCCAGGCGAGCCAACTCGCCGAGGGGAATGGCCCTCCCCCCCACCGGCACTTGTAGCCGACGGAGCGTGTCAAGATCGGCGCGCTCGCCGACGGGGGCTCGGGCGGCAACGGGAATCAAATAGGTGTCGTCGCGCAATTGGGTGATGGGTGCGCCGGTGAAGGTGGCGGCCAAAGCCTGGGCCAGATCCTCGGAACTCAAACCCAACAGCCGCGCCTTGGTCTGATCGACCTCCAGCCGCACCGTCTTGATCGGCTCGTTCCAGTCGAAATTGATCGATCGCGTGCCGGGATTGGCCCCCATCATACTGGCCAAGCCATAGGCGGCCTGGCGCACTCGCTGGGGATCGGGTCCCTTGACCCGATATTTCAGGGGCCAGCCCACCGGCGGCCCCAATTCCAGCGGCGAGGCCCGCACCACCGCGTCTGGCAATTCCTCCTCCATCTGTCGCTGCAAGCGGGCCACCAAGCCGTCGCGCAACGCCACGCTTTTGGCCACCACCACCGCTTGGGCGAAGTAATCGTGATCGAGCTGGACGTCGAGAGGCAGATAGAAGCGCACCGCGCCGCTCCCGACATTGATGGCGTAGCTGGCGACATCCGGATCGGCGGCTAGGCGCTTCTCCAAGCGCTCCACCGCCAAGCCGGTGGCCCGGATCGAGGCGCTGTGAGGCAGGATCAGATTGACCAGCAGATCAGGCCGGTCCGAGGGCGGAAAGAATTGCTGCCGCAACTGGGCGGCCCCCGACAAAGACGCCAGGAACAGCGCCAAGGTGGCGGCGATGGTGCGCCAACGGTGGCGCAGGCATCGGACCAACAGGGCGCGGAAGCCCCCCGCCAGGCGCGCCGCCACACCGCTTTCCCGATGAGGACGCGGCTCGGGCGCCAGCAGGACAATCCCGATCAGCGGCGAGAACAGCACGGCCACCACCCACGAGGTCAGCAGCGCGATGGCCACCACCGCGAACAGCGAGAAGCAATACTCGCCCGAGGCACTGCGGGCGAAGCCGACCGGGACAAAGCCGATCACCGTGACCAAGGTGCCGGTCAGCATGGGGATGGCGGTAGAGGTGAAGGCGAAGGTCGCCGCCTGGCGCGGCTTGAAGCCCTGTTCAAGCTTCTTGACCATCATCTCGATGGTGATCATGGCGTCATCGACCAGAAGCCCCAGCGCGATGATCAGCGCCCCCAGCGACACTCGCTGCAAATCGATGCCACAGAATTTCATGCCGACGAAGGTCATCCCCAGCACCAGCGGAATCGACAGCGCCACCACCGTCCCGGCGCGCAGCCCCAGGCTGAGAAAACTGACCGCCAGCACGATCACCACCGCCTCGACCAGGGACTTGACGAAGCCATGCACGGCGATCCGGACCACCTCGGGCTGGTTGGCCACCTGCACCGCCTCGATCCCCAGTGGACGGTCACGCTGCAGTTCGGCCATGCGGCGGCGCAGGTTTTCACCCAGGCGCAAATTGTCGCCACCCTTGACCATCGACAGGGCCATGCCGATGGCCGGCTTGCCGCCGACCCGGTAGGTCGGCTGGGGCGGATCGAGCAAACCGCGACGAATCTCGGCGATGTCGGCCAGGCGCAGGAAGCGACCATTGGCGCGCAGATTGATCTCGGCGATATCGGCCTCGGAGCGGAAGCCGCCGCTGACCCGGAGCAAAATCCGCTCGCTGCCAGTATCGACGATACCGGCCGGCGCCACCGCGTTCTGGGCCCGGAGCGCGGCCAACACCTGGGCCTGACTGATACCGAGATTGGCCAGTTTGCGCGGCGAAAAGGCGATAGTCACCTGCTCGTCCTGGACCCCGATCAGGTCGATCTTGCCGACATCGGGTAGGCGCAGCAACTCGGCCCGTACCGTCTCGACGTAATCCTTCAATTCGCGGGGACTGAAGCCATCGCTGGTGAAGGCGGTGATGACGCCAAAGGTGTCGCCAAACTCGTCGTTGAAGAACGGCCCCTGAGTCCCAGGCGGCAACGTATGGGCGATATCGCCGACCTTCTTGCGCACCTGGTACCACAGATCGGCCACCGCCATCGGCGGGGTCGAATCCTTCAGGGTGACGAACACCACCGATTCGCCGGCGGTGGAATAGCTTTGCAGGAAGTCGAGGTTGGGAATCTCCTCCAGCTTCTTCTCGATGCGGTCGGTGACCTGCTTGACCGTCTCGTCGGGGGTGGCGCCCGGCCACAGAGTCTTGACCACCATGGTCTTGATGGTGAAGGGAGGGTCCTCGTCGCGGCCAAGGTCCTTGAAGGCCATGGCCCCGGCGATGGCGCACACCGCCATCAGGAACACCACCAGCGAGCGGTGATCGAGCGCCCATTCTGACAGGTTGAAGCGGCTCATGGCGCTTTGGCCTCGGCAAACAGCCGAACCTTCTGGCCCGGCCGCAGGGTCTGGAGGCCGGCAGTGACCACCAGGGCGCCATTGTCAAGGCCGGTTTCGATCAGCACCCGGTCGGGGTCCAGGCGGAACACGCCCACTTTGACCAGCGCCACGGTCAGACTGGTCCGATCGACCAACCAAACCGCCGGCCGGCCATCCTGCTGGAACAGCGCCGAATTGGGCAGGCTGACCACCCGGCGCTCCGCCATGTGGATGCGCCCCACCACAGTCATGCCGAAGCGCATGGTGGCGGGGGCCTCGGGCAGAGCGACCTTGACGGTGAAGGTGCGGGTGACCGGGTCGGCGCTGGGAGAAATTTCGGTGACCCGGCCGGTCGTCTTCAAATCGGGAGCGTCGAGCGACCATACTTCGACCAAAGGATCCTTGGGCGCGGTCAACAGCAGCGCCTCGGCGATCGAGAACACCGCGTCCTTGCGATCCAGCCGGGCTAGACGCGCCACCGTCTGACCGGGACCGACCACCTGACCAGCCTCGACGCCAATCTGGCTGATCACGCCGTCCTCGGGCGCACGTAGAGTGGCATAATCTCGCTGGTCATGGGCCAGGCGCAGCTTGGCCTCGGCCGCTCGCACCATCGCCCGCGCCGAATCGCGCGCCTGCAACGCCGCCTCGTAGCGCGCTTCCGAGGCCCAACCGGCCCGGCGCAACTTGTCCTGGCGGCGTTCCTCGGCCTCGGCTTGGGTCAGGCTGGCCTGGGCGGCAACCATCTCGGCCTGGGCCGCCTGGGATTGATTGCGCTGGTCCTGATCATCCAGGATGGCCACCACATCGCCGCGCTTGACTAGGCTGCCGAGATCAACCGACCGCGACAGCACCTTGCCGGCAATCTTGAAGCCCAGATCGCTTTCGAAATGGGGCCGGATCTCTCCGACCTGGGTGGGCAGATCGGACAGGCTCTCGGCCCGCGCCGTCACAATTCGCACCGGACGGATCTCCGGCTCGGGTTCGGCCGGCTTGTCGCACCCGGCCAGCAGGACCACCGCCAGCAGCGCCACCAGGCTGCGTCTCATCATCGTTCTCCGTGCTCGTCGCCTCGCCCCAGACCGCGCAGCATGGTCCGCGTCATGGTCTCGACCAGCAGGGCGGGAGGGTGAAAGGGGAAAGAGGGGTGGGTGATGGCCAGGGCCAGCACACCGTGAATGGCCGACCACAGGATCTGGGCGGCCAGATCCGCATCCTCAACGATCAACCGCCCCTGGGCGATGCCCTCGGCCACCCGGTCGCGCAGCAGGAAATAGGCGGTGCGGGACTGGTCGGAGGCGACGAAATCCGCATCGATCGTTTCGCCGCCGGTCAGGAACAGCAGGCGGAAGCCCACCGGCTGTTCCATCGCGAACTCGGCATAGGCCGCCCCCAATTTGACCACCGCCTGGACCGGGTCGGGTTCCGCCTCGGATAGCGCGCGGAAGCGACTTTCCAACTCGCCGAGAGCGCCGTGCCACAGGGCGCGGATCAAATCGAGCTTCGCCGGGAAATAGGCGTAGAGGGCCGAAGCGGCCAACCCGACCCGAGCGCCGATGGCGCGCATCGACACCGCCTCGATACCGTCGGCATCGAATAATTCCTGGGCCGCGTCGAGAATGCGCCGCCGCACCAGATCACGCTCGGCCTCGCTCAAGGGACGCCTGGGCAAAACGCGCCTCCGTCAAAAGAACCTGTTCAGTGAACGCGTTCTGTTAACGATGATGGTGCCACCTGGCGCCGAGCCTGTCAAGATCGCCGGAATCGGATCGGAGTCCCATCGATGACCACCAAACCCACCTGCTACCTCGCCGGCCCGGCGGTGTTCCACCCTGCCGCCAAGGCGCTGTTCGACTATCTGGTGGAGCTGTGCGGCAAAGCCGGTCTGCGCGCCCTGGTGCCGGTCGGCCCAGACCCGGCTATCACCGATCCGGCCGCTCAGGCCGCCGCCATCCGCCACGGCAACGTCGCCCTGATCCGCGCCGCCGACGTGGTGATTGCTTGCCTATCGCCGTTTCGCGGCCCCGGCGCCGATGCCGGCACCGCCTGGGAGATGGGCTTCGCCGAGGCGCTGGGCAAGCCGGTGGTGCCGTGGTGCGAGGAAACCAAGCCCTACTCCGAACGGGTACCCCACGACCAGGACCCTGATGGCCGCCGCTTCTGCAAGCAGCACGGCATGCTGGTCGAGGATTTCGGCTTGGTCGATAATCTGATGCTGACCACCGGGTCCATTCCGGTTCAGGCCGATTTCGACAAGGCGCTGGCGGTGGCGGTGGGATTGATGGGCGGCCACTGACCCACGCCCTCAGCGCCTCAGGCGGGGGTGCAAACTGCGAGTGGGAACCGACTGAATGTCATAGGCGACTGCCGCCAGCAGCAATTGGGCGCCAAGAATCAGCGGCAACGCCGCCAGCATGATGGTTCCGCCCGGAGCGGCAACCCCCTCGGCGGCGTGGGAGACCCAGTTATCGGCACCGAACACCGTGCCGAACCCCATCAGAATAAGCCCCAACACGGTCTGAATGGTGGCGATGTTGAAATCACGCAGGACGTAATTGAAGAAGAACCGCCGAACGAAGTTGCGCAGATTGCGCAGGGCGAAATCCGGAATCGCCGCAAGAACCGACACCCCGCTATCCTCGTCAGCGTAATGGGCCGACATCGGAATATCGACCACCACCGCCCCCAACACGTTGAGATGGAACAGCATGTCGGATTCGAAAAAATAGCGTCTGGCGATTTTGTCCAGTGGCAGCTCGCGCAATACATCGGCGTGGATCGCGGTATAGCCGTTGGTCGGATCGAAGAGAGTCCAATACCCGGACGACAACTTGGTTAGCAGCGACAGGCAGGCATTGCCGATCAGTCGGAGCCGTGGCATCCGGCGGAGGCTTTCAAGATGGAAGAAGCGATTACCTTTAGTGTAGTCGCACGCTCCTGCGCGGATCGGTGCAATGAATGCCGGGGCTTGGCTAGGATCCATCTGACCGTCGCCATCGATCTTAAGGATAATCTCGAAGCCGCCGGCCAGCGCCGCTTTGTAGCCGGTCACTGTCGCCCTGCCGACGCCCTGGTTCTCGACGTGCCGCAACACGCGGACCCTGGGGTCGTGGCAATTCGCTTCGATCAACCCGCCACTGCCGTCCGGGCAGTGGTCATCGACGCAGAAGACAGCGTCGATCTCCGGTCCGATGCCAGCCAGCACCCCCAGGATATGGCGGGTCACCTGGTAGCAGGGAATCACCGCAGCGACGCGATGCTGGGATGAGGTCTTCACGAATGATCGGTCCAGACGATAGCGGGAAACCAGCGCGACGATAGAATGTAAGTACGTGAACGCCAAGCTATTTTACAGCCAAAACATGTTGCCATTGCCGTGACGATCACGCAAGGTTCGCCGACCCCAGAGTGGCCGGAGAAGACGATGGCATTCCGCGTGACGTTCATCCACTCACCGGAGCAGACCTTTACAAGACTACAGAACAACGGCGTTCTGTTTATGCCGCTTTGGGCTTATACGCTGGCCGCTCACCTTCCTTCGGGTGACGGGTACGAACTCCGCCTGGTGGATACGCGCTTTACCGACATCGACGACATTGCCGAAGCCGAGGTTTTTCTCTTCAGCGGCATCAATCAGGATCACGATACCCTTTGCGACATTACCGCGTCGCTGCGTGCCCGCTATCCTGCGGCCCGGACGGTGATCGGGGGGCCGATTTGCTGGTCGTTCGATCAGGTTGGCGATCTCGCCAAATTGGAGGGATGGCACCATGTGGTCATCGGCGACGGGGAAGGAATCATCGCCGACTTGCTGGAATCGGTGCGACAGGAGCGCCCGCTCGCCTCCGTCATCAGGGTCGGCGAACGCTTTGATCTAAGCAAAGCGCGACAGCTCTATTGGCCGATGGTCGATGCCACCTGGCACCGATATTACGGGGCGGTGCTGGAAGTTTCGCGTGGATGCCCGTTCCTGTGCGAATTCTGCGACATCCGCATGCTTCCCGATAACAACCGGCCGCACAACAAGCCGGTCGAGATCATTCTCGCCGAAATCGACCACCTGGCCACCCTGGGCGTGGATCGGTTCCTGCTGGCCTGCGACAATTTCATCGGTGAGCCGCGCTGGGCCGAACACCTGGCGGATGCCATGATCGAATGGAGCGCTCGGACGGGCGTCACCCCGACCTTCTACACCTGGCTGACGATCAATCTGTACAAGATGCCATGGCTGCTGCGGAAGCTTCGACAGGCCAATTTCGACGCTGTCTTCATCGGTATTGAAAGCTTCAACGCCAATTCCCTGTTGGAAACAGCCAAGGTGCAGAACGCCGCGACGGAGTTGGTCGAGGCGATTCGCCTGATCCAATCTTATGGTTTTCCGGTCATCGCCGGGTTGATCTTCGGATTCGACAGCGACACCACCGAATCCTTCGACCTGACCCTGCGGGGGATCGCCGAAGCGGGGTTGCTGTCGGGCGACCCCTCTTTGTTGACGGCCCTGCCGGGAACACCGCTGCACCAGCGTATGAAGGCGGCGGGCCGGTTGCGGGACGTTCGCTACGGCTTGGGTGGCTACAAATACCGCACCAACATCCGCTATTTGCTGCCGCGCGGGACCATCATCGCGAGCTACATCGCCTTCATCCGCCGCTTCACCGCTGGCGCCTATCAGTACCGCCGCCTGGAGGCGTTCTTCGACAACCTTGATCAAGGCAATTACATCGCGATCAAGGGCAGCGGCTACGTCAGCTACCTGGGCGCGCTCAAAATCGTGGTGAAGGACCCTTCATCCGTCTGGCAGATCCTACGAAGGCTTGCGCTGTTCTCCTCCGCCCCCTCCAATTGGGTCTGGCTGATGCGCGCGGTGGCGATGGTGGCGAAGCGAGGCCAGATCGCCAATCGCTTCGGATATCTCAAGCTGTGGTTCACCTTGTGGACCAACATCCTGCTCCGCTACGCTGGCATTTCCGCCCGCGATTTCGACATCGACAGCGTCGGCGCGGATTTCGACGTTCGCCAGGTCCTGCCCGAGGATTACATTGATGCCAGCCGCGACAACAAGACCAGGGCGCAACGCCGACTGACCGCCGGAAGCCTGGAGAAACTGGCCCGGCGCGACGACGAAACATCAGCGCGGGTCGTCAAGGCGCCTCGGTAAGCTCAAGCCACCGCCGCCGGAAAACCGCATCGTCATAATCCGCTGCGTGCCGCCGGGCGGAATCCGCCATCGCCCCGACCCAGGCCTGGTCCCGCCCCGCCAGCACCTGGGCCGTCCGCTCCGCCAGTTCCCCCACGCTCGCGAAGTGGAAGCCGCACTCTCCCGGTGCAACCACGGCAGCCGGGCCGCCCCGATCGGGCACCACCGGAATGCAGCCGGCCGACATCGCCTCAACCACGGTGATGCCGAAATGCTCGCATTTTTCCGGCTCGGTAAGCAGATCGATATTGATCCCGGTGGCATGCCAATAGACCAAGGCGCGCCTGTAAAGATCGTTGAGGACGTCGCGCGCGGCGTTCAAATGGAACACCACCGGCAGATCGACGGCCAATTCCTGGAGGTGGAACAAATAGTCGCGGTGCTGCGGCTCGGGATGCAGCGCCCCCACCAGATGGAGTTCGGCTTCCAGTCCGGTGGTCTCGACCATGCGCCGGAACGCCTCGATCATCACGTCATGGCGCTTGCAATGGCCGCCGGTGAAGAAGCGGCCGACGCCGAGAATGATGGCCTCCTTGCGCCCCAGCCCGCCATTGATCGGTTGGACCGGCGGGGCCACCACGTGAACCGGCTTGGCAGCCAGCAGCAATTTGCCTATGGCGGTCTGGACGTGGCCACGGGTGAACGGGGAATTGACCACCAGAACCTGATAATCCGTCCAGTGCCCCCGCCGCCTGAGGGCCTCCTCGGCCCCCATGGGGAAGGGGAACTGGCACATGTAAAAATTTCGCCGCCCAAGGCCCGGCACCGGCGGAATGATCTCGTTGGCCATCACCACCGAGAGATCGAAGGGCGCCTCCCCGATCGCTTGGTCATAACTGGCGATGCCGACCGCGTCCAAATCCAGGTTCAGCTCCCGCGCCATGGTCAGCAGCCGCAACCGGCTGTAGGGCGCGGGCGCCACCACAATGACCTCAGACGTCGGAGCCAGGGTGGCCGCCACCGACAACAGATACATCTCGCCGCCGCCGGGCAGCAAGTCATAGGGCGTATAGAGGGCGACGCGCCGACGCGTACCAGCCCGCGTGGGGAGGGGCGGGAACGATGCCCGCACCAGATCGGGCGCCGCCCCCCGCCCGGCCAGGAACGCACCCCAGCGGCTGACAAATTTGGTCCGGTTGACCGCGACGATATTGTCCAGTCGCAGCGTCCTGCCCGATTCGCTGGACGAGGTGGCGTTCTCGATGTGAACCACGATCGATTGCGGACAGTAATAGGTCTTGAGTCCGAGTTGCGCGATCTTCAGGCACAAATCGGAATCCTCGTAATAGGCCGGCTCCCAGGTCAGATCAAAGCCCAGCGCGCGGTCGAAGGTATCGCGAGCCATCACCACGCAGGCCGCCGAGCAATACGACACCGCCATCGCCCGGTTGAAGCGGGGATCGTTGGCCGCCTCGCCCTTGCCGAATTGGACGGCCAGACCGTGCTCGTCGACCGTCGCCCCGGCCTCTTGCAAACGCCCATCGGGGTAGACGAATTTCGGGCCGACCGCGCCAGCATCGGAATTGTGAGCAAACACCTCCATCAAAGGGTCCAGCCAATCC
>Ga0316222_1001427_pt1 | contig 29256 bp, 25 predicted proteins | sample TBH18011metaG_FD_206008 | JGI IMG/M metagenome (GOLD analysis project Ga0316222, IMG submission 206008) | Freshwater microbial communities from Trout Bog Lake, Wisconsin, USA - TBH18011 | ecosystem: Environmental > Aquatic > Freshwater > Lake > Hypolimnion/Profundal zone | place: USA: Wisconsin... | reverse complement strand
GTCGGCATGATGTCAAATTTATGCCAAAAGTTTTTTTACGTCGGCAATAAACACGGGCAAGTAGGATTCGCCCAAGTGTTGCCGGTCATCGGAAAGCGTGCGGTCAAAGCCGGCGCGTTCGAGCGCGGGCCGCACTTTTGCCATGAGCTGACGAACTTCAGACGCTTGCAGTAACGATTCCAAATCGTTCAATTTCGGATCATTCAGACGCAACCAGATTTGCTCCAGCGCACTGAAAAATGGCGGCCAGGTGACCCATCGCGGGGCGGGCTGGTCGGCGCGATTGAGCAGCCGCAGCCATTCGGCTGGTTTGAGCCAGTAGCGTTTTTCCCGATTGGCCGAGCGCACTTGAATCACACCTGACCGGCTCATGTCCACCAGCGTGCCTTGCACCGCCCGCTCAAAATAATATCCCTCACGCGCAATCTGCGCGGGATGCGCCGCCTCATGCGTCAGCAGATAAAACACAATTTCACAGCGGACGCTGATGCCAAACAATGCACGGAGTTGCAGGATCAGGCTGGCCGTTTCCGCCGGCCGGAATTCCTGTGAATAGCCACGCAATCGCAGCGGCCCGCGCTGCCATCCATAACGCGCAAAGATCGCTTCCGGTTCGCCGACCACGGGGATCGGCTGACCATCTTCACTGAAAAACAATGGCTCGTTGGCGGCGGGGAGTGGATGCAATGCGGCAAGCTGTTTCCACTTCGGCGTCTCCGTTCCTTTCGCCAACACCCCGGCGACCGCCGCCAGCACCTGTTCGCCGGCGAATTTCTCCTCGCGGAGAATGCGCTTGAGCCGCATGACATTTATGAGCCAGCCGTTGGCTTGCAGCCAGTCGAGCATTTCATCAAAGAGGCGCGGATCGTAACGGCCCACCGTGCAGGTCAGCAATAAAAGCGCCTCCAAGTCAACGACCCAATCATCGTTTGCGCGCACCTGACCGGCCACGCCCAAGGCAGACCACTGCCGCCAGAGAAAATCCAGCAACAAAGTCAAATACTCGCCCTTAAATTTTTTCAGCGACGGATTCATGGCCAAGTTGTGTGAGCAATTCTTTCAAAATCATCCTGAAGCCTTCCGAGACATCGTGGGTCATCGCCCAGCGGGCGGCGGCTTCAAGTTCGGCGGCATTCGGATGGAGCGCCTTGAGATCATTCAGATGCGTGCCGTCCCGCTGATCGGCGGCGGCGTAGAGCTTGAAATGAATTTGGTCGAGACGGCCAATGAAATGGACCGTCAGACGTGATCCATATTCCTTTGCGGTCAGTCTGCCGCTGAAGCCCGCTGGCAAACCCATCTGAAAAAGCCCTCCTTCACCACGGCTCGGACCGTTGTTGAGCCAGTTATCAAACAAACCCAAATCACGCGCAACCTGGGCGGCAGCCGTGAGCAAGAATTCAGGCAGCGGGTCTGGGCTGGCCAATTCATTCGTGGCATTGAGTAGCGCCACGACATCCACGTCTCTGGTGGTGCGTTGGCGCAAGCCCATTGCAATCAAGGCCGAGCCACCGCAGACCACCAAACGGACTGGCTCGGTTTGAGCCAAGTCAAGACGTCCGGCCAACAGCTTGAAAGCCTGATCAATGTTATTTTGAGTAATTACCGATTGCATAATGCTATTTATTATACTCTATACGCGAACAATAAATAGCATTACGCGGGCCGAATGCAATATCTTTTTACCGAGGGCAGATCTCCATTTTCACAAAAGCCAAAAAACGATAATAGCGCACCTTGCTATTTTCGCGGTTGAAACCGCGTTAAGCCGCAAATTGAACCGCGTCCCGCCATTGCGCCACGTCCTCGACCTTCTCGCGCTGGTAAATTTGATGAATCAATTCCGAGGCGTGATTGACCAGACGCATGGCCGCCTCACGCGGCACGCCCGCGCGGCGCAGCCGGTTGACATAGGTAACGCGCAGGCAATGGAAAGTCAGATGCGTTTTCTTGATCTTGATAAAAAATTGCTGCCATCGCCGAGACGGTTGGAACGGGAATTCGACGGTGAATTTTTGTTTCGATTTGCGGATGCGTTCCAACAGCGGACGCAAAGCCGTCGGCATCGGCACGGAGAACGCCCGATCTTCGCCGCCCTTGGGCGAGGGGAACGTGATTTTATTTTCCACAAAATCAATGCAGTTGACCGGAATCCGCGTCTCACGCAACCGGCAACCGGTGTGCAGGGAAATATCAAAAGCCGTCTGCATCCATTCCGGTTCATCTTTCAATGCAGCTCGAATCTCACTAATTTCGGCATCGGTCAATTCCGGCTTTTTAGCCGCCTTGTCACGTTTCAATTTCATGCTCACCAGTGGATTGGCGTCCGCATGGCCGAGCCGCACAGCTTCACCCATGATCAGGGCAAAGGTTTTTAATTCAAAAATCGCCGTGTTGCGCCCAACCGTTTTCCCGGTTTTCTTTTTGTAGCTCGTGCGCCAGTCCAGATATTCAAGGGCGTTGCGGTAGGTGATGGCACGGGGCGAATGGTAGTGCTTTTCTTGCAGCCAGAACGCCAGCCATTTCCACGCATCAAGGTAACGCTCCAAGGTCAGCGGGCTTTCGCAGTGCCGTTCGAGATATTGCGGCACCCAGGAATCCCAACTGCCGCCGGTGATTTCGCCAGCAGTGCGATTAAGTTCTTTGGCTTCAAGCTGCGCCCGCAGGGCACGCGCCTTGACGGTTTCGCCGGGATTGTCCGCCCGGAAACCGGTGGATTTGTTGCGCCGTGTGCCGTCGGCGTCAATGAATTGAACAAACCAAAACGGCGAGTTTTGTTTTTTGTAAATGGATGCCATAGCCAGTGCAGTTTGTGCAGTAAGCTTACTGCACTACATTGAAAAAGTCCAGCAAATACGGCTAATTTACACCACTTTACACCACTATGCCCGTGACGAGGGTTCGATTCCCTTCACCCGCTCCATTGATTATCAATTGCTTACGCAATTGTGCAGGAAAAGTGCAGGAGAATCAAGTTTGCAATTTGACGTATTTCTGACTTTTCGTTCAAGTCTTCCTGAATTCGTAAAACACCCAGAATATGGGAATCGAACCAGATAAAAGCATTTTGCATTTTTAATTTGCGACTACTTCCGCGCCGGTATTTCAAAGCCAACCGGCTGTGCCGCGCGGGCGTGGCGCGGTTCAATTTGCGGCTTGATGCACCTTTCAGCCGCGCAAATAGCGAATTGCCTTATTATCGTTTTTAAGCTTTTATGAAAATAGCAGTGTGTGGTATTTTCATAATCGAAAGTAAACGATGGCCAGCAAATCAAACATTCCGGGCAAGAAAGTGCCACAAGGCAGCTACGCCGCCTTTGTGCCTGCGCCTCTGCCGCCGAAACTCGATTGGACGCCCCGGCTGATTCGCGTGCTGTCGGATGCCGACCGTTTAATCGGCAAGTTGGCTGGCGAAGGTGGACGCCTGCCCAATCCGCATATTTTGATGCGTCCGTTTCTGCAACGCGAGGCCGTGCTGTCCAGCAAGATCGAGGGCACGCAAGCGACGCTGGGCGAATTGCTGGCGGCGGAGGCCGGTGTAGCCGTGGATCGCAGTCCCGACGACCTGCGGGAGGTTGGCAATTATGTCGTGGCGCTCGAACACGGCATTGTCCGCCTCAAGGAACTTCCGTTGTGTGTCCGCATCATCCGCGAATTGCACGAGAAACTCATGACCGGCGTGCGCGGGCAACAAGCTACGCCGGGACGCTTTCGTAAAATTCAGAACTGGATCGGCAAACCCGGCAGCACGCTGGCAACCGCTTCGTTCATTCCGCCGCCGCCTGATGACGTAGAAACTTGCCTGGCTGCATTGGAAAAATTTCTGCATGAATCAGACCTGCCGCCGCTGGTCACGATTGCGCTGGCGCATTACCAATTCGAGGCGATTCACCCGTTTTTGGACGGCAACGGACGCGTTGGCCGTTTGCTGATCACCTTGTTTTTGATTGAGCGACAAATTTTGCCGACACCGCTATTATATCTGTCGGCATTTTTTGAAGCCGCGCGCCGGGATTATTATGACGGACTACGTGGCGTCAGCGAGCGCGGGGAGTGGAATGAATGGCTTGAATACTTTTTACAAGGCGTGGCCCGGATGTCCGAAGATGCGTTGAGTCGGGCGGCGCGCATCAATAGCAAGCTGATCGAATGGCAAAAGAAAGTTGCCGGTGATTCGACGAATGCACCGCTGCGCGTGGTGGAACTCCTGGCCGCGAATCCTTTCATCACTGCAAAAGGCGCGGCTGAAAAACTAGGCGTCGCTTTTACCACGGCGCAACGCGCCATTGAGCGGCTGGAGCGACTTGGAATTGTGAAGCAATCGGGTGATGCGAAACGCGACCGGGTTTATTGTGCCAAGGCATTGCTCGACATTCTTGAAGAGCCGGCGCGCTTGAAGTCAGCCGAATAAATTTGACCGACTTTCCAGTTCGGCAATTACTGGGGCAGCCTTGCGCCATTCATTTCTCAAAACCAGACATGCAGACTCCGAGCGTGATTCCTAAGTGCCATCCGATGGCGTAGCGAACGCGGTCAAGGTGGAGGCGACGAAATTAAGGCGCACAACCTTGACGGCGGGAGCGAGCCATATAATAGAGGCACGAGGCACGCTCGGTGTGCGGCTGCAAAATCCAACCGGCATTCTGGTTCTGAAATTTTACGCGACGGTTGAACGCGTTTTAATTGTTTAGTTGTGCCAGTATGAGGGCTTTCGGTGGTGTTTTTTATGAAACACCATCAACGAAAATGCCGATGCTGCAAAAGATTGTTTGCCACCGATCCCCGCAATCGCCATCACCAACGATTCTGCAAGCGGGCACCTTGCCGCAAAGCCAGCAAAGTTTTCAGCCATAAACAATGGTTGTCCAAACCGAGGACCTGGAAATTATGGGGAGGAGTTGCTGAAGTGGAGCGAGTTCGAGCCTGGCGCAAGCTGCATCCGTTTTACTGGAAGCGCACAATTCCCCTTATTTCACCGAAGCTAAATTGCGCTACATAGTTTTCATCGTCGCTGCTCGCACCCTTCTGCCATCATGAAAGAATGCTTTCCAGCTTTTAGCCGGAAACCATTACGAAGTCATAAAATTCAACCGTCAAAACATAACATGAGCCATGAGCTACCAAAGCCAAAGCGCGCCGTCGCCTACGCGCGCCGGTTGTCAAAAACTTCGATTGCCCGGCAGATGGCTGTGATCCGCAAGTATGCCAAGCGGCGCGGTCTGATAATCGTAAAGAATTATTCGGATGGGGCGAAAGGTGGCGGGAAGGCATGAGCAACGATGTTCCCAATGATCCGTCATCGGCCGACGACAACCCGTTCCAACCCCATCGGAAGCACGGCACCAATCCTGACGAGTGGTTGAACAGCGCGGCGGTGTATGTGCGGATGTCCACGGAACATCAGCAATATTCCACGAGCAACCAGATGGACGTGATCCGCGAGTATGCCAAAAAGCGCGGGCAGGAAATTGTCAAAGAATATTCAGATGACGGGAAAAGTGGTCTAAACATCAAAGGCCGGGGTTCGCTGGAACAAATGATCCGTGATGTGCTTGAGGGCAAGGCGCATTACAAATGCATTCTGGTTTATGACGTGAGCCGGTGGGGCCGATTTCAGGATGCCGACGAAAGCGCCTATTACGAATACATCTGCAAACAGGCGGGCGTGGCGGTTCACTACTGCGCGGAACAATTTGAAAATGACGGCAGTCCGATCTCCACCATCATCAAGGGCATTAAGCGGACGATGGCGGGCGAATATAGCCGGGAACTTTCGACGAAGGTTTTTCAAGGCGCGTGCCGGTTGGTGAAACTTGGATTCCGGCAGGGCGGCGCGGCTGGTTACGGGCTGCGCCGGGTTTTGGTGGACGCCAACGGCGTGAAAAAGGGTGAGTTGAAAATGGGTGAACAAAAGAGCATCCAGACCGACCGCGTGGTGCTGGTCGCCGGGCCGGACGAGGAGGTTGCCATCGTGCGGCGGATTTACCATGAGTTCGTCACCGACGGGAAACTGGAGTCCGAGATTGCTGCGGGTTTGAACGCGCTATCCGTGCAAGCCGATGGACTGGTCCGGGCGAACGAGAATTTCATGGCCTGGTTGCGCGGCGAGAAGACGATGCCCTTCGGACACAACGGCGAGCACGTTTCTGTGCGATTGGTAGATACCGTCCAGCCCACGAACAACCGGCTCACTGTTGTCAACCAGTGGACGTATCAAACCGGCACGGTGGTGAAGCGGTTCGACGTGGTGTTTCTGGTCAACGGATTGGGCTTGAGCTGGGCGAGGGATGGTAAAGTTGTTGTCATTCAGATGTCTGCCGCCTGAGCAGGATTAACCCGCAGGCGTCTGATGGTTTGCGCCAAATAGGCTTTAGCCGCAGGATTGTTTGCCAAGCCAGCGAATAGCATAGATTTCCAATTGTTCGGGGTGTGAAACTCAAAATCTGACAGTCCTAATGCGGTTTCGACTGCAATATCGAACTCGGCGTTAGTGAAATTGCCAATTGGAAGCATTTGAAAATAAACGTGCGGCAACCGGTTTTGGTCTGGCACCCGCTGTAAATTGACCCAAATGTCTTCGATCGCTTTGATAGTACCCGCTGGCTTCACGACGGTTCGGAGATGGAAATCCACGGTTGTGTAGAGAGGGCTGGTGTGTTTGAGTAAAATTTCCAAGTCAAAAACCGGAACTTCGTATGAATTGTTTGCCGGCGTGATGGTGGCTTGCACGATACGGTAGCGAAGAAAACGGTCAAAATACGGGTGCAAAATTCTCTCGCCAAAAATTTCTCCTTTGTATCGGTGCTGATGCCCCCGATTGCATTCCGAGCACGCCGGAACCAGATTCTTGCTAAAGATGGCCAAGTCGGGATAATCGTTCTGTGGGAACACATGGTCAACGGTCCTCGGCTTGGGTGCGCCACACATCGGACAAACGTGCGGTGATTTTTTGTCCCTGATTTCTTCAATATAATTCAACTCCGCACCGTGAGCATCGTAGCGATTCGGAAGTGCCTCGCCTAAATCTCCCAGAAGACTGATAGGACTTGGGCACCCAGGGTGAAATGGATTAGCTCTGGTAGTTTCGTAAGCTGCATAGCGAGCTCGAACCACGTCCGAGTCATTGTCAATGTGCGGGCATTGAGCAAGAGGGTTACGTTCCACTACTGAATCCAAAGCAGCGTCATCATCCACATGCGGAAATGCCAAAAATTTCATACTTTGGGTTTTTCTGCTATTGTCCGCCGGAGATACATGATGGCCTCTGCCGGTAACTCATTTGCCAGTGCTTGAAGTTGGGCCGGGGCTGCATCGCCCGCCTGCTGTAATTTTAATTTCAACTGGCTGAAAATATTTCCAAAGGAATCGTCGCCGTAGGGTGAATCGCCAAAAACAAACGAAGAGATTGCTCCGATGTCTGCCCCAAGAGTTTTTAACCGTGGCGTCGTTGCCGTCACAAAGGCTGGCCTTTCTTGCGTAAGGATTATCACCTGTGAATTCGGCACCATGCGAACAAAATAAGCCGAATGTGTGGCGAGAATGGCAAACGAACCCGTTTGAACCAAAAGCGCGTCGAGCAGGCGAACAAAATCGGAGACGTAGTTTGGATGGAGATGCGTTTCCGGTTCATCAATCAACACCATCGTCCCGTTTTCAATATGCAGACACGCATTGGCCGCAAACCGGATAAATGTCAATTGGCCGCTGCTTAAGGGAATCAATTTGCCGTCCGCCAACCGGCTAACATCTGCACGGATGTCCACGCGTGCCCAACGTTCCAGGCGGTTTTGTTCGCCGCCATTCAGAAAATGTGCCAGCGTCACAAAATCACCTTCATCTGAACTCGTAAGCTGTGGCGAGACATCTGAAGGCTTTAAATGGATTGCGATTTCAGTCGTCGGGACAATCTGGCCAACGGTTTGGCAAAATAATTCCCAGCGGCTCTTTTGTTTGATGGTCTCGCGGGCGCGGGCGAGCCGCAACAAGATATCCCCCATGCCTGATTGCCGGTCGGCAAAAAAATTCCGGCTCAGGATAATTCGTTTGTAATATATTCGTGGTTGTTTTGGAGGCTTCGGGAAAGTGTTTCGAGTTTCACCAGGGCTGCTCACCGCCAAGAGGCGATTGATGACCGGAGGTTTGCCATCGCCATCCCGCAAATGTTTGTCACCGCGTAGTAACGATTGCGCAAAATGGGCAAGTGCCTGACTTTTCCCGACACCGTTTTTACCGATGATAACGGCAATGCGTTTCGGCAAATCGCTGGCGGGATCGAATGAAAATTCCAGCTCGTGGTCGTTTTGGAAGGTGCGCAACTTGAATTTGAGTCGCAACTCTTTGGAAAGCCCGTCAAACGATTCCAGCTCAAGACCGCCCAAAATTGACGCCGCATTGTGGAACGCAAAAAACGTTTCCGCATTGCGAATAAATGACAGTGTGAAAAACCGGCTGGTCGTCGCCTGATTAAACCATTTTGGCAAACGTCCCTCATGCTTGACCGCCACGAGGTCTTTCATCGCCAGCAGTATTTCTTGGGCTCGCTCTGGACCACAGTTTCGCACGATTTCACGATAGGAATTCATCTCGAAATGAATCGTGTAAAAATCCGGGAATTCGCTGGCAGGCAACAATCGTTCGGGTGATTGCCGAATCTTGGCTTCAACTATGTCGGCAGCACCATCACTGGCTTTAGTTGTTTGGCTTTCGAGAAAAGCCAGATGAACTTCCCCTGAAATTTGCTGCTTTTTGCCATCAATCACCTTGTAGGTAAATCTCGTTCTCAATGCAAAGTCGTTCCATCTGTCCAAATCTGGAGTGAAAATTATCGCCGACTCCTCAATTCTCGACTCACTCAGGTTCTTCAGATTGCTAAAATAGATATGGAATTTTGACGTTTGCATATCACGCGGATATTTCGGCTTGTCTTGATGAAATGTCACCACCGCCCGCCCTGTTGCTTGCAGCATCGCCGTTGATGCCGCCGCCGCCGCTTTTGCTGTTGTTGGTGATGCTGTCGCTCATGTTGCTGTTGCCGGCGTTGTTGATGATGACATTGTTGTCGTCGTCATCGTGCTCGTGGTGGTGGAGGCGGTCATGAAGGAATCGCTTTCTTAAGCAAGTGTGCCGCGTTCACCATTTCTTGCTGGATCTGGAGCCGTTGAATGCGGATGTCCCCGGGTTCGTTTGGTTTGACCGGGCCGGGAAAGAATTGAGCCGCTTTCGTGGGGGCGAGCGAAGTTTCCGAATTAAAGTGTTTCTCCAAGCAACGAAGTGCGTCGGGACAGGCGGGATTACCGGCGCGCAGTTCCTCGCCAAACGCGGCGACGGCGGCGTTCGTGCCACGGTCGTAATGGAGCAAGGCGTAGAGAATATCAAAAGCGTCCTTGCCCTCCTCGCGGTCAAAAAAAGCGCGCAGTTTCATGGCGAGGAAAGGCCCGACTTCGCAAACCCGGACGACGGCCGTTTGCGGCTTGCCGGCGAGGTCCAAGCCCGTAACCGTCATCGTGCGGGCGGTTTTTAGGGCGCGGTTGATGCCGGGCAGAACACTGGCGACGATGTCATCAACGATTACGCTGCCGCGAGTATTCGGCGGGGCGTCGGTCAGGAAATCAATCGGGACGAAATAATCGCCAATTTTCTTTTGATACCTGATCAGGCCTTCCGGACTGGTGGTTTTATGAAAGTCTTTTTCCAGCAGTGCGAATTGCATACTGGACATCCCGCCGGCTGAGGCACCGAGCGCAATGCCCATGTCGGCATCAATCGTCACCGGTCTGGGAAGCAGGCGCGGGGCAGAAACATCCCCGCAGATGTAGCGTGGGACCAAGCCGCCGACGAGCACAAGGTCCTCATGCCACGGTTCAAGATTTGGCCAGATGGTCAGCAGGGCGCTTTCGGCCAGGCCGACCTTTCGGGAATCATATTCGGTGTAACTCCCAAGTTTCATTTGCGGCAAAATCCTTCCCAATTCCTGAGCGCGGTTGCCGCATCCGGGCCGCGCAGGCCGGTCGGGAGCAGGTCGAGATAAATCTGGGCATCGGTGACGAGCGGCAACTCCCGCACGGTTTGCGTTTCCAGAAAAACGCCTTCGTCCGTGGGCACAAAGAGCCAGACTTTGCCGGCATCGTTCACGGGGCGCAGGCCGAGTTGCTCCAAGGTGGCAGCTTCCGGGAGGCGGGCAACGTAGGCGCTGGTGATGACCGGCTCGGTGTAAGGATGGCGCAACCAGGCGGCCAGCCATTGAGTGAACGCGATGGGCACGGATTGTTCCTGGGCCCAAGTCTGGAACTTCTTGGCGATTTCGAGGGTGTCACCGCCGAAGGTGGTATAGCGGGTGTGCGTGCTGCGGCGGTGGAAATCATCGGCTTTGGCCCAGGCATTGATCAAGCCCGGATGATCCACGAGCCGAAATTCGCGGGCGCTTTGTTTTTCCAGAAAACCCTGGCTGATAAGGTGCTGGACGATGCGGGAGACCAGACCGGAGCTGGCCTTGGTGCGGTGAAGCAGTTCGCCCTGCGTCCAGACCCGGTCGCGGTCGGTCAAAAGGCTGCGGATGATGCTGGCACTTTTGCCCACGAAAACATTCCTCGGCTCAAGCTCATACCGAAAGTCGCGGCCGGGCAGACTGCGGCGATCCACGAGAAGTCCTTCGGCCCGCAGATACACCCGGCCATTCAAATCCACCGCCGCCAGCCGCTTTTGGCGACAAAAGTCCAGAATGCGGGGGATCAATTCGGGGGCAACCAGCAGCGGCGGGAGGGGGTCGCTCCAAGTTATGAGGATTGATTCCAGTTCCGGGATGCTCGGTTTCAGGGAATACACCGGCTTAAATCGGCGAGCTTGGGCGTCCAGCTTCAACTCGACCCACGGAAGCCGTTCTTGGGCTGAGTTTCCAGACGGCGACAGCCATGCGAGTTCGGCATCATCATCCAGCAATTGCCGGAAGTGATGCACCAACTCACTTTCGTAACGAATGACTGCGCTTTTACTGAAATCTGATGTTTTCACTGCTCAGTAAGAATTGCCTAATTCAGTAATAAATCAACTATAATTTACTGAAAAACTGACTTTTTACTGCATAGTAATAATTGGCTTTATCAGTAAATTATTCTGTTTTTATGGTGATTCCGAGTGTTTCCAACGACTGGCGCACCACTATTGAACTTTTCAACCAATCTGTGAGCGAATCAGAAATGTCTGCATTCGTTGCATCTGTCGAGTGAGCATCCGACCCGTTATTGCCCACCGGCGCGACGTAAAGCGGAATGCTCAAATTGCCTTCCTTGGCGCGGATTTCTTCCAGTGTGACGACGCGAGTGAACCCGGGTTCGTCCTTGAACTGCTCGTAGGCTTGGACGATGCGTTCTATATGATCGTCGGTCAGAAAACTCTGGGCGCGTTCACGGGTGACTTCGTTGACGGCGTTGATGAGCAGAATTTTGCCTTTGCGCGCCTTGGGCTTGGCCGTCCGACAAATGACGACACATGCCTCCATCGGCGAGTTGTAAAACAGATTCGGGCCGAGGCCGAGGACACATTCGATGGCATCAGCTTCGATGAGCTTGCGTCGCATGTCGGCTTCCTCCTGCCGGAAGAGAACGCCGTGCGGAAACAATATGGCGCAACGGCCGGTCTTGGGATTGAGACTGCACTGGATGTGCTGCCAGAAAGCGTAGTCAGCGCGCCCTTGCGGCGGAGTGCCGTAAAGATTGCGTCCCCATGGGTCGGAGGCGAAAGCCTCGCGATCCCATTGCTTGATGGAATAAGGCGGATTGGCCAGCACCACGTCGAAGCGCTGGAGGCGGTCGCCCTGCACAAACTTCGGCTCGGACAGAGTGTCGCCGCGCTCGATGCGAAAATCCTCGATGCCGTGCAGGAAGCAATTCATCCGAGCAATGGAGGAGGTCATCAGGTTCCGCTCCTGACCATAAAGGCGGACATTGCGCCACTCTTTTTTCAGTCGGCGCAGGTGCGTGATGCACGAGAGCAACATGCCGCCCGAACCACAGGTGGGGTCATAAACGGATTCGCCGGGCTGCACGTCGAGCATTTCAGTCATCAGGTGGACGACGGTGCGGTTGGTGTAAAATTCTGCGGCGGTGTGGCCGGCATCGTCGGCAAATTTCTTGATCAGGTATTCATAGCCCTGGCCTAGTTCGTCCTCCGGCAGATTGGCGACGGTCAATTCGAGCGTGCTGAAATGCTCGACCATGTCGCGCAACATAGTATCCGAGAGCCGGTCTTTGTTTGTCCACTGCGCGTCGCCGAAGATGCCATAGAGTTTGTCAGGGTTGGCCGTCTCAATGGCACGCATGGCCGACTGTAACGCGGTGCCGACATTTTTGGCCGACTGCCGCACGACACGCCAATGGGATTCTTGGGGAACCTGAAAACGATGCTGCTCCTTGCCGGAGGCGTAACGCCTGTCACCGCCCGACTCCGCCAGAGCAATCTGTGTTTCCTCGTCAAACACGTCACACAGGCGCTTGTAAAACAGAAGCGGGAAGATGAACTGCTTGTAGTCGCCCGCATCAATCGTCCCGCGCAGGAGCGTGGCCGCGCCCCAGAGATAGGATTCAAGCTGTTGTTGGGAGATGCGGGTCATGGTTCAACCTTTTGATGGACGTAATGAAGAATTGTCCTGGCTGCATTGATGGCCATCGCCGCTTCCGCTGGTTCAAGCAGGGTTTCATTGGCGTGTGAAAGACTTCCGCGGTTACGAATTGGATTCAGAGCATCGCAGATGACGCAAATGCCTTTGAACATCTTCTCGATTTCATCTCTATGCGGTCCTGTGTTTGCAAACTTCGGATGGTTTTTAATCATCTCTTTTACCAGAGCAGTGAGTGATGCGTCTGCCGCGATGCTGGTGATTTTCGCATCTGCACACACCTGTTTTAGGTATCCATGCAGCGCTGTGTGCGCCCGGTCCACGGCGCTGACCGGACGATTCTGTGATACCATTTGTTCAGCATCGGCAAGAGCGGCTTGAACAGCGGTGCTGGTTAGTTTCGGTGTTGGTGTGGTGACCGGCTGCGGCGCGTAGTCTGGTGTGTATTCGGCTCCAATAAAACGGACTGGATGCCCAAGTTCAGCGAGTGTGAATGCTATCTGGGTGCATTGTGCTTCCAACTGCTCGGACCAGCCTGGGGCAGCACTGACTATGTATTCATCTAAGGTGAGTTTGCGATAAAGCACTTCGAACTCGTCGTGCCAGTCGTTCTCGCCCTTGTATATTTGAAAATCGTGGTCGCGAAGAAAAACGGCCGCTGCATTTTGGTCGCGACCCCTCATGAGTTGCATGGCCGATTCACGGATTCTGGCCCAGATCTCAGGTGCTATAGCCGGGGATTGCATGGGGACGGTATAGTAGGAAGACCCGGAGCCGCGCTTGTAAAACGTGAGTTGCGCCATATTTTACGCCTTTTTCGGAGATGTGGTCAGCAATTCCTCTTTTTGGAGAATGGCGATAAGTTTATCTTCGGCGCTGAATGCTGCCGTGGCGCTCGTCTGCAACTGTTTCAATGCCGCGTCCACCGTCAGCACCACTTGATCGTTCTTGGGTTCGACGTAACGCGGGATGTTCAGGTTGTGGTCGTTGCCGGCGATTTCCTCCAATGTGACGACACGGGCGATGCCGGAAACATCTTGGTATTTCCGATACCACTGGTAAATCCGCTCGACGTGCTCCGGCAGCAATTCGTTCTGCGCTCGGCCAGTCTTAAATTCCTTCGAGGCGTCCACTATGAGCACCTTGCGCTTGCGGTCAGGTTTTTTGCGCTGGCGGAAAATGAGGATACAAGCGGCGAGGCCGGTGCCGTAAAACAGGTTCGGGCCGAGGCCGATCACTGCTTCGAGCAGGTCCATGCCGAGAATCTTTTCCCGAATTTCGCCCTCCTTGCCCATGCGGAACAGTGCGCCATGCGGTAGCACCACGGCCATGCGTCCGGTCTTGGGAGCCATGCTTTTGATCATGTGCTGCACCCAGGCGTAGTCACCACTCTTGCCCGGCGGCATTCCTGCAAAATTCCGGCCAAATGGGTCGCTGGTCCAAACTTCTTCGCCCCATTTCTCCAGCGAGAACGGCGGATTGGCTATGACGCAATCGAATGTAGCTAGATTGTCGCCGGCAAAAAAGGCAGGGTTGCGGAGCGTATCGCCGCGCACGATCTGGAAATCCGAAGCGCCATGCAGGAATAGATTCATGCGGGCGATGGCGGACGTAGTCAGGTTTTTTTCCTGGCCGAATAATTTACCCCAGAGCGTGCGGTCATCACCGTGGTTCTCCTTAACATGGTGGACTGCTTCGAGCAACATGCCACCTGTGCCGCAGGTGGGATCGTAAATGGATTCGCCTTCCTTGGGGTCGAGCATATTGACCATCAATCTCACGACGGGGCGCGGTGTATAAAATTCGCCAGCTTTTTTATTGGTGGCGTCGGCGAACTTTTTGATCAGGTATTCGTATGACTGGCCAAGGATGTCGGCCTGCGCAGCTTGATTGCCAAGATTGATGCGGGAGAAATGCTCGATGAGGTCGCGCAACAGCGAGTCCGGCAGGCGGTCTTTGTTAGTCCAAGACGCATCGCCAAAGATGCCATACAGGGTTTCTGGATTGGCCTTTTCAATCCCACGCATGGCCCGCTGTAATGCCTGACCTACGTTACTCGCCACCGTCCGCACGTCTTCCCAATGACAATCCTCCGGGATTTGGAAGCGATAATTCTGGGGAAACTTGGCATATTCCTCGTCCCCGCCAGATTCAGTGAGCGCCGCCTGATATTCCTCGTCGTGAACATCGGAAATGCGCTTGAAGAACAGCAGCGGAAAAACGTATGTCTTGAAATCCGCAGCATCCACTGGCCCGCGCAAAATATTAGCCGATTCCCAGAGATGCGATTCAAGTTGTGAGAGATTGACCATGCGCGTCGTTAGCGAACAAGTTTGCGGCTAAAAATGTCCAGCGTCAATGCGACTTCATGACAGCCCGCACAAGATTGGCGCGGACATCTGGCGGAGAAAGCAGTGGTCATATTTGAATTTTTCCTGGGTTGGAACAAGGACGCAGAATGGACATGGACAAACTGTGGTCGCAGAGAATTCGTATTCATGGTCATGGAAAAACCGTGGAAAGTTCCTGGCCACTGCGGACACTGGCGTGGCTATCCTGTGGACTTTCCCGGTCGTTGCCGGGAAATTGCCCGGCTGTTGCGCGGATGCTACGCCGGACGCCACGCCGGATGCGGCGCGGACTGCGACGTCAATTGCCAAGTCATCTGCGAACCATCGTGCCAACATTGGTGCGAACTTGGGCGCGGACATTCATCGGCGCTTGGTGAGATGTTTCCCGCCAACTGCTCGGACACGTCTCGGCAGTTGCCCGGATGATTCAACAGATGTTGCGCGGATGATTCGGCGGACACTGCCCGGATGCTGCGCGGACTGCGGCGGCAATTGCGAAGTCATTTGCCAACCATCGTGCGAACTTTGGCGCGGACATTCACCGGCGCTTGGTGAGATGTTTCCAGCCAACTGCTGGGACATGTCTCGACTGTTGCCCGGATGATTCACCGGATGTTGCGCGGACACTACGGCGGACGCTGCGCCGGACGCTGCGCCGGACGCTGCGCCGGACGCTGCGCGGACATTGCGCGGTCGTTGCTCGGCTTGCGGCTTTATTTTTCAATAAGGGGATGGTGTCTAACCAAAATGACCGGCTTTCCAATTTCAGAAAGCCGCCAAAGATTCCGTTCGACTGAACACCTCAAATTGATGCGTACATGAGCAAATTTCCAAGCACTGAACGGGCGTTCTGAAACCGGCAGCGAAACGGAGCAGGTCGGGAGTGGCATGAACGGACGACGGCGGAGTTGAGCGCGGTTTTAGAACGACCGGTGAGTGCGTGACCGTCTAGGTTTAACTTGAGGCGATTTGTCTGGCCGGTTGCTGAATACCTGGAAGCAAGCCGACCAGTCAAAGCACCGACCTTAAAGCCGTCTGTTTTTCCCGATGGTTGTTGCCGGGAAATTTGAACCTGCCAATCTCTTCAGTCTGGCCGAAATAGGGATAATAATCCGGGAACTTGGCCAGCAACACAGCCTCCGCTTTGGCATATTTTCTGAACTGTCTCACGAACCTAGCGGCATTCGTGACAAACCTGCCATGTTCGTATTGGTAATCGTGCCTTACCACCATTGAACGCCGATGAATCGTTCTGAATCCCTGCTGCATGAGGCGAAAACAAAAATCAATGTCCTCGCAGGCAGCATCAGGAAATGACTCATCGAACCTGACATTTTCAGCCACCGGTCGGCTGGGCGACCAAGCTCGAATCCAGAGGCGTGAATGCCGGACGAATGGCCCAGTGATGACATTTTGTGCATCGCTCGTTGCAGGCGAATGAAATCAAATAGTAATGATTGGTGGGCGAGAATGATTTCATTCGGATTTTGGCCGATGGGATTTTGTAAAATCAATTCAACACCTCAACATTGGAAACTGTCGGGGTGAAAATTTAGGCTATGCCCATTTGGCAATCGCACGCGCGACTTCATTGAGATTGGTGATACGCCATTTGGCCCCATTACCAACCAGTGATGCCCGTTTCTGCTCCGCTGCGGCTGCCGCCGGACTGCGGCGTGCCCTGCGTATTGCCGCCATGCGGCTTTGGGCCTCCTGCCGTTTTATTTGATTGAAGGACATCTTTTTCACTCAAGAAATAAATAGGGTAATCCGGGGGCGGAATCAAGTTTGCGGCGGCACTGGACGGGCGTTTTTGAAAATCGGAGCGAACGGAACAAATGTGGAGTCGCGGGATTTTCAAAACGCCCGTTGAGTGCTCGACCGTCTAGGTTCGCATTGCTGGCGATTTGTCTGGCCGGTTTCCGAGTGCCCGCAGGAAAGCCGGCCAGTCAAAGCGCCAAGCAGCATTGTTTCGATGTGAACGCCTCAACAAAATTTCAGACTCTGCCGAGTGAAAAGCGATAATCCCCAATAAAGCCAATAGGAATACGCGCTTTTACAACCAAAAAGTGTGTTTTCATTTTGTGTAAAGATTGCACAAAAGCGGGCTGCTAATCCGCCAAACTGGTTGCCGAATGAAGAAAATCATCGGCCAAGTGCATAAAGTGTATCACATACACCTCAACGGGGGAACGTTCAGGCAAACTGCCAGACATGAAACCGGAATCGGTCTTGGTTCCGTGGCTGAACCACGCTTCGTGTGCCAGGCACGCCTTGCGCCCGATGGTTTCAGGCAGAATGAGCAATCAGAAAATGAATGACAGAAAGAAAATAACGATTGTGCCAACGGGGCATAAAGCCATTTGAAAAACCGCTAACATCGGGCGCTATGTTCACAGCCGTCGCACAAAAAAATCTGGCGGATGCCGAAGGCTACTTCGACGAGCATCTGGCGCAGAACGACTACTACGCCGCCGGTGAAATTCGGCCTGGCCAGTGGATCGGTGCGGGCACGGAAAGGCTGGGGTTAAATAATGCCGTCACCCGTGATCAATTTCACGCGCTGTGTGAAAATAAAAATCCGAATGACGACCAACGTCTGACGCTGCGGCAGGAAAAAACCAATCAACGTCGCGTCTTTTACGATTTCACCTGTTCCGCGCCAAAATCGGTTTCGGTGCTGGCAGTGACGATGGACGATGACCGGCTGGTGTCGGCACATGAAGAGGCGACGCGCATTGCGTTCCGCGAACTCGAAACTTTTGCCGCAACCAGAGTTCGCAAGCAGGGCAATCAACGTGACCGCACCACGGGCAATCTGGTCGCCGCCGCGTTCACGCACACGAGCAGCCGGGCGCTCGATCCGCTGTTGCACACACATCTCACGGTATTCAACGCCACGTTTGATGAAACGGAAAAGCGCTGGAAGGCATTACAGGCGGGCGGCATGTATGACGCGATTCGCTACGGCACGGCAGTTTATCGCAATGAGCTGGCGAAGCGGGTTCAGGCCATCGGCTATCGCATCCGTCCCGCGAAACACGGTTTTGAAATCGAGGGCGTAAGCGAGTCGGTGTTGAAACGATTTTCCAAACGCTCCCAGCAACGGGACGCGGTGGTTCGGGAACTGGAACAAAAGCTGGGGCGCAAATTGTCGAACAATGCCATCGCCCTGGCGGTGCATCAGAGCCGGGCGAAAAAGATCAAGGGCATCTCGACCGCCGAGGTTCGCGAGCAGCAGTTGGCGCAATTGCACCCGGATGAATTGCAGGCGCTGCAAAAACTCACCGCGTCGGTTCAACCTGTCCGGCAGGTCCGGCGGTTTGAACCGGAAAACCAAGCGATGAATTACGCCGTCGCCCATGTCTTCGAGCGCAAGTCGGTCGTGCCAGAGCATGAACTGTTGGGCGTGGCGCTGGCGCAACATCCGGGTGAACTGGATTTGCCGGCGTTGAAAGAGGCGGCAAAGTATTCAGAGCAACTGGTCAAAACCGAGCGTGGATTATCCACGCCACAGATTCTGGCAACGGAACTGGATTTGATTCAGACAGTCAATTCGGCCTGCGATGCTCTTGCACCGATTCATCCCAGCTACCGGCCCGCCGACTGGCTGGGCGAAGATCAGCAACGGGCCATTTATCATGTTTTGCGCACCCATGACCGGATCACCGGCCTGCGAGGTCTGGCAGGCACGGGCAAGACCACGGCGTTACGCGAGTTGGTCGCCGCCTGCGCCGAAGTGAAAATCGAACCGCTGTTTTGCGCGCCGACGGCAGCGGCGACGGATGTGCTTCGCAAGGAAGGATTCGAGGCGAAGACACTGCAAAGTTTGCTGCTGACGAAACCGAAACTGGACGAACGGCGGTTGGTGGTGCTGGATGAAGCCGGGGCGGTGGGCATTGACGACATGAAACGGCTGTTTGACCTGGCGCGTGACGCCCGCGTGGTGCTTTCAGGCGACACCGGCCAGCACGCCTCGGTGGTGCGCGGTGATGCGTTGCGGATTCTGGAGCAACATTCCAATTTTCAATCCGGCCAACTGACCCGCATCCGTCGCCAACGCAAAGCCGAGTATCGCAAGGCGGTCGAACTGGCGGCGCAGAAGCGGACGCTGGAGGCGTTCGCCCAACTGGAACGCATCGGTGCGATCACTGAATCTTCCAACGACAATCTGCATGACAAGGCTGCGCGGTCATACCTGAAGGCGTTGGAACAAAACCGGTCTGCGCTGCTTGTTGCGCCGACCTGGAATGAAATCGAGGCGGTCACGGAGAAAGTCCGAGCCGCAATGAAAACGGCTGGCCGGTTGGCCAGTGAGGAAAAGGAGTTTGATGTTTTCGATTCGCTGTCGTGGACGGAAGCGCAAAAACAATACGCGCGGCAGTATCATCCCGGCATTGCGATACGGTTTCACCGTCGGAAGGATGATTTTGCCAAAGACGAAACGGTCGCGGTGGTCGCAGTCGAAAACGACTCGATCAAAGTTCAGCGTGACGATGGTTCTGAAAATCTTTTCCCGTTGGGTGCAGGCTGCGCCTGCTTTGATGTGGGAGAGAAACGGAAATTGAAAATCGCTGCCGGCGACAAGCTGTTGCTGCAAGCCAACACGGTCGGCAAACGGTTTATCAATGGTGAACTGGTCGAGGTTCGGGCGATTCAGGGCGATTCCGTGGTCCTGGCCGATGGCCGGGTTATTCCTCAAAATTACCGCACGTTCACCCATGGCTACGCCGTCACGTCCCATGCCGCTCAGGGCAAAACCGTGGATGAAGTGTTGGTCGTGGCGTCGTCGCGGTCGCTGGCCGCCGTCCATCAACAACAATTTTACGTCAGCATCTCGCGCGGGCGTGAACGCTGCCAGATTTTCACCGATGACAGTGAGTGGCTGCGTTCGCACGTCACCCATTCCAGCGAGCGGTTGGCCGCCGTGGAAGTGGTCCCGAATTTTAACCGGCAGAAATTCATCCTGCGCGTGATGGAACGCGGCCAGCATTTCCTGAAACAATTCCGGCAGCGCATGACGCAATCCCTTTCGCCCCGCAATCGCATCGAACAAATCCGGAAAATATCTTATGAACACAAATCCCAACCCAGACGAAGCATCGGTATCTAGCCCGCGTGATAACCCTTGCTACGGCGGTGATCCGAACGTGGCGGCGCTCAACGTGTTTGCCGACGACGAGCACAGCTATTTTCTGCCATACGCGCAGTTGCTGTATGCCGAGACGATTCCGAATCCGGCACTGGAAAAGAATGCCGATGCACCGCCCGAAAAACTGTTGATCTGTTTTGCCGTGGCCGAAGTCACGGTGGTGGGCAGTGGCCTCCAAGCCGTCGCGCGGAAGATTCAGAGGTGTGACTTGAATTTTTTGAAGGCAGTTGACCGGCGGTTCGTGGCCACGTTGAAGACTCACGTCGCCGCCGTAGTGGTCAAATTAACCAAGCAGGAGATTTAATATGCAACTGCACGGAACTCTAACCGACCATTTGTTACGAGACGGGAAGTAATAATTGGTTTTCATCAAATCCGCCGACGCAACGCCCATGACCCATGACAAACAACTCCGAGGAATTGACATCCGCGAGGTTCGCTGCAAGCGTGATGCCGATCAGGCTTTGAACATAAAGGAATTTGCGGTGTTGGCGGGCATTTCCTATTCCGTGGCGCGCGACTGGTTTAATTCCACCGGATTCCCAAGAGTGCATGGGATGATTTTTTGGCAGGACTTTGTGTTGTGGCGACGGGCGCAAAATGCCAAACGAAATGTGCCCGCCCCTCCGACTGTTGAAAGCGGAGTGGGATTTAGCATGGGTATTGCTAAACCCCACCCGCAATGGCCTCACCGCGCGACTAAAATCCTCTCCGAAGCAAATGCTTCGAGGACGGGAGCTGCCTGATTTCGCGAAGTGGGGAATCGCACGGCATCGCGCCATTGCATCACATCGTCCACTTTTTCGCGTTGATAGATTTGGTGGACGAGTTGTGACGCATGGTTGACCAATCGCATCGCCGCCTCGCGCGGCACGCCTGCGCGCCGCAGCCGGTTCACATAGGTGACACGCAAGCAGTGAAAGCAAAGATGCGTCTTTTTGACTTTGATAAAGAACTGCTGCCACCGGCGCGATGGTTGAAATGGAAACTCCAACGTGTAAGACCGTTTTTCGGCCTTCAATTTTTCCAACAGCGGAACTAAAACGCTTGGCATCGGGATGGAAAATGCCCTGTCTTCGCCGCCCTTTGGATTTGGGAAGGTAATTTTACATTCCCGAAAATCCACACAGGAAAGCGGAATCCGGGTTTCGCGCAACCGGCAGCCGGTATGCAACCCGATTTCAAATGAAACTTGCATCCACTCCGGTTCGTCTCTCAATGCCTCTTGAATTTTGAGAATTTCATCGTCGGTCAATTCAGGTTTTTTGGCCTGCCGGTCACGGCGGATTTTCATGCTGACGAGCGGATTCGCGTCGGCGTGTCCCAAACGAACGGCCTCACCCATGACGAGTGAAAGCAGTTTCAATTCGAGGATGGCGGTGTTGCGTCCGACAATTTTGCCAGTGCGCTTTTTGAATGTTGTTCGCCATTCGAGATAGTCAATCCCCAGCCGGTAGGTCAATTGTCGTGGCGAGTGGATGCGGTTATTTTGGAGCCAGAGCGCAACCCATTTCCAAGCGTCTTCGTATCGGTCCAAAGTCGCCTTGGTCGGGCAGTGCCGTTCAAAAAACTTTGGGACCCAATAATCCCAGGCTGCGCCGTTGACCATCGGCACTCGTTGATATTCCCTCGCTTCCAATTCTGCCCGGAGCACTTTGGCTTTGATCGTGTCGTTGGGATCGTCTGCACGGAAGCCGGTGGATTTGTCGTGTTTATTTTTGTCCGCGTCAATATATTGGATATACCAGAACGGCGAACGCAGTTTGCGATATAAGTATGCCATATTTCATTCAGTTAATGTTGAGTGCAAGTAGTGCAGGAAACCCCACACACAACAATTGAATTACCCAATGAATACGGCCATTTCTAACCACTCGAAACCACTATGGCGGTGACGAGGGTTCGATTCCCTTCACCCGCTCCAACTTCAATAATCTTCAACAAAATAAGGGTAAAACAGGGTTTCAAACTTTTCAAAAAACAAAAGTGAGAATAAAAGTGAGAATGAGAATGATTGTTTCGTTCGATTGTGAGAGCATAATCCATGGATTTTACAGGGATTTTTAATGCTGCGAATTTACTGCCGGTGAGAATCACCTTCGGCCTTTGGTATTAAACAAGCAGAACCGACCGTAATATTTATTTTTCCATTTGGAGAGCAACAAATCCAGTGCGCGATTTTGTCTTTTCGTGACTGCAATGTTAGCGTCGCACGAAATGACGTAGCGATTGTTTGGACACGAAGTTTTCCAATCGCCGAGATGCCTACGACCCGCGCCTCGGCCCTTCACACCTGCATCGCCTTGATTGCGTCCACGACCACATCCCAATCCACGGCGGGAGTCAAATGGCACCACGAAAAGCGCAATGCACCCTTCACATGGTCTTCGCTCAACCCCATCGCGGTCAGCACATGGCTGGTGGTGTAATTTTGCGACGTGCAAGCCGAGCCGTTGGAAATAGCGACCGTTTCCTTGAGCGCCAGCATCATGGCCTCTGAATCGAGACCCGGCAGGGCGATGTTGAGAGTGCTCGGAATCGAATTCGTAACGTCTCCCGTCGGCACGCCCCCCGCTTTCGCGAACGCCGTCAGCGCTTTTTGTTTTATCGCGGCGCATTTCGCATTGCGCTTGGCATTCTCGCGCAAGGCCAGCTCTGCTGCTTTTCCCAACGCCGCGATAAGCGCGACGGGGAGTGTGCCCGGACGAAGCCCCCGTTCCTGCCCCCCACCGAACGCGAGCGGCTTCACCGGTGGCCGTTCATATCCGCGCCGTCGCATGACCAACGCCCCGATTCCTTTGGGCGCGTAAATTTTGTGACCGCTCACGCTGATGAGATCAATGCGACGATTTTGAAGTTCCTCGATGCGTTTGCCGAAACCTTGAGCGGCATCTACATGGAAAAACGCTTCATGCGTGCCAAGCGCTTTTGTTATTTCATCAAGGGGCTGGATAACACCCGTCTCGTTGTTGACGTGCATCACAGACACGAGCAGCGTGTTGGGACGCAATGCTTCTGCGACTGCCGACGCCTCCACCACCCCGCTAGTTCCAGGACGAACGAGCGTAACGTCGAAGCCGTTCGCTGCCAGATGCTCCAGCGGCTCAAGGACGGCCTTGTGTTCGATTGCCGTCGCCACAATGTGCTTCCGCCCGGATTTCTCCCCGTATTCCCGCAGGCCAAGCAATGCCAGATTGGCGGCAACTGGGGGATCGCCGCCTCGGTGATGTCGATGCCGATGATGGCAAAGTCGCCGTTGTCGAGCTCCCAAATGTCGGGACATCCGTAGCAACCGGCGCTTTTTGCGCCGTTGGCGTGCGGGTCGGGGCCGATGCGTTTTGCGAACATACCAACACCTAACATTAGTTAGGTGCAGTGTCAAACGCATTTTGCTTTATTTTTCAACCGTGACATCAAAATCTCGCAAATCTGTTTGCTCACAGGTCGCAAAGCTTTTCAAAGCTGAGCGGCAGCGGCAAAATCTTTCCATGACCGTTGTTTCAGAACGGGCTGGCTTATCGCAACAAAGCGTCAGCTATTTGGAAAGAGAAATGAGAATCCCCACGCTGGATACCCTTTTGCGCGTGGCAGATGTTTTGAATATCGCACTGGAAGACGTAATTGCTGAAGCTCGCAAATCAGCCAAGAAATAGTTTCCCATGGTAGAATGAAACGGTGCCTCGACTTCCCCGTTTCAAGCGCTCCCTCGACATCCCGCCCCTCCGGTTGACCGGTCGTGACGGTGAAATTTTGAAATGCCTCCACCGTCACCGGTTTCTTCGTTCCGACCATATTATTTCGTTATGCCCCGGCAGCCGGCAACAGGTATTACGACGGTTGCAGCGGTTGTTTCATCACGGATTCTTGGAACGGCCACCTTGCCAGATTGATTATTACCAAAGCGGCTCACGTCGGATCGCCTATGGCTTGGGCAGCAAGGGTGCAGCCTGGCTGAAGCGTGAACTGGCATTGCCATTCCATCAGCCCGATTGGAAACAGAATCATCAGGTTGGCAGATTGTTTCTTGAACACGCCCTGCTGGTTTCCGACATCATGGTGGCCGTTGAACTGGCGTGCAGGAACCGCAACGACATCCGGCTGCTGTCGGCGGACGATTTGAAAATTCCAAATATGCGCGACCCGTTTCAATGGCAGGTGGACATCGGCCAGCGGCAAAAAATCGGCGTCATTCCCGACCGGGTTTTTGGTTTGGAATCCAATGGCAATCAATCATGGTATTTCCTAGAGGCCGACCGTGGCACCATGCCCATCACCCGCAGCAATCTTGATCAAACCAGTTTCCAGCGAAAACTGCTCGCCTATGAAGCGACCTAGGCGCAAAACCTTCACCGCACTAGGTTCGGCTGGCAGCGGTTCCGGGTGTTGACCGTCACCACCAGCAGCGAACGGGTTCAAGGAATAAAAGAAGTGTGTCAGGGGCTAGCGCATGGACAGGGTCTCTTTCTTTTTCTGGACGCGGCGTCAATGGCCAAACATAAAGACATTCTCACGATTCCGTGGCAGACCTCGCGGCAAGGTGTTTATGACGATTTATTCTGATTGTTTGGCTCCGCAATATTTGCAGTAGTAGTTCATGGTTGAAGGGTGGTTGGCAAGGAATGTTTTAATTTACCGAGTGCGTCGGTTATCAATTCATCGTTTTCGCTAACAAGTTTATTTCGACTCATTCGGGCTGCTGGGTGACGTAAATACACACTATTCAATTTTGGAAATCTGGAATGCACAGAATTAAAAACTTTCCAGCTAAAGCAAAAAACAATGCCTGGCGAAAATTCCTTCATCTCCTTTTCTAGGAAATGGCTCACGCATTTTTCCTCCACTAACCAGGGCTTTTGAACATCAACCCTTTTGCATTTCACTAGATTTGTAATGTAAACATTCGCAAGAGAGTGCTTTTGCATAATGTAAGCAAAATAAGAGCCGTAATTGTCAGTCATGTCTTCAATCGATTGCGGCCACGACTTTAGACTCGGCGACCAATAGTAGTGTTTAACTGGAGGTTCTTTTACAATTCCGTGAAAAGTTATCTTTTCACCTAAATCATAATCGCCGCCCGGATCCTCTAACAAAAACATTATGTGAGTTTCCACGGCATCACTCGTGCAAACCTTTGTTCCAAGGACTTTTTCGAAGTCATCTGTATCGCAACCGTGACTCATCCTAGTCAGTTTTCCACCAGCTTCAGCTAACGTGCCACATTCTTCACACTCAACACAAAACCCGTCGCAGTAAATCGGATTGTCATAACGATTCCGTGGGTGAAATTCATTTGGATAACCAAGAAGTGTTTTGAAATTTAAGTCGCGCAGGATTTGATTTTTCATATTTTCAAATTGTTTGCCGAAACGATAAGCACTGACGTCAAGTCTTTTCAAGTCGAGGTCATGGCTTTTGACATGGTAATTCCATGTCAGCAAGCATATCCCGGCAGCGGAACAAATCCAAGTGTTGAGAAATCTGGCAACACGAGTATGTCCAGAAATAGCCGATATTTTGACATAATCGTCATTCTGTTGCCCGCTGTTGTCCCCCTCTGGTTTGTTTTTTCACTTCGTGCTAGGGTGCGATCAGAAGCCGGATTCCCCGACTTTGTTCCCCCCCAAAACAGCACATTGAAAGGAGTATTGCTATGCCTAAAAAACCGTTCGTAGATTTTCGGGAAGTCCGTTCCCGAATCACCATGGAAAACGTGTTGGAACACTACGGTGTCCTCGACACGTTCAAACGCACCGGCGACCGCCTGAGCGGGCCTTGCCCGATTCACGGCGGCACCAATCCCACGCAGTTCCGGGTTGATACCGAAAAAAACCTCTGGAACTGTTTTAGCGAATGCAAGCACGGCGGCAACGTCCTGGACTTCATCGCCAAAAAGGAGGACGTGTCCATTCACGATGCGGCTCTCAAAGCCTGTGAATGGTTCAACATCCCGTTGGAGGAAGTCAAAGCCAACGGAAATTCAGCGCCGGAGGCCGAGGAACACGCTTCCCCGCCAGCCGCCGCCAGGCCAAAACCGGCACCGGCAGCCAAGCCGGAGGACAACACGCCCAATCCGCCCCTAAAATTCAGGCTGGAGAAATTGGATCGCGCGCACCCGTATTTTGCGGAGCGCGGCATCAGCCAGGAAACCGTGATTGATTTCGGTCTTGGCTATTTCACCGGCGACAAGGGGTTGATGATTGGCCGCATCGTCATTCCGATCACCAACGTCAAAGGCGAGGTGGTGGCCTACGCCGGACGCTGGCCGGGTGAACCGCCTGAAGGCACGCCCAAATACAAACTGCCCACCGGCTTTCGGAAGGGGCAGGAGGTATTCAACCTGGATCGTGCCATCCGGGAAGTGACGGAACTGCCGCTGGTCATCGTCGAGGGATTCTTCGATGCCATCAAGCTCCACCAGCTCGGCCACCGGAATGTGGTTGCCCTCATGGGCAGCACCATGACCGCCGCGCAGGAGGAATTGATCCGCCGGAACACGAACGCAAACAGCCATGTCGTCGTCATGTTTGACGAGGACGAGGCGGGCAAGGCGGGTCGCGAGGACATCGCCGCCCGTTTGGCCCGGTTCTGTTTCGTGAAAGTTCATGTGTTCGACCAGCCGGGCATGCAGCCGGAACACCTGACCGCCGACGAAGTGCGGGATTTGTTCCGGTGAACGGAGGCCATTATGGATGTTCATTGCACCACCTGTGGCGAGCCATGGGATGTCTATCATCTCATGCACGAAGCCATATACGAGACCGACCTCGACCATGCCGAAGCAATGGCATGGGCGGGGTTGTCTCCGCAACGACGGCTCTCGCAGCGGTATCGCGAGAAGTTCAAGACAGCCGGATATGAATTCGGTGCCAGCGTCATGAATGTGCTGCGTTGTCCGGCATGTCCGAAAGACGCCAAGCCAGACCCGGACAAGGCGGCGTTGAAAGCCGGCATCGTCGAAATCCTGGGCGACGACGAAGACGGGATTGCCGCCACCATGGAGGACTTTGGACTATGAGCGCACACACCAGTCTGAGGCTCCCATTGGGGCAGATCGTGGCGACACCCAACGCCCTCGCGCACATCACCAAGGCTGACATTATGACGGCATTACTGCGCCATGTGGTTGGCGATTGGGGCGATGTCTGTGCCGAAGATAAGAAAGTCAACGACCAAGCCGTGGTGGACGGAATGCGGGTTTTGTCCGTGTATCGCGCCGCCAACGGCACCAAATTATGGATCATCACGGAAGCTGACCGCTCGGTTACGACGATCTTGTTGCCAGATGATTACTGAATGCACACAGCCCCTTTCTTTTGAAAGGGGCTTTTTATTGCTATGAAACAATTTCGTAAAATACCACGCCAACATCACAAACTAAGGATAAGTGATTTTAAGTCGGTAAAATCCCATTGGATTCGTCCCGAAGAAATCTGTGTAACTGCCGAAATTCAATGAGGGCGGCGCTCCAGTCCAGATGTTGACCCAATTCAGGTTCGTTCCAAACAGCGCCGGACTGCGTTGCAAATATAGCCATGCGTTACTGCCCCCCTGCCAGTTGAATTGGATTCCGCCAGCAATGGGTGTGATCCCGGTGAAATTGACCGGCGGGTTGGTCGTGTTGATGGCGATGGCGGTGTTTAATTGGAATGGCGTCGGTTGTGACCAATTGCCAAGCAAAGCGTAATCCTGCGCGCTGGCACGGAGCAGGATGTTTGTGGTGATATTTGCGCCAACATCAGACAGCGCATTCCAGCGCAGAGTGTGATTGTAACCGCCGGGCAAAGCCGTGACTCGCGTCGCCGGACTGTAAGGCGCACCATCCAAAGTCGTGAGCGTTGAATTTTGCCAATTGGTCGCGCCAAGAATTTGGTATTGAAGGAATGGCGTGGAGGCATTGCCTTCGTTGTCCCAGAGGCGGACGGTGACAGCGGCGTTGCTGCCGAGCAGATTTGATGACGGCACAACAACAGCCAAAGGAGCGGTTTCGACAATGCTTGATTGCGGGGCTGGCAATACGGGCTGTGGCGACCAAAAAATGACGTTGCAAGTATTCAAGTTTGTCGGGTCAACCATCAACCCAGCTATACCCTGGCCCATCGCAGGCATGGTGACGGCGGTAATGGCACTCCATGATTTGCCCGCGTAATCTGTGCTAAATAATTGGCGTTGTAGGGGCGCACCATTGGTGGCAGCAGTCCAATAGCAGATCATTCCGTCTGGTTCGGCTGAGAATGGAAGCCCTAAGTGCCTTCCGGTCATATCGGCGGTTGTAATACCATAGCTCGATGAAGCCGGTGTCGAGGTGAATGTTTTTCGGTCAAGGGTGTTTGTTGTCCAACCATTCGTGGTGACCAACAATTCCACAAAGACAAAGTCGTCGCCCGCGTCAACGGTGCCGGAGACATTCTTGTCATCAACGTAAGAGTAAAGTATGGAAAATCCATTAGTCTGGCTGGGGCGGGTGAAGCATGGAAAAAGAGACGTATTCCTTGTTATCCGGCTGAATGTGCTTGGTTCGGGTAGGACTGATAAGCCGCCTCCACCGGCAAGGTCACCAATGCCAGGCAAAGATGGCGGAGGGGAAGAATAATAATAGGAAAGGACTTCCACATTCCAACTTCCATCATTCCCCATATAAGCGGCAGCGCCACTATAATAATAATTGCTAAGATTTCCACTTGGATCCGCCCCCCACTGGCGATATATTGTTGGGCTACCACTAATCCATTGCCAGCTTCCATACACCGTGTTATACCCCGTCCAAGAGACGTTTGCATAATATCCAATATGAAATGTAAAAGGATATGTTGTGTGTAACCATTGATTTTCGTCGGCAGAATTTATTGTGACTAATTTGCCACCTAGAGCTTCACAAGCTGCCTCAGTTGATTGCCAAAAATCGCTTGCGGTTTGGAAATACCATTTGTCGGTTTTGGCATAATAAACTGAATTGCTAGGTATTAAAGACCGATTTCCAAGAAACTCCTTTCCAAGTCCAGCCACTTCAATGCCGCCGCCATCAAGCAATCTAAACCCGGCCTGACGAGCAACACCACCGTCCACGATGCCAATATTTCCAGAAATCCGGTGCGAGGCGTTGGTGCTTAAAATAGATTGATTCCAGACCGAATTTGAAAACGAGA
>Ga0316222_1001423_pt1 | contig 29294 bp, 30 predicted proteins | sample TBH18011metaG_FD_206008 | JGI IMG/M metagenome (GOLD analysis project Ga0316222, IMG submission 206008) | Freshwater microbial communities from Trout Bog Lake, Wisconsin, USA - TBH18011 | ecosystem: Environmental > Aquatic > Freshwater > Lake > Hypolimnion/Profundal zone | place: USA: Wisconsin... | reverse complement strand
ATCCGCGTAATGTTTGAAAAGGTGTTTGAGACTTCAGCCCGCACTGATATCCAAGTGTCGAATCCATTCGGCAACAATCTGTTTTGGCAGAGGAAAACCTCGGTTCCAGTCTGGGGCATGGCTGCCTCGGGAGAAAATTCACAGGGACGCTGGGAAACTCTGAAGCCGAAGACGTCGCTTATGACAAGGGCAGATGAATGGTAAAACTCCCATCCATGAAAATAAGAATTTCAATTATGCTTTGTGAGGCCGTGGTCGTCGGGCTACTGATGATTTCAAACCCGGCGTTGGCTCAGAATAAGGCGGCCTCCGAAAATCCCGCCACTTCTGGCTTGCCCAAAAAAAATGATGCCCACTCGTGGACAGTCAAAAAGCGGGCGGATGGGTTAGATGCCACCGACAATGCAGTGCGGCTGCGGATTGAGTTTAGGGACGATAAAATCGTCAGGATACGTCGCACTGCACTTCCTGAGTGGGCAAAAACCATGGGGCCTGCGGTTTTACCTGCCGTGAGGGTTGGTGTTTGCCACGTTTCGGATGAAGGTGCGACAACCGTTCTGACAACGACAAAACTGAAAGTTGTCTTCGACAAAAAACACGGTTCCATAGAAGTAGATTCAATTGACGGTAACACTATACTCGTCGAGGATGGCGCAACCATTACTGCCACGACCCTTGCTGGAACATCTTGTAACTCGATTGGGCAACACTGGCACTTGCGTGAAGGTGAATTGCTTTATGGAATGGGCAGCATCATGGCTGACAAACTTCAGTTGAACGGTCGGAAAATCCATGGTCAGATCGAAAACATCGAAGATCCGATGGCTGTCGTGGTTTCAACGGGAGGTTGGGGACTCTTTTGGGATGTGCCTTCGCAGTTTGATTGGGAATCTACGGCGAGCGACATGTCCTTCACATCAAAGACGGCATTTGAGGAAAGCTACTATGTGATCGCTGCGCCGTGCATGGATGACGCCATTGATGGTTTCCGCAGACTCACCGGCGCGGCGGCGTTGCCGCCGAAGTGGCAGTTTGGTTACTGCCAAAGTAAGGAGCGCTATGATAATCAGCAGGAGCTTGTGGATGTGGGCCAACAGTTTCGCACCCTTAAATTTCCATGCGATGTCATTATTCAGGACTGGTTCTACTGGGCCGATTACGGCTGGAGCGCGCCTCAATATGATCGGAGTCGTTATCCTGATCCAGCGGCGGCAAACCTCACCCTGCACGATATGCACTTCCATACGCTGATATCCCAGTGGTCCCAGTTCAATAATGGTCCGAAGACCAACCTAGCATTTGTTGCACTCAAGAAGAAAGGGTTGGTTTATAGCAGTGGATGGAGCACCTACTGTGATGCGTTCAACCCAGAAACCTACGCCACCTTGAAGCCGCTATATCAAAAGTTTTTTTGGGATTGCGGTTGGGATGGCTGGTGGCTTGACGCCACGGATTTGGCGGAAAACGGTTGCGGAGCCAAACCGTCAGACCGGACCGCGCTCGGTCCACTGGGGCTGGTCTGGAATGCCTATCCGCTTGCCGTGTGTCAGGCGATCCATGATTTGCAGGTGCAAGCCCGTCCAGACAAGCGTGTGGCGATACTTACTCGCGGCGTATATCCCGGACTACAACGGACGGGTGCGATGTTCTGGACCGGCGATATTGATGCCTCGTGGGACGTGCTGCGGCGTCAGGTGGTGGATGGTCTTAATACCTGTCTGTCGGGCATTCCTTACTGGAATACTGACATTGGCGGATTTACCCTTAACCAGTATCCACAAGGGTGCGAAAGCACAGAATACCGCGAATTGTATGTGCGGTGGTTCCAGTTCGGCACATTTTTTGGCATGTTCAGATCGCATGGAACCCAGACTCCGAGAGAACCCTGGCGTTTTGGCAAGCCTGGGGAGACCACCTATGACACACTGTTGCGCTTCGCAAATTTGCGTTACCGGTTGATGCCCTATCTTTACTCCTGCGCATGGAATATCACCAGCCAGAATGGCACACTGATGCGCGCGCTCGTGATGGATTTCCCCAAAGACCCGGTGGCGCGCGTTTGCCCGAACCAGTTCATGTTCGGTCCGGCCCTGATGGTTTGCCCAGTGCTAAATTCCCAGCTTGGCTGGGAGAAAATTGGAAGTGAGCACTTCATTGATGCCACGGGAAAGGTCGGTGGCCTGACCGCAACCTATTATCTGGGGACCAATTTCGGAAAAATAATTGCCAGCCGCTTTGAGCCCATGCCGGTGATCCCGGTCACGCAAAAAGTGGATGGCCTTCCGAACGAGCACTACAGCGTTCGTTGGATCGGAACATTAGCAACCGGCCCGGCACCTGCAACCTATAAATTCAACTTGGCGGCGGATGATGGTTATCGTCTGACCCTTGATGGCAAGACGGTGATTGAGGACTGGACAACTCATCCTACCACTAGCAGAACGGCGAGCATTGATCTTCCGGCGAATAGCCAGGTGCCAATTGTTATAGAGTATTTCCAAGATACTGCGGGACAGGACTTGGAACTAAAGATTACCAGCAAGAACAACAGCAAGCCGGTAGATATCTCGCGCGAGGTGGTGTTGCCTGCCGGGACGGACTGGTATGATTTCTGGACTGGTGAACGTTTTGCGGGTGGGCGACAGGCGACTCCCGATGCACCGCTGAATCGTATTCCTTTATATTTGCGCGCCGGCAGTATTGTGCCGATGGGACCTACCATGCAATACACCAGCGAAAAGCCGACTGACCCGCTTGAGATCAGGGTCTGCCCGGGTGCGGATGGAACATTCACACTCTATGAAGATGCCGGAGAGGGGTTCGCCTACCAGAAGGGCAAACGCTCCGAGATTCAACTTGCGTGGAATGATAAGGCCGGCATATTAACCATCGGCAAACGGCACGGTTCTTTTCCCGGCATGCTCAAACAGCGGACGGTTCGCGCCGTATTGGTTCGCAACGGGGTTGGCGGTGTTGATCCTGTCGCCCATGCCGATGTCGAAATTGTTTATGACGGAGCCGCGTTGGGCATTCCGCTGAAGCAGTAGTTTTAATATCCAGATCTTTCCAGTTTGGGCGGGACAATATTCGTTGAAATTTATGTTTATCACCACACACTTCGCTGCCGCTCGCTATTATTAAACATTTCGTTCGATTACCGATCATTACTTGTGTTGCATGAAGACTTTTATTAATGTCGCTCTTTTTTTCGTATTAATCGCTGGTAATGGAGCGGCGCAGGATACAAAAGCGGACGGCGACCGCTCATTGTCACTTGCCCGACGCACGGAAAATAAAATCTTCCGCGCCAACGTCCAGCCACACTGGCTGCCGGGCAATCAGCGTTTTTGGTATCGTGTTCAAACCAGCCCAAACAAATGGGAATATGTCCTGGTGGATGCCGCCTCGGGTAAAATCATGCGAAGTGCCAGCGCAGATGTATTGCATCTGCCCGCCGATGCACCGCCCCATACTTCGACGTGGACTATGCCGAAAATCCATCCCAGCCGTGACACGGGCAAGGCTACCAGCATCCGTTTCTTCAATGACATGATGGACTCGGTTGAACTGTTCTCAATTGATGCCGCCGGTGAACGGCAGTCCTATGGCCGCGTGCATCCGAATGACGCGCGCAACCTGAATACTTACGTCGGCCATGTCTGGGTGGTAACGGACGCCACCGGCACCCTGCTCGGTGTTTTCGAAGCCTACTCTGAAAATCTGCAAATCATCGTGGATGGTCCTGGCAAAAAAGTCGTCGCGCCAGCGATGCCGCAAAAGACCCGTAACGCGGACGAGTCGCCCGATGGCAGATGGCGCGTTCAGTTTGGTAATAACAATGTCGCGCTCGTCGAAACCGCTTCCGGCAACACCACTGAACTCACGCAGGATGGCAGCGCCGCAAATCCATATTTTGAACCGGCGACGTGGTCGCCCGATTCACAGAGCTGCGTTGTGTGTTCCGAAACCAAAGTTCCCCGCCATATTGTTACAATCGTGGAATCGTCGCCGCGCGACCAGCTTCAGCCCAAATTACAGACGTATGATTATTTCAAGCCTGGCGACGAACTTCCACGGATTCAACCGTTTTTGATCCGGGTTGCGGACAAGAAGATTTTGTCTGTCACGAATGAGCTTTTTCCCAACAATTTCACGCCAGATGGCGATTTAAATTTTCATTGGTCGCCGCGCAGCGATGAATTCTACTTCGAATACAACCAACGCGGGCATCAGCTTTACCGCGTTCTAGCGGTCAACACCACCAACTGCGCGGTGCGGACAGTTGTAGAGGAACGCAGCAAAACGTTCATCGAATACGGAACCAAGACGTGGCATGATTGGCTGGACGATTCAGGTGGACTGCTTTGGATGAGCGAGCGTGACGGCTGGGCGCATCTATGGCTTTACGACGTGGCAACTGGCTCGGTGATAAATCAGGTCACGCGCGGCGACTGGGTTGTGCGAACGGTTCTAAAAGTGGACGCGGCAAGACGGCAGGTGTGGTTTCTCGCCGGTGGCGTGCGTCCAGGCGAAGACCCGTATCACGAACAACTTTGCCGGGTAAATTTCGACGGCTCCGGCTTTGTTCAACTAACGCAAGGCGACGGCAACAACTCGGTGGAATTTTCACCGGACGGCAAATACTTCATCGCCCGATGGTCGCGCGTGGATCAACCGACTGTCACGGAACTGCGCCGCAGCGATGATGGTAAATTGATCTGTGAACTCGAACGCGCTGACGCTTCGCAATTGCTCAAGTCTGGATGGACGCCGCCGGAACGTTTCATGGCGAAAGGTCGCGATGGCCAGACTGATATTTACGGCGTTATTATCAAGCCGTCGAACTTTGATCCGAAGAAAAAATATCCCGTGGTCGAAGAGGTTTATGCCGGCCCGCAGGATTCCTTTGCCCCGGAGAGTTTCGGGCGGCAACTGCGGCAGCACAGCATCGCCGAACTCGGTTTCATCGTTGTGCAGTCCGACGGTATGGGAACCGATAATCGCGGCAAAGAATTTCAAGACGTGTGCTGGAAAAATCTAAAGGACGCCGGCTTTCCTGACCGGATCGCGTGGATCAAAGCGGCAGCGAAAACACGGCCGTGGATGGATTTGTCGCGTGTGGGCATCTACGGCGGTTCGGCGGGCGGCCAGAGTGCGATGCGCGCCTTGCTCGATTACAATGACTTCTACAAGGTCGCCATCGCCGACTGCGGCTGTCATGACAACCGCATGGACAAACTATGGTGGAATGAGCAATGGCTTGGCTGGCCCGTGGACGATGCATACGCACGCAGTTCAAACGTAGTGGACGCTTACAAACTGAAAGGCAAGCTGTTACTAATGGTCGGCGAGTTGGATCACAACGTTGATCCTGCCTCGACCATGCAGGTGGTCAACGCGCTGGAAAAAGCGAACAAGGATTTTGAGTTCATAGTCATCACTGGCTCGGATCATGGTTCGGCAGAGACGCCTTATGGAAGCCGCCGCCGGATGGATTTTCTTGTGCACAATCTACTTGATGAGGAATGATAAAAATGAGGCGAGAATAGTTAAAATAGACCTGACCTTGTTGCGGATTTGTGGGCTATAGCAAACTCTATTGACACTTATACACTAAGTGGCAGCCTCGGAGGGATGAAAGCCTATGGCCTTGATTTGCGGGAGCGGATCGTGCGTTTTGTCAGCGTTGGCGGTAGCAAAGTTGAAGCGGCCAAACGCTTCGGCGTGGCGTGCAAGACGGTCTATCATTGTTTAACGCTGGCCAAAGCGGGGGCGCTGGCTCCGAAGGAGGGCTGGGGCAGTTGGAAGAAATTTGAACCCGCCAAGGTGCGGGCTTATGTGGCCAAACACCCGGACGCGATGCTGTGGAAGATTAGTCGGGGCTTCCACGGGACGGATGGTGGGGTCTCGAGTGCGTTGCGTTTGCTGGGCATCACGCTAAAAACTCGTAAAATATCGGGAAAAATTGAGCCGCTAGTTTTATTTATTTGAGATCACCAACTTTAGGCTCCACCGAGTAGAGTTGGCGAAATCCAGTGGGGCTGACGCCAGTCAGGCCATGGAAGTGGCGGTTGAAGTTGGAAAGGCTTTCAAAGCCGCTGGCGTAAGCAATTTCTGCAACCGTCTGGTCGGTCTCAATCAGCAGCTTCCGCGCGTGGCCGATTCGGATTTCATTGATGAAGTTAGTTAGTGTCCGTCCGGTCACGCGTTTGAAGTAATGGCATAATGCCGACCGGCTCATGCCAATCCGGCGGGCGATGAGGTCATGATCCAGCGGTCCGGTGAAGTGCGCAAATACCCACTGATAGACCTGGTTCACGCGCCCCGCCGCCCGGTCGTCCAGAGACGGCACAAATCCGCGGCTCGATAGTTCGTGGCCTGCGGCGCATTCCAGTTTTTGAAAAACGTTCAGCAGGCCGATCAACCGCTCCAGCCCGGTCATTCCCAGCATCCGGCGCATCAGGTCGCCCACGGCTTCACAGATTGACCCGGTGAACTGAACCCCGCGTTGCGAACGCTGAAGCAGGTTCTGCATTTTAGCAAGTTCAGGCCGGCGCAGAAATCCGTCGCCAAAGCAGTCCGCACGAAATTGGATAACCACCGAGTGGGCTACGGTGGCAGGCGTGGTGCCGATCGCATCATTGTGCCAGAAATGTGGCAGGTTGGATCCCAGCAGCACCAAATCGCTCGGCACGAAGCGGGCGATGTGGTCGCCAATAAAGCGGCTGCCCCGGCTCTGGACGATGTAGGTGAGTTCATATTCCGGGTGGAAGTGCCACGGGCTGGAGAATGCGGGGAGGCGAAATTCCCGCAGCGCGAAGGAGCTTTGTCCGCCGCGCGGAATCAACTCGAACTCCGCTTTATTCATCCGTTCCATGCTTTTGTCCAATCAGAATAGAAGTTTGGCAATAGGGAGGCAATCTCCGACAATGGACAGGTAGCATCCTGCCAGCGGAATTGTCACACTGTTTCAAAGAGCCAATTTCGTATGAACGCCACCCTGTCTCCGAAAGAACGAATGCGCCGCACGCTCTGGCGGCAACCGGTGGATCGGTTGCCGGTGCAGACCAATTACACGCCGGTGATGAGCCGGAATCTTCAGGCCGCTTTCCACGTCACATCCGCCGAATTGCCCGCCCGGCTCGATAATCATCTCCTGCGTCTTGACCTTACCCATCCCAAGCGCATGAGCGCGGATGGAAAAGTTAGCTTCGACTGGTGGGGTGCCGGCTGGGATACACAGACTGAAGGATACTGGCATTCATTCTCGCCGCTTGCTGAAGTCACAGATCTCGCTGCCTTTCTGTGGCCTAACCCGGAGGCTCCGGGCTTGCTGGATGACGCCGCCCGCGCGCTGGCCGCCGACGGCGGACAGCATTTTGCTGCGCCGAATTTTGGCATGTGCCTCTTCGAGCGCGCTTGGTCGCTGCGCGGCTTCGACGCTCTTCTGATGGATCTCGTGGACGAACCGGAGTGGGCCGAGGAATTGCTCGAACGCATCACCGTCATTCAGATTAAACTCGCGCAGCGCTTTGTCGCCCTCGGCGTGGACGGCGGTTATTTTGGCGACGACTACGGCGCGCAGCGCAGCATGCTCTTTTCGCCGAAAATCTGGCGGGAGCTGTTCAAGCCCCGGCTCGCCCGCATATTCGCCGTGTTTCGCAACGCCGGTATGCCGGTCATTCTCCACTCCGATGGCGACATCTGGGACATACTGCCGGACCTGGTCGAGATTGGACTGACCTGTTTAAACCCCGTCCAACCGGAAGTCTTGGAGCATAAACGGCTCTACCGTGAGTTTGGTTCAAAGGTCAGTTTCTACGGCGGCATTTCCACGCAAACCGTTTTGCCGGCCGGCACGCCCGATCAGATTCGGGCGGCCACGGCTGCCTGTGTTCGCGATCTTGCACCCGATGGCACCGGACTGATTCTCGGCCCGTCGCACCGGATGCAGTCCGACATTCCTGTGGAGAACGTGGCGACCATGCTGGATGCCTTTCCGAAAAACCGCTGATTTTTCCCCAAATCAATTTTGATTGTCGCATGAGAAAATCAATCCAACGCCGCGAGCAAGTCAGCACCGTATTCCAGCAACGTTTCGGTGGATTGCCAGCTCTCTGGGGGCGTGCGCCGGGCCGCGTGGATTTGATGGGAAGCCACACCGATTACAACCTCGGCCATGTGCTCACGCTGCCGATTGGGTATGACACCTGGATCGCCTGCCGCCCGCGCGTGGATCGCATTGTGCGGCTCTTCTCCCAGAATCTTGAGGCGGAAAGTGTTTTCAGCCTGGATCAAATTCAAGCCGACCCGCAGCAGCGCTGGAGCAATTATGTGCGCGGTGTGGCCGCCGTGCTGCTCGCCGAAAATTTTTCACTGCAAGGTTTCGACGGCGTCATCCACAGCACCGTGCCCATGAGCAGCGGTTTGAGTTCCTCGGCGGCGTTGGAATGTGCAACCGCCACAATCTTTGAGGCGCTGGGTGGCTGGAAACTTGATCCGGTGAATAAGGCTTTGTTGTGTCAGCGGGCGGAGAACCAGTTCGTTGGCGTCAACTGCGGCATCCTCGACCAATATACTTCCTGCGCCGGTCACGAAGGTTGTGCCTTGCTGCTCGACTGCCGCGACCTGTCAAATCGCCCCGTGAAACTTGCCGCCGGCATCCAGGTCGTCATCTGCGACACGAAGTTCAAGCGTGAACTGGCCGGCTCCGAATACGGCCAGCGGCGGGCGCAATGCGAGGAAGGCGCGCGCCGTCTGGGACTCAAGGCGCTCCGGGAAATCCCGCTGCCGCAATTCATTGCCCGCGAAAGCGAATTGCCGCCCGAAGTGGCGAAGCGGTGCCGGTTCATCGTCGAGGAGAACGACCGCGTGCTAAAACTGGCGGCGGCGCTTCGAGACTTTGACCGGCCAGCCATCCGGCAGCTCACCGCCGAGTCATTTCAAGGCGCCTGTGAGCTTTATGAAATCGGCGCTCCCGCCATGCACGCGATGATGCGGGCCATGCTGGCGGCGCCGGGCGTGATCGGCGCGCGCCAGGCCGGTGCCGGCTTCGGCGGATGCATGGTTGCCTTCGTTGAAGCAGCGCAGGTAGAGGCCTTCGTCGCCGCCACCCGGACGCATTATTCTGCGAGGACCGGAACCGACCCTGAAATATATCCCGTCACCGCTGCCGCCGGCGCGGGAATGATTTGATCCAACCAAAACCAACACCAACAACACCATCAACCACATGAACCAACCGACCAAACTACCCGAACTAACCTTAAATTATCCGGTCACCCCGGAACAAACCACCCGCTACCAGCGCGACGGACACATCCTGTTGCGCGGCGTGGCCACGAAAGCTGAAATCGCCGCGTATCGTCCGGTCATCCTGGAGGCGCGTGACAAATACGGGGCCGAGTCCACTCCGCTGGCCCAGCGCGATACTTATGGCAAGGCCTTTCTCAAAGGCATGAACCTCTGGCCGAAAGACGGAGGCGTAAAGAAATTCGTGCTCGCCCGCCGTTTTGCCAAAATCGCCGCCGAGCTGCTGGGCGTGGACGGCGTGCGCGTTTATCACGACCAGGCGCTGCTCAAAGAAGCGGGTGGCGGACTGACGCCGTGGCATCAGGACCAGCATTACTGGCCGTTGCTGACCGACAACACTATCACCATGTGGATGCCGCTGGTGGACGTGACGCCGGAAATGGGCACGATGCATTTTGCTTCCGGCTCACACAAGAATGGTTATCTCGGCGACCTGCCCATCAGCGACGAGAGCGAAATCAAGTTCGAGCAGTTCATTCAGGAACGCGGTTATGCCAAGGTGCCCGGCAATGCGATGGCCGCCGGCGACGCCACGTTCCACTACGGCTGGACGTTGCACGGCGCACCGGGCAATTCCAGCAACCGCAACCGCGAAGTGATGACCATCATCTGGTATCCCGATGGCACGCGCGTTGGTCCTTTGGACAACGCCAACCGGTTGCGCGACCGCAACCGCTGGATGCCAGAGCTTAACCCCGGCGACCTCGCCGCGAGCGAGTTGAATCCGCTGGTTTTCAAACGCTAACAGTTTTCCATTCTGCAATGACTTTTAACCCCGCCCATTGCCGCTTCGTTCCTGATTTGGAATGGAATCGTCGCGCGATGACAACCCCGCTGGGACCGACGCACGGCGGCTTGGTGGTGGATCGCGCGGGTCATATCTATTGCAGCACCGACGGCGCGCGGCCGGTCATCGTGTTCACACCGGAGGGCGTGGTGGTGCGCGAGTTTGGCCCCGAACTTGCAGGCATCCACGCCATGACGCTGGCTGAGGAGGAGGGTGAGGAATTTCTTGTCTGCACGCACCTGCTGCAACATCGCATCGTCAAGCTCACCCGCGCAGGCCATGGGCTGTGGTCGTTGGGTGCGCCGATGGAATCTGGCCTTTATCGTGGACCTGACGATTTCAAACCCACCGCCGCCGTCGTCGCGCCGGACGGTTCGCTGTTCGTCGCGGATGGCTATGGTGCGTCGGTCATCCACCAGTTCGACGCCTGGCGGCGCCATGTGAAATTCTTCGGCGGCGCGGACGCTGGTCCCGGGCAATTATGCAACTGTCATGGATTATCCCTGGATTGTCGCGGGTCGCAGCCGCTTCTGCTCATCTGTGACCGCCGCAATCGCCGGCTTGTCCATTACGACCTCGATGGTCGCTTCATCGGTGTGCTGGTGGAGGAATTGCGCCGCCCATGCAGCGTGGCTTTCGTCGGCGAATTTCTCGCTGTCGCTGAACTTGAAGGCCGCGTCACCATCTTGGATCGCGAGAATCGCAGCGTGGCTGTTCTCGGCGATAACCCGGACCAGACCCAGTGGGCGAACTACGATGTGCCGCCTGTCCGATGGCATGATGGTATCTTCAACGCGCCGCACAGCGTCTGCTTCGACGCGCAGGGAAATCTTTTTGTTTCGGAGTGGAACTCAACCGGGCGATTGACCAAGCTGATGAAAATCAACCTTCTTCCCAAACCATGATATGATGACTCCTACCACAAACAGCAGACCGCCCAGCGCCGATGAGGACGCCGTCTTCAACCGCACCTATATCTTCGCCATCGCTCTTTGTGCTGCGCTAGGCGGACTCATGTTCGGTTACGACTGGGTGGTGATCGGTGGCGCGGAACTTTTTTACGAAAAATATTTTCACCTCGCGGGCGCACTGCAAGTGGGCTGGGCCATGAGCAGCGCATTGATTGGGGCGCTGGCCGGAGCGTTGTTTGCCGGTACCTTGAGCGACAAGTTTGGGCGCAAACCGTTGCTGCTCATTTCCGGTTGGCTGTTCATCCTGACTTCCATCGGCACGGGGCTGGCGCCGGATTTTCTTTTTTTCATTGCCAGCCGGCTGCTCGGTGGCGTGGCCATCGGTATCGCCTCCAACCTCTCGCCGCTTTACATTGCGGAAATCGCGCCCGCGAGCATGCGCGGCCGGCTGGTCTCGGTCAACCAGCTCACCATCGCCATCGGTGTGATGCTGGCGCAAATTGTGAACTGGCTGATTGCGCAGCCGACGCCGCCCGGCACGAGTGTGGAGCAGATTCCGTTTGACTCCTGGAACGTGCAGGTCGCGTGGCGCTGGATGTTCGGTGTGACGGCCGTGCCCGCCGCGATTTTTTTCATCGCCATGTTTCTGGTGCCGGAAAGTCCGCGCTGGCTGGCGAAGAAAGGACGTTCCCAAAAGGCCTTGAAAGTGCTGGAGAAAATCGGCGGGGCGGCTTACGCGGCGCGTTCGGTGAAAGACATCGAAGCCACGCTGGTCAACGAAATTGACAAGGTGGATTTGCGCGAACTGCTCGCGCCGAAGGTGCTGAAGATTTTGTTGCTGGGGGTGGTGCTGGCGGTGTTTCAGCAATGGTGCGGCATTAACGTGATTTTCCAATATGGCTCGCGCATCTTTGCGGACGCTGGCTATGCGGTGTCAGGCATTTTATTCAGCATCGTGATCACCGGTGTCGTCGCGGTGTTGATGACGTTTGTCGCCATCGCCACCGTGGATCGCTGGGGACGACGCGGGCTGATGTTGAGCGGCGCGTTCGGACTGACGCTGATCTACGCGGCCACTGGCTGGGCCTATCATGAACATGTCACGGGACTGATTCCGGTCGTCCTGGTGGTGGCCGCCATTGCGTGTTACTGTTGCACACTGGCTCCGATCACATGGGTCATCCTCTCCGAGATTTTTCCGAACCGCATCCGGGGCGGCGCGATGTCCGTTTCGGTGGTCGCACTCTGGCTCGGCAATTTCCTGCTCTCCCAGACTTTTCCGGTGATGTATGAAAAGCTCGGCCTCGCTCATTGTTTCTGGGTATACGCCGGCATCTGTTTAGTTGGTTTCATCTTCATCTATTTCAAACTGCCCGAAACCAAGGGTAAGACCTTGGAGCAAATCGAACGGGAGTTGGTGGATTAACCCGCTTGAAGAGATGACACCTGCGGCGGAAACTTAATTTTTGCGGGGCGCAACCGACGCGGGTGATTAGTTAGTCTGGCCTCCCGTGAATGAGCGGCATATTTTCTAATTACTGGACGCGGAAGCGAACCAGATAAAATTGCTTTAGCTGATGACAAGACCTGGAAAACAACTGTTCATATGCCGGATGCCACGGCTGGCGCTGCTGGCCTGCTCGGTTTTTGAGCGGGAGATCACGCTGCACACTTGCGGGGCGGAACACATCGCCGAGGTTCGATTCTTTGAGATGGGTCTGCACGACCGGCCGGATCAGCTCCGCGCCACGTTGCAGGAAAATCTCGACGCCGTGGATGCGCGATCTGATATCGAGGCCGTGGTGCTGGCCTATGGCCTCTGCGGTCGCGGCACGGCGGGGCTTCGTCCATTGCGCCACAGGCTCGTCATCCCGCGCGCCCATGATTGCATCACCGTTTTCATGGGCAGCAAGGAAGCCTACGCCGAACATCAGCGGCGTTGTCCGACTTGCTACTACTACACGCCTGGCTGGAATCGCGAACGACGCGTGCCTGGGCCGCAAAGGCTGGAAATGATAAAAGTGGAACTGGCCAAAAAGTTTGAGCCGGACGAGGTCGAGTTTCTCATCGAGACCGAACGTGAACAATGGGCGATGCATGACACCGCCACCTATCTCGAACTGGGCACAAGCGATGCGAAAGCGGAATCGGCATATGCGCAGAAGTGCGCTGCGTGGCTGGGCTGGAAGTTTGAGCATCAACCCGGCGAGCCGGCCTTGTTGCGCGATTTGCTCTGGGGCAATTGGGATGCCGAACGTTTTCAAATTATTGAACCGGGAATGCAACTGGGCCACGCGCCGGACGAAACGATCCTGCGCGCCGAACAAGTGCCAACCAAACCTCCGATCAAATGAGCAGCGGGGCGCATATTCAGGTCGAGTTGGAATCTGGTGAGCGCCGGGACATTTCAGCCCTACGCGACAATTGTTCATTGGCCGATGTGCTCGCAGCACAGGGGTTGCCGCTGAACACGCGTTGCGGCCAGCGCGGACTTTGTCGCGGCTGCGAAGTCGAATTGCGCGCCGGTTCGCTCCTGACAGACAACGGCGCAGTCAGCGCGCCCGCCACCGTCCAAGCCTGCCGCGCGCGACTCGCCGGTCCAGCGTTCATTCACATTCCTGCGCGCTCGCGCATTGAGCACCGGCCCCAAGTTGGCGAGACGTTTGAAATCGCCATTCCTTACGCGCATCAGCCGTTGTTTTCACCCGTGCCCGGGGTTCGCGATCTGGCTTTTGCCGTGGATGTGGGAACGACCACCGTGGTCGTCCTGCTTGTGGATTTGGTGACGGGCGAAGTGCTTTCCCGGGCGGGCGCGTTCAACGAACAAATCCGCTTCGGCGACAATGTGGTTACCCGTATTGAAGCCGCTCGAAAACCAGAGGGCCTGGCTGCTTTGCAGCGCGCCATCGTGATGGAAACCATCCAGCCGCTGCTGCTGCAAGCCTGCGAGCGGGCCGGGCGATCGCTGGATCGAATTGCCGGTGGCGCGATGGCCGGGAACACCACGATGCTGCATTTGCTCGTCGGTGAAGACCCAACGCCGCTGGGCATCGCGCCGTTCACGCCGCGTTTCATCGCGGGCAGAAGAACTTTGGCCAAGGAAATCAAGTTGGCTGCGGACCGCCTGGCGCCGGAGACCCCCATACAACTGTTGCCCGGATTTTCGGCTTATGTGGGCGCGGACATCACAGCCGGAGTTTATGCCAGCGGCATGGTGTTCGACCCAACCCCGAGCCTGCTGGTGGACATCGGCACGAACGGTGAGATCATTTTGCAAAGCGGTGGCAAGTTAACCGCCTGTGCCACTGCCGCCGGCCCGGCGTTTGAAGGCTGCGGCCTGCGCTGCGGCACGCGGGCGCGCGACGGTGCAGTCAGTGACCTGCGACTGAAGCTTGATCCGTTTCAACTCGATACTGAAACCATTGGCAACGTCCCGCTCGCGCGGGCGAACGGACTTTGTGGTTCGGCGTATGTGGATTTTCTGGCGACGGCGCGGAGCTGCGGTTTGCTCGGCGTGGCGGGACGATTTGATTTGGCCGCGTGGGAAAAACTGCCCGTGCAAAACCGCGTCACCGACGAGGGCGAACGGGCATTGCGCCTGACGGATGCCAACGGCGCAGGCGCGTTGCGCATCAGCGAAGTGGATGTGGCGCTGCTGTTGCAGGCCAAGGCGGCGATTGGCGCGGGTATTGAAATTTTGCTGGAAACGGCGGGCATCCGCGCGGCGGACCTCGGGCGCGTTTATCTCGCGGGAGGCTTTGGAATGCATCTGAATGTCGCGCACGCCATCGCCATTGGCCTGCTGTCGGGCTTCCACGAGGAGCAGGTGCGCGTGGTCGGCAACACGTCGCTGGCCGGCGCGTTGCTGGCGCTGGTGGACCGCACCACGCTCGACGAAATGGAAAATCTGCGCACGCAGATGAAAGTCATCGAGCTAAATCTCGCCGCCGATTTCGAAGACCGTTACATCGAACACCTGATGTTGCCATGAATGATTTTCCCGCCATCCCACTTTTGGAGCACCGGCCTTACGACCGGGTCCGGGAATTGTATCTGTTTCAGGAGCCGATGCTGATGGCGGCCATCCGCCGGGGCGATCGGGGCGAAGCACGACGCATCATCAACTATGTTCTCGTTCATATTTACAGCGCCGGTGAAGAGCGGAGTGATTTGCTGAAAGGGTTGCTGTTAGAGTTGGTGGTGATGATTTCGCGCGCGGCGGTCGAGGCGGGCGCGGTGCAATCCGAAGTGCTGGGCATGAACTTCCGTTTTCTTACCGAGTTGGCCGGCATCAATGACGATGAGGATCTGGCCGCGTGGCTGCGCAAGACGCTGGAGCATGTGTTCTCGACCATCGAACGGCAGGAGGATTTCACACCACCGCTGCTGGTGGGCAAGGCGCTCGATTTCATGCGGATGAATTTACATCGGGATATCTCGCGGGACGAGACGGCCCGGCACGCGGGGATTTCGCCCAGCCATTTCTCGCGGCTGCTGAAGGAGCGCACGGGGCGGTCATTTACTGAATTGCTGCGGCAATGCCGGGTGGACCTTGCATGCGATCGGTTGCGAACGACCGAAGAGTCACTGGCGCAAATCGCCGACACCTGTGGCTTCTGCGACCAGAGCTATTTCACGCGGGTGTTCCAAGACGTAAAAGGCGTGACGCCGAAACAATTCCGGGAAACCGGCCAGACCAATGGCAGTCAAACCTTGGTGGCCCGGACGGCGCGGCTCATGGCGGTCAAGTGCGTGGGCGTCGTTCCACAGCAACCACCAATGATGCGCACACCGGCGGCGAGCAGACGGGTGGCGGTCGCCGCCATTTCCTCCGGCGTGGCGTCATAGATTGTGCCGCCATTTTCGATGCGCGGCGAACCGGCGTTTGGTTGGACGATTACCATGGCCTTGCCAGCAGCCTCGACGAGTTGTTCGGCAAGCTTCACATAATCATCGAGGCTCAAGCCTGTCCCGCAATTTGCGCCCACAATCTCGGCCCCGGCCCGGGTGGCGCGTTGCACGGCTTCGGTGACACTCGTGCCCATCATGGTGCGGAATTCGCTTCCGGTTTTCTGGAACGCATAGGTGACGATGACGGGCACGTTGCTGGCGCAAGCCTTCGCGGCTTCAATCCCGACCACGGCTTCGGCCGGGTCGCTCATGGTTTCAACCAGGATGGCATCGACACCGCCTTCAATCAGCGCGGCGATCTGGGCTTGAAAAACCTCGCGCAAATCATCTGCGGTGATATCACCCACCGGTTCCAGAAAATCACCAAACGGCCCGACGTCGCCCAGCACCCAGCCATTGTCACCGGCCGCGGCACGGGCCACGCGGGCGGCAGCGCAATTCAATTCCGCCCCGCGCCCGGCCAGGCCGTGGGGTTCGAGGGCGAATAGTGAACCACCAAAGGAGTTGGTGGTAATGAGGTCGCACCCGGCATTGCGATAAGCCAGGTGGATGCCAGCGACATCTGCCGGACGGTTGACATTCCAAAGCATGCCACATTCGCCGCTGGTCAGGCCGCGCGCGAGCAGTTGCGTGCCCATCGCCCCGTCGCAGACGAGGGGGTGCCGGGAAAGTTCGCTGAGCAATGGAGTGGTATTCATAGGGTGGTTGACTAATCGAAGATTACCGTGCGGTTGCCACAGAGAAAGACGCGGTCCTCGAAGACCAGCCGCAGTGCGCGGGCGAGAACCATTTGTTCGACATCATGTCCGGCCTGCGAGAGGTCGTGCGCGGTGTGGGTGTGGTCCACCGGGATGACCTGCTGGACGATAATGGGGCCTTCATCCAGTTTTTCGGTGACAAAGTGTGCGGTGGCCCCAATGACCTTGACGCCGCGCTCAAAGGCCTGTTGATACGGCCGCGCCCCGGCGAACGCGGGCAGGAATGAGTGGTGGATGTTCAGGATACGCGCAGGAAATCGGCTCACGAACTCCGGCGTCAACACCCGCATATATTTTGCCAGGACGAGATAATCTGGCTGCAAGGGATCAATGATCTTGAGCAATTGCGCCTCATGCGCCTCGCGCGGGAGCAATTCGTGACTGAGGTGATGAAACGGCAGATTGAACTTGGTGACAAGCGGCTGCAGCCTGGCATGATTGCTGATCACGGCGAGCACCTCGGCGTTGAGTTCGCCAAATGCGTGGCGAATCAAAATGTCACCCAAACAATGGTGTTCGGTGGACGCCAGCACCACGATCCGTTTTGGCTTCAAATGGGATAGGCGCACGCTGGCGTCGGTCGGCAGGGCCGTGCGGACTTCGGTTTCGAGTTGGCCGGCATCCACCGCGCCGTCGAATTCCGTGCGCATGAAAAACCGCGCCGAGGGGCGCTCCACGAATTCCTGGTTACCGACCACGTTGACGCCATGTTTGAACAGCACGCCGGTGATGCGGTGCACCAAACCCGGCTGGTCGGCGCATTCTACGAGTAGAACCTGCGAGTTCATTGGGTAACCCGAAATTGCTTCATGCGTATGTTTTAGCCCCGATCAGGAAGGATGGCAATACCCGCCGGGTCGAAAAGCACCAAAGCACCAAAGAATCATACCGGATTACAAGACGGCAGTGAGGTTGCGGGCTAAATTGCCGGCGTTATGAATGAACTGCATCCGCTCACGCAAGCCATCATCGCTGGGAAACGCAAGGAAGTCGCCGACCTCGTCAACCAATGTCTGGCCGCCGGTGAAACCGCCGGGGCCATCGTCGAGCACCGGCTGGTGCCGGGCATGGCCATCGTGGGCGAGAAGTTTAAAAGGAATGAAATCTTTGTTCCCGAAATGCTCATCGCCGCTCGCGCCATGAAAGAAGCGTTGAAGATTTTGGAACCGGCGCTCGTGGCCGCCGGCGTGAAACCCGAGCACAACGCTGTCATCGGCACGGTGGAGGGGGATCTGCATGACATCGGCAAAAACCTCGTCGCCATGATGTGGAAGGGCGCAAACATCGAGGTCATTGATCTCGGCGTGAATGTGCCGCCGGCCAAGTTTGTGGAAGCCATCAAACAGCACAAACCCAAGCTGGTGGGGTTGTCCGCGCTGCTTACAACTACAATGCCGGCCATGCGCGACACGGTGAAAGCCATTCGCGAAGCCGGGATCGCCGTAAAAATCTGCATCGGTGGGGCTCCGATCACCCACGAGTTCGCGCGGGAGATTGGTGCGGATGGATATTCGGCCGATGCCGGCAGCGCCGTGGACACGGCCATGGAGTTATTGCAGGGCAAAGCTTGAAGGAATTGAAAGAATATCAATCACCATGCACTACAAATCCCTGGCCATTTCCGACCCGTTGGAACTGATCTTCGGCCTTGCGCCCAAACCCGTTACCACGCGCAGCGGCATGGTGATTGGCGGCGGCACGGTTTACCCAGAACTGAATTTCACGCTGCCGCCGATGAGTATTGACGCCGGCACCATGCCGGAGGTGCGACGCAATTACGAACAAATCATCGAAGGCGCACTGCGCCGGGCGGCGGATTTGGAAACACCCGGTGTCGTCATTGAATTCGAGACGCTGCCGCCGATGACCGAGCATCCCCAATGGGGTTTGGATATCGCGAAAGTCTTGCTGGAAGGCATGGAGCGGGAAAAGAATCGCAGCGGTTTGAAGAGCGTCCTGCGCATGACGCCCAACGACAACCGCGAGTTTGAGCGCCCACCGCTTATGCGGCGTGGCCGATACTGGGAGGCGATGCTGGAATTGTTTGAAGGCTCGGCGGCAGCCGGCGCGGAATTGTTGAGCATCGAATCGGTCGGCGGCAAGGAATTGCACGATGAAGCTCTGGTCAATGGCGACCTGGCCGCTAGCATTTTTTCGCTCTGTATCCTTGGCGAACGCGACATGCGTTTCCTTTGGACATATCTCCAGAAGATTGCGGATAAACACGGCGTGAAGTGCGCGGGCGATACCGCCTGCGGCTTTGGCAATACCGCGATGGTGCTGGCCGAGCAGAAGATGATTCCGCGAGTATTTGCCGCCGTAGTGCGCGCAGTCACTGCTGTGCGTTCACTCGTGGCCTATGAATGTGGAGCAGTGGGGCCGGGCAAGGATTGCGGTTATGAAAATCCGATTCTCAAAGCCATCACCGGATTTCCGATGGCAATGGAAGGCAAGACTTCGGCCTGCGCGCATTTGAGTCCAATGGGTAACCTCGCCGCCGCCTGCTGCGATACCTGGTCCAACGAGTCCGTGCAAAACATCAAACTGCTCGGTGGCATGGCCCCGACATGTTACATGGAGCAGCTCGCCTATGATTGCCGGCTGATGAATACCGCCCGCAGTCACGGCAAAGCCTCCGCCCAGCAGCTTCAGCGCTGGCTGGTGGAGTCGGATGTAGCGACCGATCCGCAGGCGTTCATTATTTCACCGGAATCTTCCGTTGCCTTGGCGCGGACCATTGTGAGTTGCGATTCGCATTATCACGCCGGTGTGGCCGTGGCCCGCAAGGCGGTGCAATTGCTGCGCAGCGCACATGAACAGGGCCGGGTGCGCATTGCGCCTAATGAAGTCATCTGGTTCGACACGCTGCAAGACACGCTGGACGATTTGCCCGTAAGCGAGTCTGAATTTATCGCGCAACAACTCGCGCTGGCCGACAAATCCAAATTCCTGCCGGCGGAATACGGTTTGAAATAACGATGAAAAGACACCTCGTCCTGCCGCTGGCCTTGATGGTGGTCTTCGCCCTCTCGCGCCTGCCGGGTTGCCTGCCCGACAACTTTAGCGCGGCCTATGCGCTCATGTTTTGTGCGGGTGTGTATTTTCCCGGACGGCTGGCTTGGTGGCTGCCGCTGGCGGTCATGCTGGTCACCGACCTAAGTCTTAATCTCTATTATCAACTGAATCTAGGCATTCCCGCCTTTAACCTTGGGATGAAGTATTTGGCGATAAATTACGGGGCTTATGCCGTCCTGATCTGGCTGGGACGGCGTTTCCATTCCCAGACACATTTTACAACCTTGCTCGGTGGCGGAATTTTAGGGGCAATTTTATTTTATGTGATAACCAACACGGCGGCTTGGCTGTTAAACCCCTTTCACAACCCGGAATACACCCGCAACCTGGCGGGTTGGGTCATCGCGCTGACCAAAGGCACGGCCGGTTATCCGCAAACCTGGGAATTTTTCCGCAATACATTGATGAGCGGCGGACTGTTCACCGGGCTGTTTGCCGGCGCCATGAAGCTTGGAGCCGCGCTGGAAAAATCGGAGGAAGCGGAGCCGGAACCGGAGGATGTCGAAGAACCGAACGAGGTGGAAGCTTGAGTCCACAATCCGGAGTGCCAGTTCCGCCCTGCGCTTGAGCAGCGATGGCGACATCGCCACCGCAGTCGCACCTTCGCTGTCGGATGCGGGGGTGGATTTATATTGTGACACCGGTGGTTCGCTCGGAAGCGTGCTGGCGGCAGCGGCGTTGCGGGCGTTGGGTAGAGATATGTTGCTGAGGATGTGGCCCAGGGATGACGCCGAGCGAAAGGAATTGCTTGGCCAGACCGTGCCTATGGAAAAGAAACGGCTGGAGTTAAGGGGATTTCCCCTCCGGAAGATTCAGGAGGATGAAAGCCATGTTTATAATGAGCAAATTCACGGTAAAAACCGCCAACGCCGATGCGGAGGCGATCATTGAAGAATTTCTTGATGCGCTCGAAGCCATGAACCTCGTCCGGATTCTGAATGTCTGGCACGACCACGGAGTGCAAGTCATGCCTTATTCGCCCGAAGGCTTCCCAACCCGGCTCGAAGGCAAGGCCGCCATCAGTCATAAATATGGTACCCTGGTTGCGGAATATAAATCTATGCGCATTCCCGACCGGTTTTTTCATTTCACCCATGACCCGAACTGTATTTGGGTGGAATATCGCGGCGAAATCCAAATCAAGGCGACCGGCCAATCCTACCAAAACACCTATGTTTGCCTGTTCACCTTGCGCGACGACCGGATCATCGAATGCAAGGAATACTCCAATTCCATCATCCTGTTGAAGGCATTCGGCAACCCCAAAATATTTCGTAAGAACTTTGGCAAATCGCCAAAAAAGCAGTCGTCAGGCTAGGTTTCCTTGGTTTCTTTCTCGGCCTCCCGGCTTTCCGTGACGGTGATTTCAAGAATCACCGGCTGGCCTTCCGTGATGAGATTCCGTTGGTGCTTTGGCAACTTGGCGAGCTGCGACAGTTCAAGCCGCTGCATCACGGTCTCAATGCGCCGTAGCTGATGGCCATGAACCGAAACCTCATGCGCGGCAAAGACCAGCCTGAGAGTTTGCCCGTCGCCGCCACCGGTGAGTTCCGCGAACATGAATTGGTCGTGGGGCAGCAACAGCGAACGCTCCGGGGAAAGTTCAATGCGTAATCCGCGTGCCTTTGGGTCGCTGGCCCAACATTCGGGAGTTTTTGTGCTCATATTGTTGTGTGGGTTGGCGGTGATGCCGCCGGGTCAATTTCAACCGGCAAATGTTGTCGGCGGCTCGTCGACCGAAACGAAGCAGATAACCGTGCAACCGGTCCCAAAGCATCTGGTGTCTTGGTGGAACAAAATCCGCCGCTAATTCCATTGCCAATGGCCGATGACCGGAGCGGGTCACATTCTCGCGCAGTTGCTGCTTGTCCGATGTGAAAATGCGGATGCCGCGCCGTCCGCGTGAAATGGTCACATACCATTGCTGCGCGTTCGTTGCGGGCTTGACGGTGGAATCGGAAAACAGGACGTAATCCACGGTTTTACCCTGCGAACCATAGGATGTGACCGCGTAACCGGGCAGGAACTCACGGAAAGATTTGTCCAGGACGCGACCATCCGTCAGTTCAACTCCGCCATCGGCACAGACAGATTTCACAGTGACGAGTTCGCCATTCGTGACACGCCCACCGGACACCAGCTTGCGATTGGCCTTGAGATGCAGACGGTCGCCAGAAGAAAGATCCACTTCACGGGTTTGGCAGAGCGTGATCCGGTTGAGCAACTTGTTCGGGACGGTGACAAATCTGCCGTCGACTTCAATCAGAACACCCGCCTTCACAATGCCCGCAAGTTTGCCCCTGGTGCCCGGTTGAGCATCACGAACTTTTTGATTGAAGACGACAATACCTTCTGGCGGATAAAATCTGGCATCGCGTTTTTGCGCATTCGTAAGGTCAATTCTTTCCAGGGCTTGAACCGCCATGTCAGCCGCGCCCAGTATTCCTTTCCCTTTCAAGGCATCGCGCACGCGCGCGTTGACCCGATGCACTTCCCCCCAGGTTTGCGACACCACCACCGCCGAAGTGTTTTGCTCCACGAGCCGGAGATATTCGTCGGCAAGCTGGTCAGCCTGTTCACCGATGCCACAGGCGAGAATTACCCCCATCTTGTCCAGCCGTTCAAATGAGTCGGCCAACTTGCCCGCCGCCGCCGTTTCCACCGCTTTTCGATAGAGCCTGATCTGCTTGCGTTCGTCGTCATCACGACCGAGCGCCGGATCCTGCCGACGAATCGCGTGCAACTCGATCGGCTTCACCCCGGCGTATCGTTCGATGGCCAGCAGGGCATCGGAAGCTTCAACCGCGCCATGCTGCCGGGTATCACCAGAGAGCACCAGCCGTCCGTGCCGATCCTCGATCAGCCGGATCAGTTCCAGCATCTGACGACCGCCAATCTGTCCCGCTTCGTCCACCACAATGACGGCGCTGTCAGCCAGTTCACACTTGGTTAGAAAATTGGCGACGGTCGCTGGCGATGGGAATCCGGCTTTTTCCATTTCCACGACTTGCTGACGTTGTGGTGCGAGCACGACCACGCTCCGGCCAGACTGCCGAAGTTGATCCACCAGTTCCCGCAGCACAAAACTCTTGCCGGTGCCGGCACCACCACGAAAGACCGAAACCCCGTGGGTTGAACGCAGCAACGCTTCGAGGGCTCGCCGTTGTTCCGGGTCCAGTTGCGAATTTGCGGGGCGGGGATTCGACACCAGCGGAAGGCAATTCCCGAAGCCGTCTTTCGCGGTTTGAACGATCTCCCATTCGCGCAACAACACCGTGCGCAGCGTCACTTCATGGGGACGATCCTTGTCCCGGATGTAGCCGCGTTGCCGGGTGAACTCCATCAGTTCAGACACCGGAAAATGTCCGCCCCGCGCCCGTCCCAACGCCTCCTGCCACAACTGACATTCCAGAACGACCGAATTGCGATCAAACAAATGTTCCTCGGCCCATTGCACCGCTTCTCCGACGCTCATACTTTGCGCGTTCGTCACCGTTTTCTTCGAGGTCTTCCGGAGGTGTCGCAGCAATTCATGTTCGCTTTTGGTCAATTGCGCATGCCACAGCGTTTGCAATTCGTCCCGGGTTAAATCCTTTTGTTTTCGCATCCGTTCCGTGGTCGCCAGTTGTTCACGCAAATCCTGAAGATTCCCGGCGGCCAGCTCCGGTTTTTCCTTGAGTAATTTTGCCAGCGCCTCGTCAACCTGGGTGCGTCGCTTGGAAAAACGGTCGCATAATTCCTCGGAAACAGCTTCGACCTGAAAATCTCCCCGCGCCCGGTTGCGAAGCTGATAACCAAAACGGCGCAACTCGCGAGCGAGTTCGTGATAATAAACATTCTCGGCAAATTTTCTGGCGCGCAAAAGTTCATAATTCTGGAGGGCTTTCCAGCGATTTTCAACTGGGTCGAAGGTCGCATTGAAAACAATACAGTGCGTGTGCAAATGTGGATCAAGCGCGCGGGACGTGTCATGAGTAAATTGTGCCGCCACAAAGTTGCCCGTCAGCCGGTCGTTCTGTGCGTTATTTTTTCGGATGCGAGTCGCCGCGAACCTCTCAAATTCATGGAGGGCGGATTTGACGGCATGGGCGTGGGCTTCCAAAATCCGTTCGTCCTGGCCGATCAACGCGGCGATGGAAACCGATTTCGGCGGGGAAAATGTGAAGTCATAGAATATCCGCCGGTCAGCCACCTTCCGGCCATTTTCAAGCCGGGTCGTTTTTAATTCCGGCGTTAATTTCTCACCGGTGGCCGGATGCTGATTCTTACAGAGCCGCAGGAAATCTTCGGCGCGGACTTTCCTGGATAATCCCAGTCGTTCCGCGCCCAGCCCAGTCCATTCACCGGCCACCCGCTGTCCTTCATCGTAGTAATCGCCGACGCAAAGGTGTTCCTCGAAGTATTCCTGTGCGTTCTTCAGATTATGTTGCGTCTTGGCCGTGACCACGCAACGGATGTTATAGGGACTGTTCGTGGATGTGGTGTAGGTGATACACCACCGCATCGAATGGTTGTGGTGAAATGAAGCCCATGAGCACGACCACGGTTCTAAAGTCTGGCAGTCAACTCTGGGGGATATACCACACCGACCGGGAATATGCCCGCACGCTGGGCGATCCCCTGCGCACCACCGTGGAAGCCCCGACAAAAATCGCCGCCGAAGCCGCCGCCGCCAAACTTGGTTTCAGCAATCCGTGGGCGCACCCGGTTGAACCAACCGTTGCCAGGTTGACAGAACGGATACTTAAAAGGCAACCGGGATATCGGCAGGAGTGCGGCCACAAACATTCAAGCGGTATCCGAATTTAATAATGATTATGCAAGAACCCACCACCATCCAATTGCACACCGCCATGGAAGTGCTCCAAAAGCTCGGTGAACGCATCAACCAACACGCCGCCAAATCTGTCCGGCAGATACCACCATCCAGTGTCTCCGGTCAACTCGCTGGTCAAATCAGTGTGAACGCGATGGAACAAACGAAGCAAGTTCAAGCGATCACCGGCCTGCTGAAAACCTGGCATGGCGAATTGGAGCAACGACGGAGGCAAGGTGTTTCGCATCATGTTTAAGTCAAGGCACGCCCTACCCCTGCCGGGAGGCAGGTTTCTGTGTCCGCGAATTGGTCGCGGGGAAGGCGGGGAAAGACTTCGCAATATGAATTGCTCGTGTCCGCAAACGCGGCTTGTCCGCGAACTTAAACAGCCTTCGCACAGGGCGCATAAGCGCATCATCCGCGCCCGTGAACGATCCGTTTCCGGGTTCAATTCATGGCAACAGACACGGTTGCAAACAGCCCGCATCCGCGATGACACAATGGCGGCAACAGTCCGGAATCCGGCAGCAGTAATGGGCATAAAATGCCCGCAGGCAATCCGCCGCCATGACCTTTCCACGCCCGCAAACCCGCCGAGAATCCTCACCATCCGTAAATTTCACCTGGCAAGAAATGGTTCGCGGCACCTCAGCGTCCTGCTCACATCGTGGCCGGCCAGTTTTCCAAATCGCATTCAAGCTATCCCATATTATGAACACGTTTGATCCAAGTGCCGTTCGCAAAGCGGTTGCCGAATTCACGCCGCTTCGTCCGCAAAAGTTCCAGGATTTAATCCCGGCCAAAGAAGTCATCATTGAGTTGCGGCAGAAGCGCGCGTCGTATCGCTCCATCGCCGATCTGCTCTCGCAACACTTCCTGCCCACCAGCAAGACGGCCATCGCCATGTTTTGTCATCAAGTCCTTGGTGAAAACATCCGGCCTCGCAGACGGATGGTGCGAAAACGCCCACCGGTTTTCACGTTGCCAAGTGGCACGACACCCGGCCCTGATTCATCGGTGCCAGGCGAGACTGGAATACCAGCAGAAGCGCACGACAATTCCAATGGTAACACAGTTCCGCTGGCACAGACGCGCGGCCCGCGCATCGCACAAATCCGCAAACTCAACCCACAAATCAATGAAAAGACTGATTCTCATCCTTAATGGCAAAGGCGGCGTCGGCAAAAGCTTCTTCGCCGTCAATTTCGTCCAGTTTCTGAAAGACAAGGGCATCGTCCATGTCGCGATTGACAGCGACAACGAAAATTCGACGTTGAAACGGTTTCATCCCGACACACGGTTTCTCGATTTGAGCAACCGGCGTGAACTCGACAACCTTTTTGCTGCGCTGGCAAAAACCAATCTGGTGGTCATGGATTGCCGCGCCGCATCCACCGACCTGTTCATTGATTATTTTAACGAGATTGATTTGCCAGCCATGCTTTCGGCGTTCGGGGCACGCCTCACACTGGTCATGCCGGTGAACCATGAATCCGACAGCGTGGATCAAATCCAACGGCTGACGGAACAATTCGGTGAACAGTGCAACTACGTCGTGGTTCGCAACGCCGCGCACAGTGACAGCTTCGCGATTTTTGAATCCAGCGAAGTCAGGACGGTTCTGGCCGACAAACTTGGCGGATGTGAAATCACCATGACCCGGATGCAGGACTGGCTGGTCGAGGCGCTGAACGCGGAAAATCTGACCATCGCGGCGGCGGCGAAACATCCTTCATTCAGTCTGCTTGACCGGCAACGCATTCAAACCTGGCAGCGGAAACTGTTCGCTGAAATCGAATCTGCCGCCGACCTGCTTTTGCCTTCAAAATAATGTCCACGCCAAAAACAGAACAACCCGACTTCGACGAGGATTTCACCAAGGCCGTTGCCAAGTGGCGCGATAAACATCGGCTGCGAGAAGACGACGCGGTGACAATGCTTGTCGAATTGTTCCGCATCCACCAGCGGCATTGGGATGCGCTTCGCCGCCGGGAAATCCCCGCCTTTGGCGAATTTCGGACGGACATTGGCAAGCTCGCGGAAGCGGCGCGGACTTTCCAGCTTCAATCGGCGGTCCTGTTGGAAGCAATTCGTCAGCAGCCGGCGGGTGAACGACTGGTTCGGATAACCCGCGCCGCCGCAATTTTTGCGGCCCTTGCCTGTCTGCTCGGCGGTTATCTCATCGGAAGATTCTGGCCATGACACACAATTTTTTACCATTCAACCCATTCGACTGTGTTCCGATTTTTCCAGTTGCCGGGAGATCGGCAATGGTCGGCCTGGGAATTCTGCTGGTGATTCTGGCAATTTGTTTGTTGCTAAAACCACGGCGCAAACCCCACGTTGCCAAACTCGGCGGGCTCATTTGGAGGCGGAATCAATTCTGTCGCGGCTGGCTCATCACTGGCGATACCGGCTCTGGCAAGACGAGTTCCGGCATCAACCAATTGGCACACCAAGTTTTTCAGAATGAGCCGACTTGGGGCGGGCTGTGCGTTGATGAAAAAGGCGTTTATTGGGAAACGCTGGCCGCTATGGCTCGTCACTACCATCGTGAACAGGATTTGATTCATCTACAAATCATCCCGGCTGGCACGGACTCGCAGACGACGATACATCGCTACAACCTTACTGGCGACCGCAGTATTCCGTTCTCCACCTACGCCAAATTCATCGTGGACACCGCCACGAGTCTGGGCCAAGGCGGCGACAAGGGATTTTTCAAAAGCCAGGCGCAGACTCACATCGCGCACGCGCTCGAAATGCTCTTTGAATTAGGCCGGCCCGTGACCTTGCTCGACGCCTATGAATTGCTGTCCAATGCCGATCTGCTCGAAGAAGAAATGGGAAACCTCGAAAATCTCCTCGAAACCCCACGGCGGGCCGCCGTCCACGCACACTTTTTCGACCGTTTCCTCACCCAACCGGCTGAACAATTTGGCGGCGTCCGCGAAACCATCGGCAACTACCTGCAATACTTCCTGACCCCGGAAGTTGCCGAGGTGTTTTGCACCGGCGAAAGCACTTTCGACTTTTCGGCGATTGACCAGGGCAAAATCATCCTGACGACGATGCCGCAAAAGTTTCAGACCGAGCGGCGTTATGTGAACACATTTCTGAAGCTGCTTTACTACAATCATGCACTCCGCCGATTTGATAAATCGAAATCTGACCGTGCCAAAGATAATGTGCTCATCCTTTGGGCCGACGAAGCGCAACGGTTCATGACGGCCAGCGAGGACGGCACGAGTGATTACAATTGCGTGGATGTGATCCGTGAGGCCGGTGCCACCGTCGTCGCCGCCGCGCAAAGCACCACTTCGCTGGTGCCACCGCTCGGCATGGATAAATCAAAAGTCCTGACCCTGAATCTTCGCAACCGGATGATTTTCCGCTCCGCCGATGAAGCCGACGCCGTTCAAGCCGCTGATTTTATCGGCAAAAAACGGGTGGTAAAACGCTCATGGGGCTACAGCGCCGGTAAACGTAACGTGAACTACAACGAAACCGAGGAACACAAAATCAAACCGCACAAACTGCGCAACCTCCGCGACCACGAGTGCGTGCTGGTCCACTGTGAGCGGGGGTTTCGTCGCGTGACACTGCCACCGCTGGAACCAGACGGGACGATTGCAAAATGGTTTCCGTGGTGGCGGCGGCTTTTCTAGGGCACGCCCTGGAGCTACTTGGCAACCCGCTCGCATCCTTCAAAAAGTTCGTTCCAACTGCAATGTAAGACCCCCTTGAGGTGAGCCAGAATTGGCAGCGTAGGAAAATTGTTTCCGGCTTCAAGGTTTTGAATGTAACGCGCGGACACTTCCATCTTTTCTGCCACCCGTTCCTGCGTCAGCTTTTCCCGTTTCCGTAGCTTGGCGAGATTTTTCCCCAGCCGGATTCGATGCGGGCAGGATTTTTCTTTGCAGGCAGGCACCTTTGAATGTTCGCCAATCCTCCGGTTACTGAACACGAGGCAATGCCTCGTGTTTTTCCGTGCAGTCGGCTTTCGCTTTTTGCATCATCGCCTCCATGCCGAAGCGGGAAGTTCAGGATTTCATTTCGCATTGGTCATCAGCCAGCCCATCCGAGCGGGCAAACTCACAGCCGTTCCTGCTTGAGCTTTGCGACCTGCTCGACGTGCCACGCCCCGACCCGCAACCGGACAAAGGTTATTTTTTCGAGTTCCCCATCGTTGAACAGCACCCGGACGGCACAAAGGCCAAGCGGAAATGATTTTGCCCGCCGGTCAGGAAAAGCCCGCGAAAAAATCAAAAACCAAACCCGCCGCGCCCAAGGGCAAAACCGCTTGGCCAAAAAAAATGTCCGAGCGCGTGCAGGTGGTCGAAGCCGCGTTGCACCGCCACGGCACAGCCACGCCTGCCGAACTGGCCGGGCAGTTCAAACGCGCCCAGCCTGCCGATGTGGCGGAAATCCTTGAAACGCTGGTGACTATCGGCCGCGCCCGACGGCAGAGCGGGAAATTCAGCCGGTGAAAAATGTGTCTTACCGAGCCCCTCAAATCCGACAGTATCCTCTTTTTGCTGAAGGGGTGGGAGTGCGGATTCAATCGCGGGTAATTTTTAAGAAACGCAGATGGCGGTTGTCCCGCCGTGACCAGCGCACGGTTTGCTTCGTTTCACGGGCTATAGGTCGCCTCGTATGCCTCGCGACCACGCCCGTTCACTGCGCAAAACCGCACGCTCGTCACGAGCGGCATTGGCATTGGC
>Ga0316222_1001418_pt1 | contig 29379 bp, 20 predicted proteins | sample TBH18011metaG_FD_206008 | JGI IMG/M metagenome (GOLD analysis project Ga0316222, IMG submission 206008) | Freshwater microbial communities from Trout Bog Lake, Wisconsin, USA - TBH18011 | ecosystem: Environmental > Aquatic > Freshwater > Lake > Hypolimnion/Profundal zone | place: USA: Wisconsin... | reverse complement strand
CTGGACATTTTCGATCCCAAGCCGGATGCGGGCTATGATTATTGCGGGCCGCTGAAGAGTCCCATCGAGACGAACGTGAAGGGCATCCGCATCGGCGAATTGCTGCCGCTGATGGCGAAGCAGGCGGACAAGTATTCGCTGATCCGGAGCATGACGCACGGGAATTTTGCGCACGAGACGGCGTCGTACATGGTGCAGACGGGCCGGCCGGCGGGCGAGCGGCTGGTGTATCCGTGCGCGGGCGCGGTGGTGTCGCTCACGAAGGGGTATGATGCGGGGTACAAGGGATTGATCCCGCCGTATGTGGTGCTGACGGAACCGCAGGGGCGGTTTGACGAGGCGGGTTTTCTGGGGGCACGCTTCCGGCCGTTCGCGACGGGCGGCAATCCGGCGCAGACGCCGTTCGCAGTCGATGGCATCGTGGCCCCGGGCATCACGGAGCAGCACCAGAAGGACCGGCGCGAGCTGTTGCACCATCTGGACATGCTGGCGCAGGCGTTGCCGGAGGATCCGCAGGTGACGGCGGCGCGGGTGGCGGAGAATGCGGCGTACGACATGATTTTGGGCGACGGGGCGAAGGTGTTCGACCTGGCGCAGGAGAAGCCGGAATTGCGGGACCGCTACGGGCGGACGAAGTTCGGGCAATCGTGCCTGGTGGCGCGGCGGTTGGTGGAGCGGGGGATTCCGTACGTGACGATCAATTACGGCGGGTGGGACACGCACAAGGAGAATTTCCAGACGATGCGCCGGCAGGTGCCGGAGATGGACAAGGGCCTGGCGACGTTGCTGCAGGATTTGAGCGAGCGCGGGTTGCTGGACAGCACCATCGTGTGGTGGGGCGGGGAGTTCGGGCGCACGCCGAAGGTGCAATGGGAGGCGCCGTGGAACGGCGGGCGCAATCATTGGGGCAAGGTGTTCTCCGCGATGCTGGCAGGCGGGGGCTTCAAGGGCGGCCAGGTGGTGGGCTCCTCGGATGCGCGCGGCGAGGAAGTGAAGGAGCGCCCGGTGTATCCGGTGGATTTGCTGGGCAGCATTTATACGCAACTCGGCATTCCGCCGACGACGCGGCTGCCGAATCCGGAGGGCGCGCCGACGTTTGTGATGCCGGCGGCGGGGGAGAATGTGAAATCGGCCGGGCTGCTGAAGGAGATCATGCCCGCGTGAAACCATTGGGCATCATCGCAGGGTTGCTGCTGTTGGGCGGGACGGCGTTCGCGCAGTCGGGCGGGCCGCATCTGGCGTATGTCTATCCGGCGGGCGGGCGGACGGGAACGACGCTGCCGGTGACGGTGGGCGGGCAGTTTCTGATGACGGTGTCCAATGCCTATGTCAGCGGGCCCGGCGTGACGGTGGCGGTTCTGGAGCATACGCGGCCGATGAACCAGAAGGAATTCAACGAGCTGCGGGACCGGCTGAAAACGCTGCAAGAAAAATGGCAGGATTGGCGCAAAGGCACGGGCACGAGCGTGTGGACGACGGCGGACCTGGCGGAACGGGAGCAGATCCGGGCGAAGATCCTCAAGAATCCGCCGAACCGCACGGCCCCGCCGGCGATGGTGGACAAGGTGTTGTTGCGGGTGACCATCGCCAGCAATGCGCCGGCGGGCGACCGGGAAATCCGGCTGGCAACGCCGCTGGGGCTGTCCCAGCCGCTGCGCTTTTGCATCGGCACGCTGCCGGAGGTGGCGCGGCCCGCGGCGAGTCCGGCGAATCCGGACCTGGACAAGTACATTGAAAAGATGGGCGGGCATGCGGCCCCGGCGGGGACGCCGAAGAACGAGGCGGAGGTGACGCTGCCGGCGGTGGTGAACGGGCAGATCATGCCGGGAGGTGTGGACCGCTACCGGTTTTTTGCAGCGCGCGGGAAACGGATCGTGCTGGCGGTGAGTGCGCGGCAGTTGATTCCGTATCTGGCGGATGCGGTGCCGGGGTGGTTCGAGCCGGTGCTGACGGTTTATGATGCGGATGGCAAGGAGCTGAAGGGGGCGGCGCGGTTTCATTTCCGGCCGGACCCGGTGATGTGTTTGGAAGTGCCGCGGGACGGGGAATACACGGTGGAGATCCATGATTCCATTTATCGCGGGCGGGAGGATTTTGTCTACCGGCTGGCGCTGGGCGAATTGCCGTTTGTGACGGGCATCTTTCCGCTGGGCGGACGGGCGGGCGAGCGGACGGCGGTGAAGCTCACGGGGTGGAATCTGCCGGAGAAAACGCTGACGCATGAAAACGGGGAAACGGGCGTGACGGAACTGACGGGGGATTTTTTCAATGCGGTGCCGTTCGCGGTGGATGATTTGCCGGAGGTGCCGGCGGAGAAAACGGCCGACTCGGCGGCGGACGCGCAGAAGGTGACACTGCCGGTCATCATCAACGGGCGCATCGGCACGCCGGGCGCGGCGGGGGTGTTCCGGTTCGGCGGGCACGCCGGGCAGGCGATCGTGGCGGAGGTTTATGCGCGGCGGCTGGATTCGCCGCTGGATTCGTTTTTGCGGCTCACGGACGCGGCAGGAAAACAACTGGCGTTCAATGATGATTACGAAGACAAAGGGACGGGGTTGAACACGCACCATGCGGATTCGTATCTGACGGCGACCCTGCCGGCGGACGGGGTTTATTTCATTCAAGTGACCGATACGGAAGGAAATGGCGGACCGGATTTTGCGTACCGGTTGCGGGTGAGCGAACCGCGGCCGGATTTTGCGCTGCGGGTGGCGCCTTCGAGTCTGAGTCTGCGGCCGGGGGTGAGCGGGGCGCTCACGGTGTACGCGCTGCGGCGCGACGGTTTCACGAATACGATCACGCTGGGGCTGAAGGATGCGCCGGCGGGTTTTTCGCTGAGCGGGGCGCAATTGGCGACGGGACAGACGCAGGCGCAATTCACGGTGAAAGCGCCGTTGCTGCCCCTGGACCGGCCGGCGGCCATCACGCTGGAGGGGTGGGCGTTTTTGAATGGAAAACGGGCGGGACATGACGCCGTGCCGGCGGAGGACATGATGCAGGCGTTCATGTACCGGCATCTGGTGCCGGCGCGGGAGCTGGCGGTGGCGGTGACGGGGCCGGCGCGGCCATTCATGCGCGATGCGTTCAAGATCACGAGCGCGCTGCCGGTGAAGCTGCTGCCGGGCGGGAGCGCGCGGGTGCGGGTGAATGTGCCGGCGGGCGGGTTTCTGGACCGGTTCCAAGTGGAGCTGGCGGATGCGCCGGAGGGGATTGCGCTGAGCGATGTGCAGCCGACGGCGAACGGGATGGAGCTGGTGTTCGCGGGCGATCCGGACAAATTGAAGCCGGGGCTGACGGGGAATCTGATCTGCGAGGTATCGGTGAAAAACGCGGGAGCGGGCAAACGGGGCAAGGGCTTGGCCGGCCAGACGCGGCGCGGGCCGGCGGCGACGTTGCCGGCGATTCCGTTCGTGGTGCCGGGGCAGTGAGGGGGTAGCAAACCAGGCGACTAAGTGTCCGTCAGGGAACAGGAGGGGAGAAGTGGTGCATCCATCAGGAGTTGAACCTGAAACCTGCTGATCCGTAGTCAGCCGCTCTATCCAATTGAGCTATGGATGCAACAAACGGACGAACACTCTATCAGACCGGGCCGGGGAGCGCAAGTTGTTTGATGTGCGGAATTGTTTGCCGGGGATTCAGCCGGGTTCGGTGCTGAAGTGGAGGATGGCGCCGTTCTTGCATTCGACGCTGACGTTGATGGGGCGGCAGCAGACATCGCAGTCGGTGATGAATTGCTGGTGCGCCTCGCTGGCGTCGGCCGCAATCTCAAAGCTCTGTCCGCAGTAGGGACACTCGATGGTGATCCATTCGTCCATGTTGGTCTCGTAATCCACCCTACGCCTGTTTGCGGGCGGGTGCCAAGGGGAAAATGTGGGAAAATTATCGGGGCGCTGAATCGTTGCATGGTTACATCGTTGCATCGGGGCTTTGTTACGAATGCGGCAGGCATGCGGAGTCAATTGGTTTGACGGGAGCGCTGCGGTTGGGCTTTGCCACCGACGCGCTCCGGGGATTGCCAGCGGGGCGGGGAGCGGAGATAATCCGGCGTCATGGACATCAAAAACATCGGGGCGGTGCCGGCTTTCACAACGAAGGACGGGTCGGAGATCCGCGAGTTGCTGGCGCATCGGAATTCCTGCATCCGGCTGCAGAGTCTGGCGGAGGCGCGGGTGCCGGCGGGCGGGAGCACGCTGGAGCATTATCACATCATGACGGAGGAGATTTATTATATCACGGCGGGGCAGGGGGAGATTCGCATCGGGGACGAGGTGCGGGCGGTGGGGCCGGGCGATGCGGTGGCGATTCCGCCAGGGCGGAAGCATAAGCTGTGGAACACGGGCGCGGAGACGCTGAAGCTGCTGTGCATGTGCGCGCCGGCGTATGAGCATACGGACACGGTCATCACGGAAATCTGATTTGCGATTTGCGATTTACGATTGACGCGCTCACGTGCCAATCACTTCGCGGCGCGGACGGTTTTTTTGGCGGCGCGGGCCTGGAAGAGCTGGTCGGCGAGGACGCCGGCGAGGACGACGGCACCCATGACGGCGAAGTTGAGCGAGCTGGGGATGCCGAGGAGGTTCACGAGGTTTTGCAGCACGAGGAGGAGGGTGGTGCCGATGAGGATGCCGAGGACGGAGCCTTCGCCTCCGCGCAGACTGCACCCGCCGAGCACGGCGGCGGCGATCCCGTAGAGTTCGTAGAAATTCCCGTGGTTGGAGGGGGAGACGGAATTGGTGTAGAAGGCGAAGAGCACGCCGGAGACGCCGGTGAGCAGGCCGGCGATGATGTAGGCGCCGGCGACGATCCAGCGGGTGTTGATGCCGGAGAAGCGGGTGGCTTCCTCGTTGCGGCCGACGGCGAAGAGGTAGCGGCCGTAGACGGAGCGATGGAGGACGATCCACATGATGGTGGCGACGACGATGAGGATGACGAAAGGCATGGGCAGGCCGAGGCATTTGCCGCTGGCGAGATTCTGGAGGGTGGTGAACCCGGCGGCATCGCCGAAGCCCTTGGTGGTGTCGTTGGCGATGAACCGGGCGATGCCGCGGTAGAGCAGCAGGCCGCACAGGGTGACGATGAAGGGCTGCATGCGGAAACGGGTGATGAGGAGTCCGTGCGCGAGGCCGAGGAGCATGGTCACGGCCAGGGCGAAGGCGGTGGCGAGGGGCCACGCCCAATGCCATTCCGTAAGGGCGAGGACGAGCAGCATGCCGTTCAGGGCGATCATGGAGCCGACAGAGAGGTCGATGCCGCCGGTGATGATGACGAGGCCGAGGCCGAGGCTGAAGATGCCGTAGAGGCCCACGAGGTTGGCGGTGTTCGCCAGGTTGGCCTGCGAGAAGAAGCGGGGGTTCTCAAACCCGGTGACGGCGCACAGGATGACAAGGAGGACAAAAATGCCGAATTCTTTTTTCATGATGGGTCAGGGGGAAATTGTTCGCAAATAATCGTTCAAATCGATCCATTCAGTTCACAAAGGCCGGCTGGGCGGCGGCCACGGGCCGGCCGACGGCGAGTTGCATGACATTTTCTTCGCGGCAATCGGGGCGGTCGAGGATGCCGGTGAGGCGGCCCTCGTGCATGACGGCGATGCGGTCGCTGACATTCAGCACCTCCTCCATATCGCTGCTGATCATGAGGATGACGGCGCCGCGGTCGGCGAGGGCGCGCATGAGGCGGTAGATCTCGGCCTTGGCGCCGACATCGATGCCGCGGGTGGGTTCGTCCAGGATCATGACGCGCGGGTTCATGGCGAGCCATTTGCCGAGGACGACCTTCTGCTGGTTGCCGCCGCTGAGATTGAGGATGCGGGTTTCGATGGTCGGGGTCTTGACCTGCATGGCCTTCACCTGTTCGGTGGCGAGTTCCCGCTCGCGGCGGCAATTGATGAGGCCGGCCCGGGAGAGCCGGGACAGGTTGGGCAGGGAAATGTTTTCGCGCACGGTCATCTCCACCACGAGGCCCTCGGTGCGGCGGTTTTCAGGGGCGAGGTAGATGCCGTGGTTGATGGCATCGCGGGGGCAGCGGATGGATAGTTTCTCGCCGCCGAGGGTGATCTCCTGCCGGGGTGAATCTTCGAGGCCGGCGATGGCCTTGGCGATCTCGGAGCGGCCGGAGCCGACGAGCCCGGCGAAGCCGAGAATCTCGCCACCGGCGGCATCGAAGGAGACGGACCGGCCGGGATGGAGGGAGGAGGAGGCGTTCCGGACTTGGAGATAGGCGGGTGTCTTGGGCGCGTCCGAACGGACGTAAAAGCTTTTGATCTCACGGCCGACCATCATGTTCACGAGGTGGTCATGGCTGGCCTCGTCGTGGGTGAGTTCGCCGGCGTTCTTGCCGTCGCGCAGAACGACCACGCGGTCGGCGCAGGCATCGATCTCGCCGAGGCGGTGGGAGATGTAAACGATACTGACGCCCTGTTCGCTGAGTTCGCAGACGAGCTCGAGGAGGCGGTTGGTCTCGGTGAGGGTGAGGCTGGAGGTGGGCTCATCCATGATGATGAGCCGGGCGTTCAGGGAGAGGGCCTTGGCAATCTCGACGAGCTGCTGCTGGGCGATGGACAGCCGGTCCACGCGGGTGCGGGTGGAGACCTCGAGGCCGAGGCGGCGGAGGAGAGGGGCGGCGTCGGCGTGGATCTTTTTGGTATCGATGAGACCGAGGGCGTTGCGGGGCTCGCGGCCAAGGAAGACATTGGCGGCGGCATCGAGGTTGCCGAGGACATTCAGTTCCTGATGGATGAAGGCGATGCCATGGCGCATGGAATCGTTGACACCCTGGATGCGGACGGGCCGGCCGTCGATGAGGATCTCCCCGGCGTCGGGCTGGTGCACGCCGCCGAGGATCTTCATGAGGGTGGATTTGCCGGCCCCGTTCTCGCCGCAGAGGGCGACGACCTCGCCGGGCCCGATTTGCAGGCTGACGTTATCAAGGGCGTTGACGCCGGGAAATCTTTTGGAAATCCCGCGCATTTCAAGAAGGGGCGCGGCGCTCATGGATGGTCGGTTCGGAGGATCACTTGCCGAGGATTTTTTTCACTTCGGCCTGGTAGTCGGCGACGCTGTCCTTTTTGATGTTGCGGGTGGGGATGAACATTTTGCCGGCGAGCTGGGTATGGTCGCCATGGACATATTTGTCCATGCGGGTGACGGACTGGCGGCCGAACTCGAAGGGGTTCTGGACGACGGTGCCGTAGATGTCGCCGGCGGCGATGCCGGCGAGGGTGTCGGCTTCGTCATCGAAGCAGACGATCTTGACGGCACCGGTCTTGCCGGCGCCGCGGACGGCGTTGAGGATGGCGGGGCCGTTGTAATTCCAGAGGCCGACGAGGCAGGCGATGTCGGGATATTTCACGAGGGTGTCCTCGGCATTCTTCTGGGCGCGGACGGCGTCGGTGTCATCGGTGCGGATATCGACGATCTCGACGTTGGAGCCGGCGAGGGCTTTTTTGATGCCGCCGGAGCGTTCGAGGGCATTCTGGGAATCGCTGTGGCCGACGAAGAGCATGATTTTGCCGCCGTTGGGGAGGGCTTCCTTGATGAGGGCGCCGGCCTGTTCGCCGGCGGCTTCGTTATCGGTGCCGATATAGGCGACGCGTTTGCTGGCGGCGGCATCGCTGTCGCAGCAGACGAGGAGGGTCTGGTCGGCGATGTGGTTGAGGAAGGCGGTCTGGTTATCGGGGTCGTTCACGCTGACGGCGATGCCGTCCACGCCCTTGGCGACAAGGTCATCGAGGATCTGGCGCTGTTCGGCGGAGGAGCCGGTGGGGGTGACGCGGAAATCGACATCAATATCGCCGAGTTCCTTGGCGGCCTGGTCGCAGCCGGCGTGGGCAAAGGACCAGAAGTTCGCGGCGTTGTTGCTGACGAAGGCGAGCTTGAGATGTTTGCCGGCGGGCGGGGTGCCGGTGGCGGCGGTGGGGCCGTCATTTTTGCCGCAGCCACTGACGGCGAGGACGGCACCGAGGGCGAGGACGGATAGGGAACGGGTTTTCATGATGGAATTATGTTGATGGGTCAGGGTTTACTGGACGGAAAATTTATACTGGATGACGCTGTGAAAGGTCTGGCCGGGCTTGAGCTCCACGGAGGGGAAAGCCGGCTTGTTCGGGGAATCGGGGAAGTGCTGGGGTTCGAGGCAGAAGGCGGAACGGCGCGCATAGACCTTGCCTTCCTTGCCGGTGATGGTGCCGTCGAGGAAGTTGCCGGTGTAGAACTGGATGCCCGGTTCGTCGCTGGCGACTTCAAGGGTGCGGCCGGAGACAGGGTCGGTGACGCGGGCGGCGATGCCGAAGGCGCCGACAGGCTTGTTGATGACCCAGTTGTGGTCGTAGCCGGGGCCGAACTGGAGGACGGGGTCGGGGTCGTTGATGCGGGCGCCGATGGGCGTGGGCGTGCGGAAATCAAAGGGCGTGCCGTTGACGGGTTTGATCTCGCCGGTGGGGATGAGGGTGGCGTCCACGGGCGTGGTGTTATAGGCGTTGATATAGGCGACGTGGCCGAGGATGTCGCCATTGCCCTGGCCGGCGAGGTTGAAATAGGAATGGTGGGTCAGATTGATGACTGTGGGCTTGTCGGTGGTGGCGGTGAATTCGATGCGCAGGGCGTTATCCTCGGTGAGCTTGTAGACGGCCTTCACGGAGAGGTTGCCGGGAAAGCCTTCTTCGCCGTCCTTGCTGACGTAGGTGAGGACGAGGGCGGGTTGGGTGCCTTCGAGGCTGGGTTGGACGTCCCAGATGACCTTGTCGAAGCCTTTCAAGCCGCCATGGAGGCAGTTGGGTCCGTTGTTGGTGGCGAGGGTGTAGGTCTGGCCTTCGAGCGTGAATTTGGCGCCGCCGATGCGGTTGCCGTAGCGGCCGATGAGGGCGCCGAAGTAGGGCGTCTTGGGATCGAGATAGCCGGCGAGGTTGTCGTACCCGAGGACGACATCGGCATACTTGCCGTTCCGGTCGGGCATTTCAATCGACTGGACGATGCCGCCGTAGCTGAGGATGCAGACCTGGGCACCCTTGGCGTTGCGCAGGGTCCAGATATCGACAGCCTGGCCGTCGGGGGTTTTGCCAAAGTCGGCCTTTTTGATGGTGGACTCGGCGTTGTCTTTGGTGAAATCGGTGGAGGACATGGTATTGTTGGTACTATCGTTGGGCCCGGCACAGCCGGCCAGCAGTGTGGCGAGGAGTCCGGCCGCCAGGGCTGGCAGCAATGTTTTGGGAGAGAAGTTCATGTTCAGTTGGGGTGAACGGCGGTTGCGGTTGGCCGGAGGCCGGGCAGGCCGGGACTCCGGGTATGACAGGCACGAAGGCCTCCGGCCGCAAACGGTGCGGCGAGGACCCAAACGTCAAAACAGGTTGCCACTGTTTCATGCCCGCAGACTTGATGGGGGCATCGTAGTGGCGAGGCAAGTCGCGGTCAAAGAAGATATTATCTTCCGGGTGAAACTTTTTGATGGCGGCGGGGAAGGTCATGCGTGAATTATTTCTGGCCGTAATAGGCGCCGGGGCCGTGCTTGCGAAGGAAGTGTTTGTCGAGCAAGGCGGAGGCCATGGGCGGGACGCGCGGGTTGATCCGGAGGGTCTCGCTGTTCAGGCGGGCGATAAATTCGAGCACGCCGGCATTGTGGACGGCTCCGGCGACATCGGGGCCCCAGGTGAAGGGGCCGTGGCTGGCCACGAGCACGGCGGGGTGCTGGAGCGGGTCAAACTTCAGTTTTTTAAAGGTCTTAACGATAACATGGCCGGTGTTGGCTTCGTAATCCTTTTTGATCTCGGCGGGCGTGAGCTGGCGGGTGACGGGGACATCGCCATACCAGTAATCAGCCTGGGTGGTGCCGAGGGCGGCGAGGCCGCGGCCGGCCTGGGCCCAGGCGGTGGCGAAAAGGCTATGGGTGTGGACGACGCCGCCGATTTTAGGAAAGGCGCGGTAAAGGACGAGATGGGTGGGGGTGTCGGAGCTGGGCTTGAGGTCGCCGGACACGACTTGGCCATCGGCGAGGGCGACGACGACCATATGGCCGGGCTTCATGCCGGCGTAGGGGACGCCGCTGGGCTTGATGACGACGAGGCCGCGTTCGCGGTCGATGGCGGAGGCGTTGCCCCAGGTTTCGATGACGAGGCCGCGGGCGACGAGGTCGAGGTTGGCCTGGCAGACCTGGGCTTTGAGTTTTTTGAGCATGGTGAGATTGTTAATCAATTTGGTGTCCTTGCCATTCATTTGTCTGGAAGGGCAAACACTGGGGCTGCCGGGTGGAAAACATCCAACAACCAACATCGAACGCCCAACATCCAATGGCCGAAGGGGCGGTGTGAGGGAGGAGGGCGTCGGTCTGGGGGAAGGCGGTGGTTTGCAGGGGGTGGTGGCTTTCGCTCCGGGGACGTCCGTGGCTGGCGACAGCGGCAGAGGACTGCCGCACTCCATGACGCTGGCGCGCTGGCGGGATGGCCGGGCAGACCTGAGTTTGAGGTTTTTTGAACATGGGCAATGACATTCAGTTGGCTTCGTTCAAACGCCAGATGGCATAAAGTTCGCAATCAGCGTGGGATTCCTCGGGGTATTTCGCCTTTAATTCCTGCCGGACTTCAGCGGCCCGGTCAAAAGTCGCAAGCACCCCGTACTGGTTCAATTCCTCGTTGCGAAATGCCAGCGGGAAACCGCCGCAGTTGTTCAGCGCGCTGATTTGTGTTGCCTCTTCAATTAGATCATAACCGATGAAGCTGAAATCACCGCCTGGTGGCGGTTCGACAATATGGCTGTTGGAATTACGGTACAGGCCAAAAATATTTCGTCGAGGTGTATCGCCAATCCGTTTGAGCAGATAGTCCAAATGGCAAAAGTAATCGAGCCGGAAATTCACGTTTACGATGTGCGCCCAATCTTCATCCAAAACCTCGTTTAGCAGACGCGGGCATAAACACGTGTCCAGGCTGACAATCTCAGTCAGACCGGGAATTTTGGCCCACTGGACGTACTTATCCCACGTTTCCCCGCTGGCCGGGTCAAAGCGTTCTTTTGCGATGTAGAGAGGCTCAGTCATTTTCTGGCCTGGGAGCGGATGGCGATGAGTTGTTTCATCACGCCGTGGAGGTTGCCGTTCCATTCTTTGGTGCCAAAGGCGTCGTGGAGTTCCTTATAGAGGGCGTAGAGTTGTTTGTAAACGGCGTGGGCGCGGGGATCGGGCCGGTAGACCTTGGGTTTGAGGCCGGTCATGGCCTTTTGGGCGGCGGCGTAGTTTTTGTGGGCACCGGCCACGACGGCGGCGGCGATGGCGGAGCCGAGGGCGCAGGTCTGGGCGGAGCGGGAGACTTTCATGGGGCGGCCCGTGACGTCGGCGTAAATCTGCATGGTGAGGGCGCTCTTTTCGGCGATGCCGCCACAGTTCACCACCTGCGAGATTTTCACACCGTATTCCTCGAAGCGGTTGATGATGGTGAGGGCGCCGAAGGCGGTGGCCTCGACGAGGGCGCGGTAGACTTCGGCCGGGGTGGTGTAGAGGGTCTGGCCGAGGAGCAGGCCGGCAAGCTGCTGGTCCACGAGGATGGTGCGGTTGCCGTTGTTCCAATCGAGGGCGAGGAGGCCGCTTTCGCCGGGCTTCAACTTGAGGGCCTGATCATTGAGCGCGCTGTGGGAGAGTTTTTCGCCGTGGGGCCGGATGTAATTGACCCACCAATTGAAGATGTCACCGACGGCGGACTGGCCGGCTTCGAGGCCGAAATGGCCGGGGAGCACGCTGCCATCAACGATGCCGCAGAGGCCGGGGACATCGGCGAGTTTTTTGGAGGTGGGGGCGATGGCGATATCGCAGGTGCTGGTGCCGATGATCTTCACGAGCGTGCCGGGGGCGACGCCGGAGCCGACCGCACCGAGGTGGGCGTCGAACGCGCCAACGGCCACGGGGATGCCGGCGGTGAGGCCGGTCTTCCTGGCCCAGGCTTCGGTGAGGCCGCCGACGGCGCGGTCAATGGGATGGACGCGCGGGGTGAGGCGGTCGCGGAGGGCGGCGAGCTTCGGATGGAGGCGGCTGAGGAATTTGGCATCCGGATAGCCGTTCCAGCCGGCGTTCCACATGGCCTTGTGCCCGGCGGCGCAGACGCCGGCGATGAACTTATCCGGGTGCTCGGTGCCGGTGAGGGCGGCGGGGACGTAATCGGCGAGCTCAACCCAGCCGTGGGCGGCATTGAAAACGGCGGGCGCGGTGCGGAGGCATTTGAGGACCTTGCTCCAGAACCATTCGCTGGAGTAGGTGCCGCCGCATTTGGCGAGGTATTGGGGGCGGATTTTTTTGGCGAGGGCGGTGATCTCGGCGGCCTCGGCGATGCCGGTGTGGTCTTTCCAGAGCCAGGCGAGGGCGGCGGGATTATTCGCGAATTTCTTTTGGAAGGCGAGCGGCTGGCCCTGGGCATCCACGGGGAGCGGGGTGCTGCCGGTGGTGTCCACGCCCAGGCCGATGACTTGGGCGGGGGAAAAACCTTTCACCGATTTGGCCGCAGCGGCGAGGGCCTGGCGGATGGTGATTTCGGCGCCTTTCACGTAGTCGGCGGGATGCTGGCGGGCGAGGTTGGGGTCGCGCGCGAGGATGACGCCCTGGGTGCCGTGGGCGTAGGTCCAGACGGCGGCGGCGATCTCCGCGCCGTTGGTGACGTTGACGATGAGGGCGCGGACGGAGTTGGTGCCGTAGTCGAGGCCGATGGTGTATTGGGTTTTCACAGGATAAATTCCGAACAAGGGTCAGATGGCGGACGGCGGTTTCACCGTTTTGGCCGGGCGGCGCCAGCTGGCTTTGCCGGAATCTTTATCATCCGGGCTGACGAGTTGCCAGTAAACGGTGTAGCGTTCATGGGCGACCTGATAGAAGGGCGAAAGGGTCACGTCCTCCGGCTGGCCGAGATTCTGGGTGCGGAAGGTAAGGGGGGCGCCGGCGGGTTCAAAGTGCTGGAACAGGGAGGTGCGGTCGCTGACGAAAACGGGCACGGCGGGGTCGGGGACTTTCACATAGGCGACCTGGTTGTCCGAATGCTGGTCGGGCAGGCCGTTGGTGCCGAGGCGGCCGGCGAGGACGATGGGGCCGTAGAGAATGGCGATGGTGTTCGTGGTGCCCGGCAATTGCTCGGTGTGGAGCTGCATCGGGAGGCCGATGCTCACGCGGTCGCCGGGCTGCCAGGTGCGGTCGAGAGTGACATAGGAGCCGGGGATGCCATCGACGGGCTGTTCGTGACCGTTAATCTGGATGGACAGCTGTTTCACCCAAGCCGGCCAGCGGAGGTTGAGGGCGAACGGCACGGGTTGTGAGGATTGAATGAGCAGGCGGGTGGCGCCTTCCTCGGGGAATTTGGTTTCCTGACGGATGGTGACATTTTTCTCGGTCCAGGTCAGCACGGAGGGGATGAAGAGATTCACCCAGAGGGCGCTGTCGCTGTGAAAATAAATGGTGTCGCCGTATTTCGCATGATTCTCCATGCCGGTGCCGACGCAGCACCAGAAGGCGTCTTCGGGGGTGGAGAAGGTCTTGAAATGGCCGGGCTTGAGGGACATGAGGTAGACGAACATGCCGTCGACAGGGTCCTGGGAGGCGAGGATGTCGTTGTAGAGGGCGCGCTCGTAGAAATCCATGAGGCGGGCTTTGGGCGACCAGGCAAAGAGGTGGCGCGTGAGCTTGAGCATGTTGTAGGTGTTGCAGGTCTCACAGGTCTCGGCGGAGAGGTGCTCGGCGAAATCCTTGACGGGGAAGAAGTATTCGCGGTCGCTGTGATCGCCGATGACATAGGAGCGGTGCATGGCGACGCGTTGCCAGAAGAATTTGGCGATGATGGCGTCATCGGGGTCGCCGGTGAGCTCATACTGGCGGGCGGCGCCGATGATCTTGGGGATCTGGGTGTTCGCGTGGAGGCGGTCGAGGACATCCGAGCCCTGGGAGAGGGGTTCGAAAAGTTTTTTCTGGTTGAAGGCCTCGGCGGTGCGGAGGGTGGCGTAGTTGCCGGTGAGGGCGTAGAGGTTGGCGAGGACCTCGTTCATGCCGCCCTGCTCGGTCTCGAGGGAAGCCTGCATCTTTTCCCCGGAGAGACGGTCGACGCGGAACCGGACCCAATCGGCCATCTGGGTGGCGCTGGTGAGGGCCTGGGGGTTGCCGGTGAGCTGGTAGGCATCGAGGAGCCCGGCCATGATCTTGTGGAGCGTGTACCAAGGGGCCCAGACGCGCTGGCGGGTTTCCACGCGGTCGATGAAGGATTCGGGAAAGGCCGAGAGGTAGCCGGCATGGGTGCTGGTTTTGGCCAGGGCGGCCTGGCATTCGGCAAAGCCGGCCACGATGGCATCGGCGCGCTGCTTGAACCGGTCATCGCCGGTGGCGGCGTACATGAGGGAGCAGGCGGAGAGGTAATGGCCGACGACATGGCCGCGCAGTTCGCAATCCGGGGCTTCCCAGCCGCCGTAGGGTTTGGCGGTGACGGGGAGGCCGGCGTTGACGCGGAAGTTCAGCAGCAGGCGGTCCGGGTCCAGACTCAGGAGATACTGCTGGTCGCGCCGCATGGCGTCCCGGAAAGGACTGTCGAGCAGGCGGACATCCGCGAGCGGGAACGGCTGGGCCAGGCCGGTGATGACGGGCTGGATGCGGGAGTCGGCGGGGACCGACGCCGGCGCGCCGGCAAGGCTGGCGAGGAGGCAGGACAGGATGGCAAAGGGGCGGCGGAGCATAGGTCACTTTTTGGTGCCGAAACGCAGGACCGTGAAGGAATTGCCGGGGAAAGTGCGGGTGAGACTTTGGCCGGTGAAAGCAAACGCCTCGTTCTTGGGCGAAACTTTGAGAGGTTCCGCGAGGGAATTCTCATCGGACGGGCGGGCGGAGGTGAGGACGGCGGCGGTGCCATGGCCGGTGAGGCCGGGGTTGCCTTTGAGGTCGAGGGGAACGGCCAGCGGGGTGGCGTTGGCGTTCACCACCTTGACGATGACATCGCCGGACTGGCGGTCGAGGGAGGAGCAGGCGTAGAGGGCGGGGATTTTGGCCTGGGCCTCGTAGTCCAGGTCGTGGACCAGGCGGCCATCGAGGTAGCATTGGATATGCTTGCCGCGGACGGTGACGCGGAGGTCGTACCAGCGGCCGGTTTCGATGGAGCCGGGCTGGCGGTCGAGGGTGGAGCCGTTCTCGATGGCGTCGGCGGTATTGCCCCAGCCGCCGAGGTTCCACCAGACGCGGTCTTCATCGCCGACGATATGGAAGAGGACGAGGAAGCCTTCGCTGCCGTGGATTTTGCGGGCTTTGAGGGTGAGGGTGTAATCGGTCCATTCGGGCCGGCCGGCGAGGGCGCGGATGAATTCCTGTTCGCCGTTCTCGCGGAGCGCGCCATCGGCCACGGACCAATCGCCGCCGAGGGTGGTCCAGCCGGCGGAATCATGGGAGAAGTCGGAGGTGAGGAGCACCTTGCCATCGGGGGCGGTGACCTGGACGTCCTTGAATTCGGCGGAGGTGTTCCAGGTGCCGACGCCGATGCGGCCGCGATCGGCACCGACCTCGGCGCGCGGGGAGTCGACTTGCACGGGCAGGGTGACGTCGCCGCGGTTGGCGCTGAAAAGCTGCTGCACATAATAGCCGGGGAGGCCGTACCAGTTGGCGCTGTCGAAATTGATGAGGTCGGGATTCCAGGCGCGGTGGTTGAGGTTGACGAGCAGGGGCGCGTAGCTGGCCATCTGGACGATGTCGGAATTGCGTTCCATGCCGGTCATGAAGGCGGCTTCGCCGATGGCGGCGCGGAGATTGCCCAGGCCGCACTTGGAGGTGACGGCGTATTCGCCGATGAAAATCTTCGGTCCCTGGCGGTTGTAGGAATCATACTGCGGGGCGCGGCTCATGAAGGATTCCGGCGTCTCGTAGTAATGTTCATCCACGAAATCGGGGGCGGGCTCCGTGGGGCCGGGGCGGCCGCGGAGGTCGGTGTTGGCGATGAACTGGAGGTAAGGATATTTGGCGCGGAGGGCGGTGACGAAGAGCGGCCAGCGCTGGAGGTAATCGGGTCCGCCGTTTTCGTTGCCGATCTCGAGGTATTTCAGGTTGAAGGGGGCGGGGTGGCCGCATTTGGCGCGGCGGGCGCCCCAGATGGAGTTGGTGGGCCCGTTGGCGAATTCGACGGCGTCGAGGGCGTCCTGCACCCACTGGTCCATGCGGTCGAGGGGAATGGTCTCGTGGTGGGACATCCCGACGTTCAGGCAGAAGAGCGGTTCGGCACCGAGGTCCTCGGCGAGCTGGAGATATTCGTAGAAGCCGAGGCCCTGGGTGGCGTTGTATTTCCAGATGTTCCAGAGGGGTGTGCGGGTATCGATGTTGCCGATGGTGTTCTTCCAATGGTTCATGTGGGCGAAGTCATCGCCCTCGACCCAGCAGCCGCCGGGGAAGCGCAGAAAGGAAGGGTGCAGGGCGGCGAGCGAGTTGGCGAGGTCGGGGCGGAGGCCGTGGTCTTTCCAGGTTTTTTCGGGGAGCAGGGAGACCATGTCGAGGAACAGGGTGCCTTGGGCGGTGCCGGAGAGGACGAGGCGGGCGTGCGGGTCGCTGCCGGCGGCTTTCAGGGTGAGGGTGTGGTAATTCCACTTCTCGGTGAGCTTGGAGATTTCGCCGCGGGCGAGTTCATGGCCGGCGGCGTCCAGGAGCTGCGCGGTGAGGGTGCCTTGGAAACCGCGGGCGGCGCGGACGGCGAGCTTGAGCCGGTAGGATTCGCCGGCGGCGATGTTCATGCCCCAATAGCCGTCGTTCTCGACGGTGAAGGGGCCGGCGGCCGCGAGGCGCAGGCTGTGGCGGTTGAACGGATTGAGCGGCTGGCCGTCATCGATGGTGGCGGCGGCGCCGGCGATCTTCCAATCGGTCGGCGTGGCGGCGTCCTCGAAAGAGCGGTTGCGGACGAGCTCGGGGTAGATGCCGCCGTCGGCGGAGAGGTTGATATCCTCGAAGAAGATCCCCCAGAGGGTGGGCGCGATGGGGTGGCCGGGCTGGTCCACGTTCACGGTGATGTGCTGGGCGCGGGCGGCCAGGGTGGCGGCGAGAAGGGCGCCGGTGGCGAGGGTTTTGAGGGAGGAGATCATAGGGTTTGCGATTGGGTTTACGATTTACGCGCGGGGGTGGGCGGAGGCAAAAAGGGAAAACATCCAACAACCAACAGCGAACACCCAACCTCCAATGCGGGAGTGGCGGATTGGATACGGCGGGCGCCGGGATGACGCTGCGCGTTTTCGGATGGAAGGTGGTTGGACATGCGGCGAATGCAGATTACGAGACCCAGCCGGATTTCAGGCCGTAGGCGGCGTCGTTCCAGACGAGTTCCTGCTTGAACTGGCGCAGGCGGGTGTCGGCATCGATGACGAGCACTTCGAGCCCGGCGATGACGCCGAAGTCCTCGAGCATCTCGGTGGTGACGGCATGGCTGAAGCCGGTGTGATGGGCGCCGCCGGCGTAGATCCACGCGGCGCAGGCGTCCTCGAAGTTCGGCCGGCATTGCCACACGGCCTGGGCGACGGGGAGCTTGGGCATGGGCTGCTCGGGCTTGACGGTATCGACCTCGTTGATGAGGAGGCGGAAGCGGTTGCCGAAGTCCATGAGCGCGGCGTTGAGCGCGGGGCCGGCGGGGGTGTTGAAGACGAGGCGCGCGGGATCGGCCTTGCCGCCGATGCCGAGGGGATGGACCTGGAGGGAAGGTTGGCCGTCGGCGATGCTCGGACAGATTTCGAGCATGTGGGCGCCGAGGACGACCTTGCCGGCGGGGTTCAGGTGATAGGTGTAATCCTCCATGAAGGAGGTGCCGCCGGGGAGGCCGCTGGCCATGACTTTCATGGCGCGCACGAGGGCGGCGGTCTTCCAATCGCCTTCGCCGGCGAAGCCGTAGCCTTCGGCCATGAACCGCTGCGGGGCGAGGCCGGGCAGCTGGGCGAGGCCGTGAAGGTCTTCGAAGGTGGTGGTGAAGCCTTTGAACCCGCCGCCGGTGAGGATGGCGCGGAGGCCGAGTTCGATGCGGGCGGCTTCGCGGATGGATTTGTGGCGTTTGCCGCCCTTTTTCAGGTCACCGGTCATCTCGTAGCGGTCCTGGTAGGTTTTGACCAGGGCATCGACTTCCTTGTCGGTCGCGGCGTTGACGGCTTGGACGAGGTCGCCGACGCCATGGGTGTTCACGGAGAAGCCGAATTTATATTGGGCGGCAACCTTGTCGCCTTCGGTGACGGCGACTTCGCGCATGTTGTCGCCGAAGCGGACGAACTTGGCGGTCTGCCAGTCGGCCCAGGCGGCGGCGGCGCGGGCCCAGGCGCCGAGTTTGTTCCGGACGGCGGTATCCTGCCAGTAGCCGACGACGACTTTGCGCGGCAACCGGAGGCGGCTCCAGATGAACCCGTGCTCGCGGTCGCCGTGGGCGGCCTGATTGAGGTTCATGAAATCCATGTTGATGGTGGCCCAGGGGATGTCGCGGTTATACTGGGTGTGCAGGTGGGCGACGGGCTTGCGGAGCTGCTTGAGGCCGTTGATCCACATCTTGGAGGGCGAGAAGGTGTGGCACCAAGTGATGAGGCCGATGCACTTGGGCGCGTTGTTCGCGGCCTGGCAGAGGGCGGTGACGGCGTCGGGCGTGACGAGCACGGGTTTGAAAACGACCTTCACGGGCAGGGCGAGGCCGAGGCCCCGGGCGATCTCCTGCGAATGGATGGCGACGGTCTTGAGGGTTTCGGGGCCGTAGAGGTGCTGGCTGCCGGTGACGAACCAGACTTCGAATTGTTTCAGATTAATGCTCATTTTGGGATATACGATTTTGGATTTACGATTGGCGCGCGGCGGGCGGGCTGATTCAGTTTTGAGTGGTGAGTTTTCAGTTCTGAGTCGGGGCGGGGCGCGGTTTGCAGGGGGCGGTGGCTTCGGGGCCGGGTGCGCCAAGGGCTGGCGAGAGCGGCAGAGGACTGCCGCACTCCACGACGCTGGCGCGATTTTGTTTGGTTTTGGCCCGGCTCATGGGTGATCGGGAGTCAGATGAATTCGTTGATGAGGTTTTCCAGGTATTCCTGGCGGCCGCTGGTGTTCGGGGCGGCTTCGCCTTTTTTCAGGATATAGGCTTCGATCTCTTTGAGACTGGCTTGGCCGGATTCGATGCGGGCGCCGATGCCGGTGTCCCAGGAGGCGTAGCGCGTCTTCACGAATTCGGCGAGGCGGCCGTCGGCGCGGATGGCGGCGGCGATCTTCAGGCCGCGCGCAAAGGCATCCATGCCGCCGATGTGGGCGTAGAAGAGGTCGATGGGGTCGAAACTTTCGCGGCGGACCTTGGCGTCGAAATTCACGCCGCCGGTGGTGAAGCCGCCGTATTTCAGCACGCTCAACATGGTGTAGGCGGTGAGATAAATATTGGTGGGGAACTGGTCGGTGTCCCAGCCGAGGAGTTCGTCGCCGGTGTTGGCATCGATGGAGCCGAGCGCGCCCGCCGCCCCGGCGGTTTCCAATTCATGCTGCATGGTATGGCCGGCGAGGGTGGCGTGGTTGGTCTCGATGTTCAGCTTGAAATGCGGCAGCAGATCATATTCGCGGAGGAAGTTCAGGCACGCGGCGGCATCGGAATCGTACTGATGCTTGGTGGGTTCCTTGGGCTTGGGCTCGATATAGAACTGGCCCTTGAACCCGATCTGCTTTTTGTAGGCGACGGCGAGGTGGAGCAGTCTGGCGAGGTGCGCCTGTTCGCGCTTCATGTCGGTGTTGAGCAGGGTCATGTAGCCTTCGCGGCCGCCCCAGAAGGTGTAGCCTTCGCCGCCGAGCTCGTGGGTGACTTCCATGGCCTTCTTCACCTGCGCGGCGGCAAAGGCAAAGACATCGGCGTTGCAGCTGGTGGAGGCGCCGTGGACGAAGCGGGGATGGGAGAACAGATTGGCGGTGCCCCAGAGCAGCTTCACGCCGGTGCGTTTCTGCTCGGCTTTGAGCACCTTGGCGACGGCGTCGAAATTCTTGTTCGACTCGGCGAGGGTCTTGCCTTCGGGGGCGACATCGCGGTCGTGCCAGCAATAGTAGGGGGCGCCGAGTTTTTCGATGAATTCAAAGGCGACGCGGGCGCGGTTCTGGGCGTTCTTGACGGAGTTGGAACCGTCATCCCAGGGGCGGAGCATCGTGCCCGCACCGAAGGGGTCGCTGCCGGTGCCGCGGAAGGTGTGCCAGTAAACGACGGCGAAGCGGAGGTGGTCGCGCAGGGTTTTGCCGGCGACGACTTCATCGGCGTTATAATGCTTGAACGCGAGGGGATTCTTGGACTTCGGGCCTTCGTAGGCGATGGACTTGATGTTGGGGAACGCGGCTTTCATGTTCGTTGGAGAGAAGGAATCGTTAGGTGAACTTTATAGTTAGATGTACGCGGGACAAATTGCTGCGCCGGGTCAGGCGGTGACGCGTTGACGGGCGCGGGTAAAGGGGGTTTTGGACGCGGGCCGGCCGGCTTCGCCCGGGACCAGGAAATGGTCGATGCCGATGGCGGCCAGGCCGGCGGTGCGGCGGCGGGGTGCGGCGAGACATTCAACCTCGCCGAAGCGGGCCCACATGGCACCGCGTTTCACGGCGTCGGCGAGGTGGGCGAAGACCGCGGGCGGCAGGTCGTGCAGATGACCGGTGATGACGACCTGGCGGAGGCCGAGGACATTCAGGGCGCCGGCAATGACGGCGGCGGCGGCATCCAGGGACTGGATGAGCCAGGGTTCGAGCGGATGGTTGGCGAGATGGGCGATGAGCGTCTTCCAGTCGGCGGTTTGGCGCGGGTGGGCGGCGGCGAAACTTTCCAGAAGGCCGCGGGTGGCGAGAAGGGTTTCGATGCAGCCGGTGGCGCCGCAGCCGCAGGGACGGCGGTTGCCGATGACGGGGGTGTGGCCGAGTTCGCCGCTGATGGGGAGGGGATTGGCGAGCGGTTTGCCCTGGACGATGACGGCGCCGCCGATGCCTTCGCCGAAGTCGACGAGGAGGAAGTCCTCGCAATCGGGTCGCGCGGCCAGCTGGCCATGGGCGAGGGCGGATTCTTCCTGCACGATCAGGACCGGGGCATCCCAGACGCGCCGCAGGAGGCCGGGGAAATCGAGGTTCTCGCTCCAATGGATATTGGGGGAGAAAAGAATGCGGCCGGCCGCGGTGTCAACGACGCCGGGGACGCTGAGGAGGATGCCGAGGAGTTTTTCGGTTTGGATTTTTTTGGCGGCGAGGTGGAGCTGGCGTTCCCATTCGGCGGCGGGGTGCTTATGAGAGCGTTTGACGGTGAAAGCGGTCTGCCAATGATCTTCCTCGGTGCCGCCGAGGGGAAGCTCGGCGATCTGGGTTTCCTCAAGGCCAAGCTGGAGGGCGAGAAAACAGGGGCGGGTGCGGTTGAGCTGGAGCTTGCGGCCGGGGCGGCCGGGGCGGGGGGAATCGGCCTCCGCGTCGTCAGCCACTTCAATTTCCTCGAGGACGCCCTGGGCGATGAGGGCGTCGGCGATCTTGCCGGCGGTGGGCTGGCTCATGCCGAGGGAGCGGGCGAGATCGGCCCGCGACGCAGTTCCGGCTTTCTGAAGCTGCCGGAGCAGGGCATGCTTGTTCAAGCGGCCCATGCGTGAGGGGGAAAATATCATTACTTAATTAAGTTACGAAATTGCGTTTCCGTCAAGCGGTAAAATCAGAAATTTGATTATTTATGTTTCCGGCGGCGGGGGTGGCTAATGGGGGCGGGTTGAGTCCAAGGTCCAAAGTCCAAAGTCCAAAGTCTAAAGTCGGGGGAGGCTGGCGCAGGGGCCGGGCGCTTTGGTCTGGCGGGGGGCACGGCGGCGGGGGCGCCGCCGCTACGCGGGGAAAATCGTTGTAACAACCGGGCGGGTGGCGGGGTCTTTAGCTGGATACACCTATTAATATGAATGATTCCAATTCCATCGACCGGCGGCATTTTCTGAAACAGGCGGGCGTGGCGGGCGCGGGGCTGGCGCTGGCGGGGGCCTGGCAAGGGACGGCGGAGGCGGGGCCGTTCAGCGCGCTGGCACCGGCCCGCAAGGTCGGGCCGAACGACCGGATCACGGCGGCGGTGATCGGTGTGAACTCGCGGGGCAAGTCGCACATCGCGAGTCTCACGGGAATCCCGGGGGTGGAGATCACGCATATCTGCGACGTGGATTCGCGCGCACTGGCGAAGGGGGTGGAGCTGACGGCGAAGAAGCAGGCGGCGCGGCCGCAGGGGCTGGGCGATTTTCGCAAGGTGCTGGCGGATCCTTCGGTGGATGTGGTGACGATCGCGACGCCGGATCATTGGCACACGCCGATGGCGATCCTGGCGCTGGCGGCGGGAAAACATGTGTATGTGGAGAAGCCGTGCAGCCAGAATCCGTATGAAGGCGAGCTGCTGGTGGAGGCGGTGGCGAAGTCCGGGCGTGTCCTGCAAATGGGGGCGCAACGGCGGTCGTTCCCGCATCTGCGGGCGATCATCCAGGAGATCCATGACGGGTTGATCGGGCAGACGCATTTCGGGCGGTGCTGGTATGTGAACAACCGGGCGAGCATCGGGCACGGGAAGCCGGCGCCGGTGCCGGAGTGGCTGGATTATGATTTGTGGCAGGGACCGGCGCCGCGGCGGCCGTTCACGGACAATCTGGTCCATTACAACTGGCATTGGCGGTGGCATTGGGGCACGGGCGAGGCGCTGAACAACGGGACGCACGAGGTGGATGTGTGCCGGTGGGCGATGGGTTTGAAGTGGCCCACGAAGGTGAGCTCGAACGGCGGGCGCTACAGCTATCAGGATGACTGGGAGACGCCGGATACGCAGACGATTTCCTGGGATTTTGCCGAGGGCAAGACGATGAGCTGGGAGGGCCGGAGTTGCCAGAGTTTCCCGGTGGAAGGTCTGGAGCGCGGGGTGATGATCTACGGTTCGGAAGGCACGGCGCTGCTGGATGGCAATGCCTACACGATCTATGACAAGAAAAAGAAAATCGTGAAGCAGGCGGAGAGCGGGGTGGTGGCGGATCCCACGGACACGCTGAGCGCGAGCGGGGCGGAACTGGACCGGGTGCATGTGGCCAATTTCATCGACGGCGTCCGCAACGGCACGCCGGTGAACTGTCCGGCCACGGAGGGGCATCCGAGTGTGACGCTGCTGCACCTGGGCAATATCGCGTGGCGCACGGGTCGCTCGCTGGTGTGCGATCCCACGAACGGGCATATCCTGCACGATCACGACGCGATGAAGCTGTGGCGGCGGAAGTATGAGTCCGGGTGGGAGCCGAAGGTTTGAGCAGCGTTGCATCGCTGCATGGGGGCAGTTTTGAGTGTTGAGTTTTAAGTTTTGAGTTTGAGGAAACCGGAGCGGCGGGTTCATGGAGGCAACGGGGTTGGCGGAGCCCGGCGGTCGCAGACCGCCGCTACAGGGGGATTCGTTGCGATGCGGCGTGGTGATTGCGGGGGGCGCTGGTCTGGCGGGGCACTGCGGCGAGGGCGCCGCAGCCACCCTTTCGGCGGTGGTGGCACCGCCGCTACAGGGGGGATTCGTTGCGATGCGGCGTGGTGATTGCGGAGGGTGTTGGTCTGGCGGGGCACTGCGGCGAGGGCGCCGCAGCCACCCTTTCGGCGGTGGTGGCACCGCCGCCACGGTGCTCAATCTTCTTGATTTGGGGCGGGGGGATTCTATCCTTCCAGCCGCTCAATTCATTATGAACTATAAAATATCTCAGCGCGCCGCGTCCCTGGCTCCGTCCCTCACTTTGGCCATTGATTCCAAGGCCAAGGCGTTGAAGGCGGCGGGGGAGGACGTGGTCGGTTTTGGCGCGGGCGAACCGGATTTTGACACGCCGCAGCACATCAAGGACGCCGCCGCCAAGGCGCTGGCGGACGGGTTCACGAAATACACCCCCAGCAGCGGCATTCCCGAACTGCGCGAAGCCATCGCCGCGAAGTTCAAGAAGGATAACGGGCTCACATACAAGCCCTCCCAGGTGATCGTCTCCTGCGGCGGCAAGCATTCCTGCTACAACGTCATTCTCGCCACGTGCGAGCCGGGCGATGAAGTGATCATTCCCGCGCCGTACTGGCTGAGCTATCCCGAGATGGTGAAACTGGCGGGCGCGAAGCCGGTGGTCATCAACACCAGCGACAAGACCGAATTCAAGGTCACGCCGGAGCAGTTGCGCGCGGCGATCACGCCGAACACGCGGCTCTTCGTGCTCAATTCGCCGAGCAATCCCACGGGCTCCGTCTATACGCCGGCCGAGGTGAAGGCGCTGGGCGATATTTGCGTGGAAAAGGGCGTGCTCATCATGAGCGACGAGATCTACGAACACCTCCTCTATGATGGTGCGAAGGTGCAGAGCGTGGCGAGTTTCTCGCAGGCGCATTACGACCATACCATCATCGTCCACGGTCTGGCGAAGGCCTGGAGCATGACCGGTTGGCGCCTGGGTTTCCTGGCGGCGCCGGAACCGATCGCGAAAGCCATCGACGCGGTGCAGAGCCACAGCACGAGCAATCCGACGTCTTTTGCCCAAAAGGGCGGGGTGGCGGCGCTCACGGGACCGCAGGATCATCTGCCGATCTGGCTGGCGGAATTTGACAAGCGCCGTCGCTACGCGCATGGCAAGCTGAGCGCGATGCCGGGCGTGACGTGCGTGAATGCGAAGGGCGCGTTCTATCTGTTCCCGAACATCTCGGGCACGGGGCTGAAGTCGGCCGAATTCTGCGCGCGTTTGCTGGAGACCGAGAAGGTCGCGGCGGTGCCGGGAATCGCGTTCGGCGCGGATGATTATATCCGGCTGAGCTACGCCACGGGCATGAAGAACATCGAGAAAGGCATGGAACGCATTGATCGTTTCTGCCGGACGCTGGTGAAGTAAGGCGTTTTTGCAAGCAAGGGCGGCATCCGCGAGGGTGCCGCCCTTTTTGTTTTTAACCGCGAATGCTAAAAATTGGCGGTCTCTCGGTGTGTGTGGCTTGCACCACTCTCTTGCAATGTTATTTGCACAACACAGTTGAGTCTTCAATGAACTACTCTTGCGAGAAGTTCACGCGTTGAGACCGCCAAAAACATCAGTAGACTATCAAAAGTTGTTTTTTTAGCAAGTGCGTCTGAAGCATTTCGTGCCGTGCCAAGTCGTAATTTGGGTTTAGCTCGTCTTGTTCGCCATTGGCTAATTCTTTCATGGCCTTCGGGGTAATCGGCGTCCAGTTAAAATACCAACAATGATCGGAAACAAAGTTGCGGAACTGGCCAATGTCGGATGCATTAACATTTTTACTATCATGCAACATCGCGACCTTAATCAATTCACCTTTTTCGACATTTGTAAGATGTGGGCAAGATGTCAAATCAAGTAATAAAAGTGCAGTTTCTGCATATTCACATGGATTCAATTCGGTAATTGCCTGATTTGCATCTGCAAGAACTGAGTCCCGCAAAATTTGATATGCCGGAATGTCCCTGAAATAGAAAATCAGGGAAACAATTTCAAAATACGTCAACCGCTTCTTGGTCTGATCTGAGTACTCATCATCATGTAATGCGCGAAGTTTTTTTACGCAATTGTCAATTATGCTTGGAGCAAGCGGATATTTGTCCGAAAAAATTGCCTGCGCAATGAGCAGATTTAAGCATTCGACTGAACTGCCTTGAAACAGTGCGCTTTCCAGAGCGCTACGCATTTCTGTGACAATCTTATCCATCAACTTTGATTGCTCAAAAAGCGGGAGCCTGCTCAAGTTTTTCGTAATTTCAAGGACAATGGCTGTAATTTTAAACGAGGTTGCAACTCGTATATCCATTTGAAAGGCATGGAAGGCCAGATCAAGGTAAACATATAACGCATCGAAAAGATTTTTCTGCGGCACTCCATTGGGCGCGGGTTTATGCAACTTGCGAATTTGACTCAATAGCGATGACAAAAGAAATGCTGAAACGCCAGAGAACATCACTTTGTCATCTTTGATCAGAGCCCGAAGTTTGTTGACTTCGTTGGATGACCAGCGGCTGCGTAGTTCGTTTTTTCTGTTGAGTAAATCAATGAGATAAGAAGAAATTTCCAGCTTCCGGATGCTTACAGGGGAAATAAATGGTCTAGTGGACGCATGGTTTTTATCATCATTTAAATACAACTTGAACTTTTCTAGTTCATCGGATAATCCCTTGTGAAATTGAACGTAAGTGTTCTCATCATTAAAAAATAGAAAATAGTCGTCAATATAACGGTAACACCAATATTCCTTTCCAAGTTCAAATCCCCCCTGTTTCAGTTTTGAAATGACCGTTGAGTCAATCTTTTGAAGAATGACTTCGGAAAATATTCTACATAACTCCGGCCCAATGGGAATGCCATGTGTCTCTCTGTAGTTCAGTTGTTGAAGTAAATCGTCAAATGCCACATCAAACGATTCATTCGCAATTTTATTATTCTGTTTATCTTTTCCGAATCGCTGGTTTTTTGTTCTTCTTTTCCCGCGCACTGCCCACGAAACGGAATGCGTGTAAAGGCTCGGAAAAAACTTTGTAATATCCAAGTGACGCATCAATGAAAAGCGCTTTTCCAATTCACTGTATTCATCCGAATCGAAGAATTTATGAAGGTGGGAAAACCGGCTATAAGTAAAATAGGAGGACGCAAAAGCCGTTTCCGACGTAATGTCCTCAACATCCTCGTCTTCGTTGTTAATGCCGACGCCAGATGTGAAGAGCTTGGCTACATGATGTGGTGATCTTAAAGAAATTGGGCTGCGTTTGCAGGCTCGAAGTATTGCGACATCATGCTTCTGATAAAACTCAACAATATTTTCCGAATTGTTGGGGTGAACCAAATAAAGAGTCCGTGTTGAAAGACTGTCCTTTTTTATCCTGTATTTGAATGGTGCCGATGTCGGCTTGTGATTCACACCATACAGTTTTTTTAATAGTGCTGGCTGGGCGGTGGCCTTTTTTAGTGCTAGTAAATAATTATACGACCCCCAATTTGAAAATAACGTCGGCGTTTCATACGGCGCAACCTCGGTGAGCAAACATCGCTCTTTAGTTTTCTGATTGATTCGCTTTTTACTCATATTGCCATGCTTGCTTTATTTCGGAAATGCGTCTTGGTCTTATGGGGACAGTCAAATTTGAGACATAACATTTTTCAAACGACACTGATCGCAGGGCTTTGCGTTGCTGGCCACTCAAGATGTTATTTAACGAGCGGCCCAAGGTATATCTTCTCGAATTTATGATCCCGTGCAAAAAAGCATCAAGATTTTTAAGCTGTTTAGTTATCGCGTCATTATCGCAAAGCCGATAAACATGCCGATAGCCGGTATAAACTGGCGCTTTTCGGCCAACCTTCTTCATCTGTGTGCTGCAACTCAAGAAACGTAGCCGGGCAAACAATAATTCAAAATTCTGGTCGCAAAGAAATGCCTTTAGTGACAGAACAATTCTTTTTTTAGCTTTGCCGATTTTGCCGTCGGCTACACTGACTGACTGCGGATGTTTTAGTTCAATCCGGTAGCCCAAAAACTCAAGGCTGTCTGTTGATGGCAATTCTAGTGTTTGAGTCTTGTTGGCATTCAGCTTTAAGTTGTATGGCAAATGCTTTTCAACAAGTGCCTTAATGTCTTGTTGGTTTGCAAAATGAACAATGCAAATGTCATCAACATAACGCGTGAAATAAACGACAGAATCGCAATTGAAGATGTCACGATCAAAGCTTTGCAGCGCGTAGTCGGCAAGCGTGGAGCTTATCGCCAGGCCTCGCGGCAGACCTTTCAAATTGTGGCTTTGCTGCAAAAGAGAATTAAGATTTTTCAGATGAGTCAAAGCGGAGTTGTTCCGTAATCCATCAGATTCAAGTTTGGCAATGATTTCGGCGAGGGGAACTGATTCAAAAAAGGATTTAATGTCAGTTCGGAAAATGTTGCACTTGGTTTCTCCTGCCAACACTTGAAGAAGCTGTTTTACCTCGTCGTCGCGATTCAAAATAGGAGTGCGCAACGCTTTTTTGACAATGTGATTAGTGCGGCGTAGGCAAAGTGTGTCCTGTACAGAAGCAGGACAGAAAATATGAGTGTCTCCAAGATTGACTGTATTTAGTCCGTTGATTGCACAATTTGAAGACAGAAAACTATTGGAAAACTCCTGAAGTTTTGCCTCGAGCTCCTTTCTGGTTATTCCATAATCCCACAAATCTTGTGGGCGAAAATGCTTTCTCAACTCACCGGGCGAATACGAATATTTAACTATATTTGAAAGAAAGTGCATTTTTCGATTCGATTGAGAGTTGCCTTTCGTTTCAAATTGCCATCGGCGAGCGCGGAGGATTTCCTTGCTGTTGTCCCATGAGTGCCATTTGGTGAATGCTAATTCTTCGGGGCATTGGTGAAAAGATAAATGATTGTGGATTAGATGGGTGGCTATATTGGGGCGATGGTTTGCAGGTGCGGGTTCTTCTGACTCTTAAGCGTGTATAGGTGCCGACAGAACCTGACGTCATAGCGGACGGCCACCACGCACTTCACACGCTGACCGAATGCCTCTTAGTTGTCTTCCCGGAATTATTTTTTCTTCTGCGAAGGCGCTTTTGCGGATTTCCCAATGAAAAGCTGGTTTTTGGGCGTCCAAACGGGGTCACGGTGACCTCCCGGGGCGGGCGGCGGGGGTGGTAGGATGGGGGAGGAAAGTAGGAATGATGAAAGGTGAATGATGAAAAAGGCCACGACGAAAAAATATGTGAAGGTGCGGCATCGGGCGTTCCGGCGGGCGGTGGAGTACATGGATGACGCGCTGCAAGGGGCGGAACGGGATTTTGATAACACGGAGTTGATCGAGGCGTTGGGGCAGCACATGTTCGGGGAGGATTGGCGGCCGAAGAATAAGCCGAAACCGGAGGGGCTGGATCAATCGGCGGGGTCGGGGGTGCGGGAATGGGGGACTTAAGGGCTTAAATCATGCAAGTGGCTGTTTGGCAATTACAAACAAAAACCGCAGCGTGCGGTTTTTGCCACTGCGTGGCGGCCACTGACTGCGTCTGGGCGACCGTGGGGGGGCGAAGGCGGCGGGTGGGCGGTGGCAATGGGGCTGGCGGGAGCGCTGCGGGGAAAGACTTTTTTAGACAGGATGAACAGGATGGGGACAGGATTATTAACCACTGAATACACGAAATAAACAGAAGGGGAACGGCCGCAGACCGCCGCTACAGGGCGCTGCGTGACGGCTCCGGGGAAAGATTTTTTAGACGGAATTAACAGAATTCACCCAATTATTTTATGACGACGAGAACGGGCAAGATTGCGCGGCTGCCGAAGGCGGTGCGGGAGGAATTGAATCAGCGGCTGGAGGACGGGGCGGCGGGGCCGGCGGTCTTGGACTGGCTGAACGAACTGCCGGCGGTGAAGGAGGTTTTGGCGAAGGAGTTCGCGGGGGTGCCGGTCTCGAAACAGAATCTG